>Ga0265339_10002237_pt1 | contig 13988 bp, 10 predicted proteins | sample 4CB219metaG_FD_202085 | JGI IMG/M metagenome (GOLD analysis project Ga0265339, IMG submission 202085) | Rhizosphere microbial communities from Carex aquatilis grown in University of Washington, Seatle, WA, United States - 4-CB2-19 metaG | ecosystem: Host-associated > Plants > Roots >...
TTCTGTCAGTGCGAGCCGGTCCAGCACAATCTCATAATCGGCATTCACTCCGAGCGTGCGTTCGTAGATCTCCGTAACCACCTCGAAAAACACGGCGCGATGCCTGCCGGTGAATGGCCGGAATATGTCGACCCGGGCCTTGGAAAGGAAGTGATCTGGCATGGACGCTCTTAGCCGCGGCTAAATATACAACGCTAACGTGCGATCCTATGCGTCAAAATCAGAGGAGACTAGGCCGAAGCAAGCCGTCTGAGATTCTTCCCATATTTTCTAGCGACGGTATGGGGCTCTCCCGCCTGCGACCATGCTCTCAATACCGTTCGTCCGGCTCGATCCGTGGGATGTTGGTTCTTGACCCAACGTGAGCAAACGCTATATTGTTCATGTTTTGTTCTAATGTCGATGGGAAATGTCGTGTCTGCTCAGGTGAAGCGTGGTCGTGACTAAGGCAGAGAGCCGAAAACGCTTAACGACTTATCAGTAGAGTGATGACGAGCCGAAAGGGGGGCTGCTGGGGTCGCCAAATTCTGTGAAATCAGGGCTGGATCGAATAGATGTGAGTCCTTTTGTCCGATACAGCCCCACGCTTGATCGTTAGTGTTGGCTTGGGGACTTCAGGCTGGGACCAGAAGAAGGGAAGAATGACGACTGCTCGCCACATCGTCGCGTTGCTGCGCAGCCATATCGACGGGGATGAGGACCGCTTCCTCTCCGTGGCGACGCAGCTTGCCGCCCATGAGGCGAGGCAAGGACACGGCAAACTCGCCCAGGAATTGCGCGAACTGATCGACGCTGCGAAAGGAAAGACCACGCATGTCGGTCGCCGCGGGGCAGGTCCCGTTCCGCTAGCGCAGCCAAAGGGTGAACTCAGCAGCCTTCTTTCTGCGCGATATTCGGATATTCGCCTCAACAGCATGGTGTTGGGGGTAGACCTGAAAGAGCGTTTGGCGCGTGTGTTGACTGAGCAGCGCCAACAGGAACGTCTGCGCGCCCGCGGCCTGAAGCCGCGCCGCAAACTGTTGCTCATTGGACCCCCGGGATCCGGCAAGACGATGACAGCGTCCGCGCTTGCCGGCGAGTTGAAGCTGCCGCTTTTCACAGTTCTCTATGAAGGCTTGATCGGCAAACTCATGGGCGAAACGGCCACACGCCTACGGCTGGTGTTCGACGCAATCGCAGTTCAGCGCGGTGTATATTTCTTCGACGAGTTCGATGCGATCGGCGCGCAACGATCTCATACGAACGATGTCGGCGAGATCCGGCGTGTGCTCAATTCATTCCTGCAGTTTCTGGAGAACGATGACGGTCCAAGCCTGATCGTTGCCGCGACCAACCATCCGGAGCTGCTGGACAAAGCTGTTTTCCGGCGCTTCGACGACGTCATTACTTATGGGTTGCCTGATCCGGAGATCGCCCGCGGCATATTGGAGTCACATCTGACGGGATTCAATCTCTCGGACATTCATTGGTCATCGATTTTGGAAGCCATTGCGGGTTTGAGCCAGGCGGAAGTGTCGCGGGCTGCGGACGAGGCGGCGAAGATCGCCGTGCTCGAGGACAGAAGCGAGATCAGGACGCCAACGCTGCTCTCGACATTGGCGGAACGCAGAGCCGCCACGAGTTGAGGCGTAGACGATAGATGGCACGACCGCCGCGCAATCGGCCGCATTTTCATGTTGAGGGTGGCGGCGAAGCGGAGCCGTATACATCGCCTCGCATTGTCATCACTGGACTGCCTCCCGCGCGGGTAAGGGCGCAGCACGCAGAGAAGCTCGGCCGCGCGATCGGCACCGCGGTCCAGCAGGCTCGGCAGAAACTTGGAACCCGCGACCAGGAGATTGCTGAAGGCGAGAAGGGGTTCTATCTGGAATTCGAGATCCCGGCGGCGGAGCGGGAGGCTGTCGAAGGCCTTGAGAATAAGCCCGCCGAGATTGAACTCGTCGCCGTTAGGCCCGTCGCCGACAATCAGGAGATGGTTTCCGCCACGGTGTTCGTGCCCGAACGCTCGGCCGATTTCTTTGCGAAAAAGGTCGAAACGTATCGCGACAAAGACAACAAAAAGTCGGGAAGGCCCAGGAACGAAGCTTTGGTGGCTCGTATCGAGGATGTCCGTCTTGCAGCTGTTCGTTCGCTCTTCACGGACGATATGGCGCTTTTCCCGGCGACTGGTCATCAGGCGTGGTGGGAGGTCTGGGTTCGCGACGGGCGCCTGGAGACCCTTCGGCATGTCGCGGAGCGCCTCAATGTTGCGCTGAAGGAACATGCCATCAGCTTTCCCGAGCGCGATGTGATCCTGGCGCTCGCCGACGAAGAGACGATGGCGAATCTTATCGACAATAGTGACGCCGTAGCCGAGCTGCGCATCGCCAAGGACACGCCGACGCTTTTTCTCGAAATGCGGCCGGTCGATCAGGCAGATTGGGCGGGCAATCTCGTCAATCGGGTTATCGCGCCTGATGCGGCGGCGCCGGCAATCTGTCTTCTCGACAGTGGGGCGACCCGGGCGCATCTCTTGATCGAGCCGGGCCTGGATGCCGACGACCAGCACGCCTATGACAACGGCTGGGGCGTTGGCGATAGCGCTTATTGGAATGGCCATGGCACGTCGATGTCGGGTGTCGCGCTCTACGGCGATCTCGAAGCGGCGCTTAGCCATGGCGATCAGGTCGCACTATGGCATCGGCTGGAGACAGTGAAAATTCTGCCGCCGACTGGCCAGAACGATCCCGAACTTTATGGGGCAATCACCGAAGTCGGCATCGGCAAGGCCGAGGCACAAGCCCCACGTCGCCGCCGCGTGTTCTGTCTGGCGGTGACAAGCGAAGTCGGTCTTGGCCGCGGGCGGCCATCTTCGTGGTCGGCGGCGATCGACCAGCTTTGCTATGGAGGTGGCGACCGCCGGCGCCTCATGGTGCTCGCTGCGGGTAATCTGCGAGGTGACATTGCAGCCTCCGACTGTCCAGACCGCAATGATCTTGAAGAGATCGAGAGCCCCGCTCAGGCATGGAATCCGCTGGTGGTCAGTGCTTATACCGACAAGATTGGCATCTTTCATCCCGACTTCGATGGCTGGGAGCCAGTGGCGCCAGCCGGTGAATTGTCGCCGGCGAGCCGGACGTCCGGCATCTGGGATCGTCAGTGGCCGATCCGACCGGACGTCGTCTTCGAAGGTGGCAACTTCGCCCATGACGGCGTCAATCCGGCTTCAGCGATTGATGACCTCCAACTCGTAACAACGCATTATCGTCCGCAAATGCGTCTCTTCGAGACGTTCGGCGACACCAGCGCGGCCGCGGCATTGGGCTCGCATCTTTGCGCCGGTGTTTTGGTGGCTCGGCCCCTTCTCTGGCCGGAAACCGTGCGCGCCCTCGCGGTGCACTCGGCCGAGTGGACACCGGCGATGCGCGCGCAGATCGAAGGGGCCACCCAGTCCCAGAAGACGGCCATGCTTCGCCGCTATGGATGGGGCGTCCCGGATATCGCTCGCGCAGTGATGAGCGCGACGGATGATGCGACCTTGATGGTGGAAGATGCGCTTCTTCCGTTCCGGAAGGATGGCTCGACGATCAAGACCCGCAGCATGAACCTTCACCGCCTGCCGTGGCCCCGAGACGAACTGCTCGCGCTGGGAGAGCAGGATGTCGAGTTGCGCGTGACCTTGTCCTATTTCGTCGAGCCCAATCCAGGGGAACGGGGATGGACCAGACGGCACCGCTATTCGTCGCATTCGCTACGTTTTGCAGTGAAACGCTCGCTTGAAAACGTTCAGCAGTTTCGCCAACGCATCAACAAGGCCGCAGAGGCGGAAGAAGAAGGCCAAGTTGCAGCCGCCGCAGGGGGCGACAATTGGGTGCTTGGCACGATCCGCGACAAAGGCTCGATCCATTCGGACATCTTGCGTGGAAATGCAGCCGAGCTTGCTGAGCGCGATGCGATCGGCGTGTTTCCAATTAGCGGTTGGTGGAAAGAAAAGCCTGCGCTTCAGCGTTGGGATCGCTCAGCGCGGTATGCGCTGATCGTCTCCGTGCGAGCACCGGGTGCAAACATCGACATCTATACCCCTATCGCCAACAAGCTGGAAATTTCAATACCTGCTACGTGAGGGCCGAGGACCCGCATTGAAGCATCCGTCAATCGAACCTGGAACGGAAGTGCAGATTTCGTCTCTTAATACCGAGACGGCGTGCGATGTAAGGCACTTCGCATGCTAAAAAATGGGATTCGACGATGCTACAACTCAGCGCGCCGGAGATGAGCTAAAGCTAAGTCACCGCGTGCGGAAAGAGTGTATTGTCACCGCTCGGCTTGGCAGTTGACGGCGATATCGTAAGGCTGTGGACAGGCTTGAACGATACAAAGGCGACTAGCCAGCCAGTGGTTATTTCCTTCCCGCGAGAGGGATGTTCTGACCGCCAGCCGTTGATCTGACGACAATTCGCTTTGCCGTCCTCCAGATGCGCCGCCGTAAGGCTTCATCTTCAAAATCGACGCCTTTCGCCAGCATGAATGGTGACGACAGCCGTAGACGGGTCATCTGTTCATCCCGGCGGGTCAACCGATGTCGAATTTCGGATACAGGGAGGCTGAGGAACTCGCTCCAGTTATGAATGAAGGTGTAATTGCCGAAGTGATCCGAACTCCGGCCAAGCGAATGCTTTGCCTTTTCAACTAGCGAAGGGTCGCGGCCCAACCGCCGCGCAATAAGCCGATGCATGATCAGCTTCGCAGTGTCATTCACGCGCTCTTTGTCAATGCGGCCACGCATTGAATATGTTGCCCCATTCTCTAGAGAATAAGCTTGCGGCGGTAAAATCCAACTACTCTGTGCACATTGGGACCAGCAGTGGCCTATATCGTGCTGTCATCGAGGGCCGATCGGAAGGTTAGCTTTCGCCACCACAAGTTTTCTTACGCTGTCGCCGCCGAATCTACGATCGGGGCGCTGTCGGTCTAGGCGAAGGCAAACGTAGCGCTATTTTGCTTGTGTCATTGATGGCGTGGTGGTTGTTGTCTTCGATGGCAGCAGGCTTGAAGGCCGCTTGCATAGGACGATCAGTGGGCGCTCAGGCAGCGGTACTGCACGACGAAAACGGTACTGCGGCGCAGTACCGAAGAGGTAAGAGGCCAGCGAAACCGGGACCACCACGGAAGACCAAAATCGTACTAACTAATTGAAAAAAAGGAGAATGCTGTAGCTTAATAGTATTGGAACCTTTGTCGGCCCAAAAACTGCGTAGACCGACTGAAGTTTGGAGTGTTAACAGAATCAAAATGTTAGCCCACCGTTTTTGTATTGCACCTATGATGGACTGGACCGACCGGCATTGCCGCGTCTTCCATCGTCTGATGACGCGGCGGGCCCGGCTCTACACGGAGATGCTGACGACCGGCGCCGTCCTTCATGGCGATCGCAACCGGCTGCTCGGCTTCGATGTGTCGGAACATCCGGTCGCGCTCCAGCTCGGCGGTTCGGATGCGCGCGATCTCGCGTCCGCGGCGAGGATCGGCGAGGATTTCGGCTATGACGAGATCAATCTCAACGTCGGTTGCCCCTCGGACCGGGTCAAGGACGGCCGCTTCGGCGCCTGCCTGATGGCGGAGCCCGAACTGGTCGCCTCTGGCGTGGACGCCATGAAACGGGCCGTAAAAATTCCGGTCACGGTCAAATGCCGGATCGGTATCGACGATCAGGATCCCGAAATCGCGCTGGACCGGCTGGCGCGCGGTGTGGTTGCCGCGGGCGCCGACGCGTTGATCGTGCATGCCCGCAAGGCCTGGCTCGAGGGACTGTCGCCAAAGGAAAATCGCGACATCCCGCCGCTCGACTACGAGCGCGTCTATCGGCTGAAGGCGGTGTTGCCGCAGGTGCCCGTCCTCATCAACGGCGGGATCGGCAGCATCGAGGCGGCCAAAGCGCATCTCGCTCATGTCGATGGCGTGATGCTGGGCCGCGCAGCCTATCAGGAGCCCTGGCGGTTGCTCGACGTCGATCCCGAACTGTTCGGCGAGGCCGCGCCGCACGCGACCATGAAAGGCGTGTTCGAAGCGATGATGCCCTACATCGCGTGCGAACTCGCGAAGGGAACGCGGCTGCACGCGATGACGCGGCATTTCGTCGGCGCGTTTCACGGCATGCGGGGTGCGCGCGCGTTCCGTCGGCACCTTGCCGAGCAGGGGGTCAGGCCGGGCGCGGGCATCAAGGTTCTCTCGGACGCGCTCGCGCTGGTGGAGGAGGGCGCGCCGGCGCAGATCGCTGCGTAATCTGATGCGCTACGGGTAGCCGTGCAGCATCAGCCGGTCGGAGCGGACTTCCCAGCTTTCCAGCCGGTCGAGGAAGCTCATGCCGAGCAAGTTGGTCTTCATCTGGCCGTGCGGCACCACGAGTGCCGGGACCGAACGTTCCACGAGCTTGCCGATCGCCAGCCGGTTCAGCGTCAGCCGCGCGGCCTTGGTGTGCCCGCTCGCGGTCTCGACGTCGACGTCGTAGTCGAGAACTTCAAGCGGCAGCCCGGCCGCCTTGGCGGTCTCGTAGGTCAGAACGACCGAGGTTGCGCCGGTATCGACCACCATCGGCGCGCTGACGCCGTTGATCCTGGCACGCAGTGCAAACTCGCCGTTTTGTGCACGCGGAATCTGGACCGCGCGCGCTGACGCAGTGTGCTTGCGCAACAGTTCCGAGACGGTGTCGCTGGCGCGCGCGACTTGCTCCGGGTCCTTGTAGGCGGCGACGACGCCGGCGGTCGCCGCCAGCAGCAAAAGCACCAGCAAAAGCCGGCTCATGGCGCGCCTCCGCCGCCGAAGCGACCCGTCAACCGCCCTTGGCAGGCGCATCCATCCGGACCAGCCCCGCAGCCGCCATGCGCGCCGGCAATGCCGCCATCACCGCAAGACGCTCCGCGCTTTCCATGCGGTGCCACCTTGCGATTTCCGGAAGCGTACGGCCGCAGCCAAGACACAGGCCGGTCTTCGGGTCGATGATACAGACTGCGATACACGGCGTTTCCTGGCTCATTCCTGCATAGTGACGGGCATTCCGGCGCCGGCGCAAGCGCCTGCGCCTACAATCCTGTTCCGGCGTTCATGATCGGCTTGTTGCGTGCTCGCCGCGTTGGATCGGTCGTGGTGGTCTGGTCGGACTCCGGCTGCAGCGGCGGCGACAGGTCGGACATCGGTGCCAGCGCGGACATGACGCGCTCCGGCGGGAAGGTGACGATCACCTCGGTGCCGATGCGCAGCTTCGACTTCAGCGTGAAGGTGCCGCCGTGCATGTCGACCAGGCTCTTGGCGATCGGCAGGCCCAGCCCCGCACCTTGCTCGGCGGATTTGATCGAATTGGAGCCCTGGCCGAAGGAGGCCAGCACGATCGGGATTTCGTCCTCGGCGATGCCGGAGCCGGTATCCTTGACGCTCAAGTATTGGCCGCCGGAAGCGGTCCAGCCGACCTTCAGCCAGATCTCGCCGCCCTGGGGGGTGAACTTGATCGAGTTGGACAGGAGATTGAGCACGATCTGACGAACGGCGCGCTCGTCGCCCCAGATCTTCGGCATGGCCCGCTCGAAGACCTCGTGGATGGTGATGCCGCGGCTGGAGGCGCGCAGTTTCAGCAAGTGGTGACAGTCGGCGACGACGTTGATCAGCGAAACGGCTTCTTCGTTGAGTTCGTAGCGTCCGGCTTCGATCCGCGACAGGTCGAGGATTTCGTTGATGAGGTTGAGCAGATGCACGCCGGAATTATGAATGTCGGCCGAATATTCCCTGTAGAGCGGCACGGCGTGGGCGCCGAAAATCTCGCTCTTCATTACTTCCGAAAACCCGAGGATCGCGTTCAGCGGCGTTCTGAGTTCGTGGCTCATCTGAGCCAGGAAGCGCGACTTCGCGACGTTGGCGGCCTCCGCGCGAAAGCGCGCCTCGTCCGAGATCGACTTCGCCTGCTCGAGTTCGCCGATCAGGGCGTCCTTTTCGGCGCGCGCTTCCAGCGTCGCCAGCGTCGTCGAATGCAGCCGGTGGGCAAGCAGGGCGAAATAACCTTCTGCGGCGAGCGCGAGCGCAGCGAGCACATAGTTGTCGAAGGTGCCCCTGAGCGCGAAATTGAGCGCGATCGCGACCGTGACCGGCACGGTGGCCGCAAGCGCCGCGATCGGCAGGTTGGCGGCCAGCATGCTCGAGACTGCGACCACCAGCAGCATCAGGAACATCATCACCGTATCCGAGACCGCGTCGAGCGCGGGACGGATCAGGATCGCCATCCAGCCCAGGCCGTAGAGCAGATCGAGCAGGACAAACCGGGTTCGCCATTTGTGCGTGGCGGCGGGCGTCGACGGTTCAGTGAGAAAGCGGGCGCAGTTTCGCAGGATGGCGGCATGAATGCAGAGGACGCCGCAGGTCCAGGCCGCCGCCGAAATTGCCTGCATCCAGAAACCGAACAACAGGCCGGTGGCGACCACCAGCAGCGTCACGACGTAGGAAGCCGCGATCCGGGTTTCGGCGTATTGGCGGAGCAGTTCGCGGTCGAAGGCGGGACGGGTGCCACTGGTCGACGTTAACCGATCGCGCGCCTCGCGCACCCGCTGCGCGGCGGCCCGCCGGTTGCTGATGGGAGGCGCCGTCGGCGGCTCGGCCGGAAGCTGGACAACTTCGGGCTTATCGGCGGAATTACTCATCAAGCAACACAAATCCTGCCCGCGGACCACGCGGGCTTTTGGCATCCTCTATCTGTCGCGCCAAATCATTAAGAGCTGCCTTAAAGAGCTAAAGAATCTCCTTAATGGAAGGTTAAACTGGCCTCTGGCGGTCGCGCCGCAGCTTGCGGGCGTGCACAACCCCGCGCAAGCGGTGGAGACGTGCGCCTGAAGAATCTCGGCTGGTTTTGCGATTCCCTTGCGGCGGCGCCGGCGATCAGCGCTCCAGCCGCGCCAGCAGGCTCGACGTATCCCAGCGCTTGCCGCCCATCTTCTCGACTTCCGCATAGAAGGCGTCGATCAGCGCGGTGATCGGCAGGCTGGTGCCGTTGCGGCGCGATTCGGCGAGGCAGATCGAGAGGTCCTTGCGCATCCATTCGACCGCAAATCCGAAATCGTATTTGCCCTCGTTCATCGTCTTGTAGCGGTTCTCCATCTGCCAGGACTGCGCGGCGCCCTTTGAGATGGTTTCAATGACGGCGTGAACGTCGAGCCCGGACTTCTTGGCGAAATAGATGCCTTCCGAAAGGCCCTGGACGAGGCCGGCAATGCAGATCTGGTTGACCATCTTGGTGAGCTGGCCTGCGCCCGCGGGACCCAGGCGCTTGCACATCCGGGCGTACGCGGCGATGACCGGCTCGGCGCCCGCGTAAGCCGCTTCGTCGCCGCCGCACATCACGGTCAGCACGCCGTTTTCCGCGCCGGCCTGGCCGCCGGACACCGGGGCGTCGACGAATTTGAAGCCGCGCTTTTTGGCTTCAGCATCGAGCTCGCGGGCGATCTCGGCGGACGCCGTGGTGTGGTCCACGAAGGTTGCGCCCTTGTTCATGCCGGCAAACGCTCCGTCGGGGCCGAGGGTGACCGCGCGCAGGTCATTGTCGTTGCCCACGCAGCACATGACGAAATCCTGGCCTTCGGCTGCGGCTTTCGGCGTCGGCGCGGAGCGACCGCCATGCTTGTCGGTCCACTGCTTGGCCTTGGCGGCGGTCCGGTTGTACACGGTCAGCTCATGGCCGCCCTTCTTGACGAGGTGTCCCGCCATCGGAAAGCCCATAACGCCGAGACCGAGAAAAGCGACTTTCGCCATGTGTGCTACCTTGGGGTTCGCCGGCGGTCGAGCTGGCCGGGCAATGCTTTGGGAGGAACGCGCAACATAACCCGTCGGCCGCGAAGGGCAACGCCTTCGTTTGCCGCAACGCCCGGGATTTATGCTAAAATGCCCCTTCAACGAACATCATAAAACAGGGAGTCATCGCATGAGCTTGAGCGTGGGCATGCTGGATCACTTCAACATTCGGACCCGGAAACTCGCCGAGACGGTCTGGTTTTATGAGGACATCCTGGGCCTTGAAAAAGGGGCGCGGCCGAACTTCGCGTTCCCGGGCGCCTGGATGTACAGCGAGGGCAAGGCGGTGGTCCACCTTGTCGACATTTCCTCGACCGACGAGCCGCAAAAACCCGATTCCGGCGTCGTCCATCACGTCGCTTTCGTCAGCCGGGGGTTTGGCGCCATGAAGCAGCGGCTGCAGTCCAAAGGCATGGCGTTCGACGCGCGTCAGGTTCCGGGCGGCGAGCTCTGGCAGATCTTCGTCAACGACCCCAACGGGGTCATGATCGAACTGAACTATGAGGCGGGCAAGGAGCGCGGCGCAGGGGGAGCGCCCGATGAGACCGCCCGGGATATCGGCACAAAGGTAGTGACGTAGGGCGCGTCGCCGGCCGGGCGCGCGAATAGGCGCGGACGTGCGCGGCCGTGAAAGCATCACATAATGCGCGGCTGTTTGTTCGCCGACAACCGGAGCGACGCCGGAACGGCTATCCTTTGTCGCCGATCCGGCCTATCTGTCGCCTCAAGAATTCGGCAGGAGATACGCTTTGTTCCGCAGGAGATCCGCTTTGAACGTGACGCGACAACAGGTCCTCGATTGCCTCGCCAAAGTGAGGTCGCCGCGCGGCATCGCCTTGACCGATGCCAATGTGCTGTCGGTGATCGTGGTGAACGACGGCAAGGTATTTTTCTCCATCAACGTCGATGCCGCCGATGTCCAGGCATGGGAGGCCGTGCGAGCACAGGCCGAAAGCGCGGTGCGCGCGCTGCCTGGCGTGACCAGCGTCATGATCACGCTGACCGCCGAGCGCAAGCCCGGTGCCGCGCCGCCGCCACCCCCTGGCAAGCAGGGTCTCGCGCCGGCCGCCTCGCACCGCCCGCCGCATAGTCCCGGCGGCTCGCCGATGTCGAAGCAGTCGGATATCCCGGGCATTGCCGCGGTCATTGCGGTTGCTTCCGGCAAGGGCGGCGTCGGCAAATCGACCACGGCGCTCAATCTGGCGCTCGGCCTGCGCGATCTCGGCTTGCGGGTCGGCCTGCTCGATGCCGACATTTACGGACCGTCAGTACCGCGGCTCACCGGCATTCGCGATAAGCCGCAGATCAACGACGAGCGGAAGATGATTCCGATCCAGCGCTTCGGGCTTGCGGTGATGTCGATCGGCTTTCTGGTCGAGGAAGACACCGCGATGATCTGGCGCGGCCCGATGGTGATGTCGGCGCTCACGCAAATGCTGCGCGACGTCGCCTGGGGAACGCTCGACGTGCTCGTGGTCGATATGCCGCCTGGTACCGGGGACGCGCAGCTGACGCTTGCGCAAAACGTGCCGCTGAAGGGCGCCATCATCGTCTCGACGCCGCAGGACCTGTCGCTGATCGACGCGCGGCGGGGCCTTGCGATGTTCAAGAAGGTCAACGTGCCCGTGCTCGGCATCATCGAGAACATGAGCTATTTCCAGTGCCCGCAATGCGGCACGAGGTCGGATATTTTCGGACATGGCGGCGCGCGGCACGAGGCGGAGCGGCTGGGGGTGCCTTTCCTGGGCGAGATTCCCCTGCACATGTCGATTCGCGAGACCTCGGATTCGGGCAATCCCGTCGTGGTCAGCGAGCCGGACGGGCCCCACGCGACGATCTATCGTGCCATAGGGGCCAAGGTCCGCGACCAGCTGCAGGGCGTCATTGCCGCCGCCTGAGTCGGCCTTTTCCGGGACATGCGACTTTCGTTTAAGCGGTGCTGTCATGTCCCATCGTCACGTTTTCGTATCCTGACATCCGTGTTAAAGCCCGCGGCGAGTGTCCCCGATCCGAGGGTCGCATGACGGTCTGTCGTGCGAGCTTCGGAAGGACACTGAAAACCTATGATCTGGTGCGGTTTGGTTGAGAAGTTCTCTTGGACGGACTCGCGGCGAGCCTGGAGAGAACCTCCCAATCACCACGCCGGAGCGCTTCGCTTCGACGTCAATTGTGTCGCCGAAAGAATGCTAAACAGCAATTTGGGAAAACGCCCCAAGAAGGAGAAAGATTAAATGAAGCGTCGTGATTTCTTAAAAGTATCGGCAACCGGTGCCGCGGCGGCGGCAGCAGTGGCTTCGCCCGCGATCGCGCAGTCCTCGCCGGAGATCAAGTGGCGCATGACGTCGAGTTTCCCGAAGTCGCTGGACACGATCTACGGCGGCTCCGCGGAATTCGCGAAGTACGTCGCCGAGATGACCGACAACAAGTTTCAGATCCAGGTTTTTGCCGCCGGCGAAATCGTCCCGGGCCTGCAGGCGCTCGACGCGACAGCCAACAGCACGGTCGAGATGAGCCATACCGTGTCGTACTATTACGTCGGCAAGGATCCGACATTCGCGATCTATGCGTCGGTGCCGTTCGGCCTCAATGCGCGCCAGCAGAATTCCTGGTGGTATCAGGGCGGAGGCGAGCAGCTCGCCAACGAGTTCTTCAAGAAATTCGGCGTGATCGGATTTCCCTGCGGCAACACCGGCACGCAGATGGGCGGCTGGTTCCGCAAGGAGATCAAGACGGTGGCCGACCTTTCCGGCCTGAAATTCCGCATCGGAGGCATCGCGGGCCAGGTGCTGCAGAAGGTCGGCGTGGTGCCGCAGCAGCTTGCCGGCGGCGACATCTATCCGGCGCTGGAGAAGGGCACGATCGACGCCGCCGAGTGGGTCGGGCCGTATGACGACGAGAAGCTCGGATTCCAGAAGGTCGCGAAGTACTACTACTATCCGGGTTTCTGGGAAGGCGGTCCGACCGTGCACGCCTTCTGCAATCTGGAAAAGTGGAATTCGCTGCCCAAGAACTATCAGGCGATCATCAACAATGCGGCGGCGAACGCCAATACCTGGATGGCGGCGCGCTATGACATGCAGAACCCGTCGGCGCTGAAGCGTCTCGTCGCCGGCGGCACCCAGCTCCGTCCCTTCACCAACGAAGTGCTGGAAGCCTGCCTCAAGGCCACCAACGAGTTGTGGGCGGAGATCTCCGCGAAGAATGCCGACTTCAAGAAATCCATCGACGCGATGCAGGCCTATCGCTCCGATGAATATCTGTGGTGGCAGGTTGCCGAATATACTTTCGACAGCTTCATGATCCGCTCGCGCACACGCGGCTGATCCAGGAACTCGCCTCGAGATCCTAAGCCTTAAGTCGTAGACCACGAAGCCCGGCCCTCCCAGAGAGGCCGGGCTTTTTGCATCCCGCGGCGCGGGAAAGGATGGAAATCGGAAAACGGATGTTTCATGCTGATGGCAAGCCTCGCAACGAAGGCGGACACCAATCATCAACCGACACAATCAGGAGGGAGCAAACATGAAACGTCGAGATTTCATCAAGGTCACCGGACTGGGAGCCGTCGGCGCGGCGAGCGTCGCGGCGCCAGCGATCGCGCAGTCGATGCCGGAGCTCAAGTGGCGGATGACCACGAGCTGGCCGAAATCGCTCGATACGCTGCACGGCGGCGCCGAGCTGATGGCCAAGGCGGTCGGCGAAGCCACCGACAACAGGTTCCAGATCCAGACATTCGCCGCGGGCGAAATCGTGCCGGGTCTGCAGGTGCTCGATGCCGTGCAGAACGCAACCGTCGAGATGGGGCACACCGCGTCGTACTATTATTTCGGCAAGGACCCGACTTTCACCTTCGGCTCGTCGGTGCCGTTCGGCCCCAACATGCGCATCAACCAGGCCTGGTACATGGTCGGCGGCGGCCGCGAAGTCCTGAACGACTTCTACAAGAACTACAACGTGATCTCGCTGCTTGCGGGCAACACCGGCTGCCAGATGGGCGGCTGGTTCCGCAAGGAGATCAACACCGTCAACGACCTCAAGGGACTGAAATTCCGGATCGGCGGCTTTGCCGGACGCGTGATGCAGAAGCTCGGCTGCGTGCCGCAGCAGCTTGCCGGCGGCGACATCTATCCGGCGCTGGAGAAGGGCACGATCGACGCTGCCGAATGGGTTGGGACGTATGACGACGA
>Ga0265339_10002239_pt1 | contig 13983 bp, 15 predicted proteins | sample 4CB219metaG_FD_202085 | JGI IMG/M metagenome (GOLD analysis project Ga0265339, IMG submission 202085) | Rhizosphere microbial communities from Carex aquatilis grown in University of Washington, Seatle, WA, United States - 4-CB2-19 metaG | ecosystem: Host-associated > Plants > Roots >...
GGCCCATATGGACTGCCGAATAGCCGAACCGGCTTTCCAAGTAGAAGGGAAGCGAGACGAAGGCGAGCATCTGGCCGCAGAACGACGCGATCGAGGTCGCGATCGACAACGCAAAGATGGGAATGCGCAGGAGATCCACCGGCAAGAGCGGCGGCTTCCTCATGTGCGTCTCGCGATAGACCAGCAAGCCCCCGGCGGCGAGCGCGATGGCAAATTGAAGGAGACAGATGAGCAGCGGCTCGCCGTGACCGACGCTGTCGATTGCGGCAATTCCGATGCCGAAGGTCACCGCGCTCAAGCCTGCGCTTTGCCAGTCGAAGGCGTGACCGGCCGGCGTGGTATGCGGCAGACAGCGCCAGCCCAGCGCCAGTGCGGCGATGCCGATGGGAACGTTCACCGCAAACAAATACGGCCAGCTTGCCACGGCCAGAATTCCCGCGGCCACCGTCGGGCCGGCGGCTGCGGAGATGGCAACCACCATCGCATTGATCCCGATGCCGCGGCCGAGCAGGTCGCGCGGATAGGTAAAGCGCACCAGCGCCGCGTTGACGCTCATGATGCCGGCGGCGCCAAACCCCTGCACGATGCGTGCAACGGTGAGCAGCATCAGGGTGTGCGACGACGCGCAAAAGGCGGAGGCGATGGTGAACAGCAACAGCCCCGCGAGATAGACGCGGCGATAGCCGATGATCTCGCCGAGCGAGGCCAAAGGCAGAAGCGAGATCGTGATCGCGAGCTGATAGCCGTTGACGATCCAGATCGAAAACGCGGGACTTGCGTCGAGGTCTCTGGCGATCGTGGGCAATGCCACATTGGCGATCGCGCTGTCGATCACCGCCATGACGAGGCCGAGCGCAATCGTGACGATGGACCAGTAGCGTTGCGGCAACGGCAGGCCGTCGGCGTGTTCGACTATGACGGATGACATCTTCTGAAAAGTGCCTCTGATATCTGCTGCGCAAAACAGTCTGGAAATATTGCAAACCGGGCAGGGGGTGGGGGGTTCCAGTCGCGGGCGCGAGCACGGCCCTTCCGGCATCGGGTAGCGCGCGGCGCCGTTTCCGCTATCTCGTTCTCATGCGCCCTTGAAGGGATTTGAGGTAATTGACGGCAGCCTCGGCATCGCGCCGATTGAACCGGAAGGTCGGCATGTCCGGATGAATGGTGCTCAACCCCTCCTGCAGGCGCTGTTCCAGGCCGTCATCATAGAGCTTCTGTTCGCCAAAGCTTCGAAAGGGCGGCGCATCCGCGTGCGGGCTTTGGCCATTCTCGCCAACTGCATGACATCTGCTGCATAACAACTCAAGGAGGTCCTTGCCGCGCTGCTGCTCCCTGTCCAGCGCATGGCTGGCGGCGCTAAAGCTGCAGGTCAGGAGAAGGGCCAGGCAAACTCTGTTCATCGCGCTCTCTTGCTGCTCCTGCCGCTACCAGCGCGAGGTCGCCTTTCCGAATACGTAAATTGCGACGAGCCCGATGGTCACGGCGGTGGAGAAGATCACGATCAGGCGGTCCCAATCAGGCTTGCCTTTCTCCGTCCTGCTGAGGGTCAAGATGGAGAAGATGGCTTTCAGGGCGGGTTTTCGCATCGGGTCCCCATCTGCGCTCCCGAAAGCTCTCACGACCACCGGCAACCGGCTTGAGGCAGATCAATTGCCTGTCAGCGCCTGGAAGGCGCGTGCCGCGGCGGCTCTTTAACCATCGCCAAGCAATTTTCGGATGCGGCGCTGCAGCTGTCGCTTCTTCTTCTCGCTTCGGCGCAGCCGTGCATCGAGATCGGATTCCGGCGCATCGGTGATCATGACGCGGAATGCAAGCCCGACCTTGTCGGCCTGCCGCCCGATCAATTCCCGCACGCTCTGGCGTCGATCCTGCATCGATCTCCTCCGCGAATCCGGAGGATTTTACGCGGGCCAAAGGAGATGAGAAGGTCGGGCAAGCGGCAAAATCGCGTTAACGTAAACCGACTTGATGCGGGCTTAGGCGGAATAATTGCGATCAGGCTACATTCTCGCGCAAGCCGCGGGCGATTTCCTTCTGCCTGTCGAATTCGCTCCGTCGCCGCGCCAGCTCCTCCGCGCTCAAGCTTGCTATATTGTTGTAATCGCGTTTCCAGGACGGATCGTCGCTCCAGCGCAACGGTGACTGCACCGTGGCTTGCGGTCCCACCGCGCTTTCCAGAACGCGCAAGCCAAGCTCCAGCGTGAACGCTTGCGAAGCGCGGTCGTGAGGCTTGCCGGCGGAGTTGCCGAGCGGAAAATCGGAGAACAGCAATCGTGGCACCGCGGCGTGCTCGACGATGTCCTTGGCGCAACCCATGATGACGGTGGAAATGCCGTTCGCCTCCAGATGCCGCGCCACTAGGCTCACCGTCTGGTGACAGACCGGGCAGTTCGGCACCAGCACCGCGGCATCGACGGAATCGGCGCGGCAGCGCGCCAGGATCTCCGGCGCATCGGTTTCAATGGTGACGCGCTGGCTGCGGTTGGTCGGCGCGCCGAAAAAGCGCGGCGCGACTTCGCCGATCCGGCCCCCGCGGGCAAGCGCAAGCAGCTGCGGCAACGGAAACCAGGTGCCGCTGTCCTTGGCCGTGGTATGCACGCGGTCATAGGCGATATGGGAAATGCGCAAATCATGCTGCTTGGAAGTATCGCCATCGTAGACCGAATAGAACTTGGCGCCGCCGTTGTATTTGGCGCCCGGCCCCTGGTCGCCCTTGGCAGGATCGTAAGGCGCGGCGGTCGTGATGATGGTCACGCGCGAGTGGCTGAGCGGTTTGCGCAGGGGCTGGAAAGGAGAGGCGATGTAATGCGCCCAGCGATAGGCCGTGGTGTAGCCGATCGCCTGATAGTACTCGCGGGTGCGCGCCATATAGGGGATCGGCGCATCGTCGTCCGGCGCAAATTCGAGCGCCTGTTCGAGCTCCTGGACGGACGGTGTCGTCACCTTTTGCCCTCCTTGAAACGGGCCACCTTTTAAGGATAGCTAGATTGTCCTCCATTCGTGTCAAGCATGGGTTGGGGAACAAGAATGGCCTTCCAGACTTCTGTCGGGATGCGCGCCAAGCTTTGCCTCGCCATTGCGCTTACGCTGCCGTTCCTCGAGGCGGCGTCGGCCGAAGATACGTCGCCTGCGAAAACCGGTGTAGCGCGCCCGAGCGTCGAGGAACTGGCCACCCAAAACCAGCCGCAAAAGCCTGCTGATCATACCTCGGAGAGCACCCGCGAATCGATCTGCCTGATCATCGAATCGGCGGCACGGGCCAACGACCTGCCGCTCGAGTTCTTCGCGCGCGTGATCTGGCAGGAAAGCCGTTTCCAGTCCGACGCCGTCGGCCCGATGACGCGCAGCGGCGAGCGCGCGCAGGGCATCGCGCAATTCATGCCGGGGACGGCCAGCGAGCGGCGGCTGCTCGATCCCTTCGATCCCGTGCAGGCGCTGCCGAAATCGGCGGAGTTCTTGAGCGAACTGCGCAACCAGTTCGGCAATCTTGGCCTGGCCGCTGCCGCCTACAATGCGGGGCCACGGCGGGTCCAGGAATGGCTTGCCCGCACCGGCCAGTTGCCGCCGGAAACCCGCAACTATGTGGTCGCCATCACCGGCTCGAGCGTGGATGATTGGGCGGCGGCGGGCAAGGGAGCCAAGATGCCGCCCAGCTCGCCGGCGACGAGCTGTCGCGAATTGATGGCGCTGTTGCAACGCGCACCCAATCCGTTCGTCAGCCAGCTCGAACAACACGTGCGGATCGCCGCTGCAAAGCTCTGGGGCGTGCAGCTGGCCGCAGGGTTTGATCGCAACCGGGCGCTTGCGATGTATGCGCGCGCAGTCAAGGGTCTTTCCGGCGTGATCGGCGATCGGGACCCGAGCATCCTCTCGTCCATCATGCGCACCCGCGGCACACGGCCGTTCTACCAGGTGCGGATCGGCGCCGACACGCGGCCCGAAGCCGACGATCTCTGCAACCGCATCCGCCGCGCCGGCGGCGCCTGCTTTGTGCTCAGGAACATGGGCGTAAGGGGATGAGCAACCGCTTGCATGCCAACCCTGATCCGCGCTTCCCTTGACGGATGGTGCGTTCAGCTCCGCTATGCGCCTTGCCACAATGCGCTAGGATCGGACGAACGCCCATTGGATTGATAGAGATGGCAAAAGAGAACGAACTTCGTGAAGGCGAACTCGCCGTCGAGATGCCTCCTGTGCACGATGCGAGCCTCGTCTTCATCGGCCGCATCCGCGCGCCCTGGACGTCGCGCCTCGAGACGCCGCGGCAGGGTCGTCATGACGGGCCGGTGTGCCGGCTGGAGGTTTTCGAGCCATGGGTGCCGGCCATCAGCGGTATCGATGTCTACGGCAATCTCGAAGTGATCTACTGGCTGCATCAATCGCGTCGCAATCTGGTGCTGCAAAGTCCCAAGCACCACGGATCGGCGCGCGGCACCTTCTCGTTGCGCTCGCCGGTGCGGCCCAATCCGATCGGCACGTCGATCGTGAAATTGATCGGAGTCGAGGGCAACACGCTGCTGGTACGCGGGCTCGATTGCCTCGACGAGACGCCGCTGCTGGACATCAAGCCGGACCGCTGCGAGTTCTCGCCGTTGAAGGCACAGCAAGACGGTGGTGTCGAGACAGGGTGAGGCACCGCATTGCGAGGAGCGCAAGCGACGAAGCCATCCAGCGTCTACGCAATGGATCTGGATTACTTCGCTTCGCCGCTGTGACGAAGAAGGAGCCTATACCCCCCGCAACGCCGCGATCAGCCTCGCCTCATTCTCTTCCAGAACCTTGCTGTCTTCCCTGCGGCTGGCGGGCGGCAACAGCGCGACCCCGTTGTGGCGCGGCATCACATGGACATGCAGGTGAAACACCACCTGGCCGGCGGCGGCTTCGTTGAATTGCTGGATCGTGAGGCCATCGGCCTTGAATGCCGATTTCGCCGCGTGCGCGATGACATGCACGGCACGCGAGACGTGGAGGTAGTCGTCCTCCGTGATGTCGAGGATGTTGCGGGCAGGGGCCTTTGGGATCACCAGCGTATGGCCGGGCGTTCGCGGCATGATGTCGAGAAAGGCGAGTACGTGCTCGTTCTCGTAGACCTTGTGGCACGGAAACTCGCCGCGCAGGATCTTGGCGAACACATTGTTGTTGTCGTAGGTGTTGTTCTTGTCATAGGCGGTCATGGCGCGGGCTCCGGAAAATATCTCTACTCACACCGCCGCCGCCGAAAGGTCAAGGCGCCTCGTCCGCCTCCTTCCGGAACGGTCCGGCGGCTGCGAGCTCGCGGCCGGCCTCCGCCACATAGGCGCGCTCGCGTTTGAGGTAGTCGGCAATTGCGCGGCGCAGGTCGGGGTCGGCGATATAGTGCGCGGAAAAGGTAGTCTGCGGCTGGTAGCCGCGCGCGATCTTGTGCTCGCCCTGCGCGCCGGCCTCGACGGTTTTCAGCCGGTGTTTGATGGCAAATTCGATAGCCTGATAATAGCAGGTCTCGAAATGCAGGAACGGATGATGCTCGATCGCACCCCAGTTGCGGCCGAACAGCGTATCCGAGCCGATGAAATTGATTGCGCCTGCGATCCAGCGGTGATTGCGCCGCGCCATCACCAGCAGCACGTCCTTGCTCATGCTCTCGCCGACCAATGAGAAGAACGAACGGGTCAAATACGGCCGGCCCCATTTGCGCGAGCCCGTCTCCATGTAGAAAGCAAAGAACGCGTCCCAGACATCCTCGGTGATGTCGGCGCCATTGAGCCAGTGAATCGTAACACCGTTCGCAACCGCTTCGCGGCGTTCGCGCTTGATCGCCTTGCGATGGCGCGAATTGAGGGTGGCGAGAAAATCGTCGAAACTCGCAAATCCCGGGTTGTGCCAGTGAAACTGCTGGTCGGTGCGCTGCAGGAAGCCGTGGCCCGCCAGAAATCTCCAATCGGCTTCGCGCGCAAAGGTCACGTGGGCCGACGACGTCCTGCTGACCCCGCACAGCGCCACCAATCCGCTCGCCAGCGCGGAGGCAATCCGGTCCCGATCGGCGCCGTCGCGGATCAGAAGGCGCGGCCCGGTCGCCGGCGTGAAAGGTACCGAGACCTGTAGTTTCGGATAGTAACGTCCGCCGGCGCGTTCATAGGCATCGGCCCAGCCGCGGTCGAACACATACTCGCCCTGCGAATGCGATTTCAGATAGCAGGGCACGATACCGGCGATACGGCCGTCGGTCTTGGCGAGGAGATGCCGAGGGCCCCATCCGGTGCGCGCCGTGGCCGAGCCAGAAGCCTCCGCTGCCGAGAAAAATGCATGCGAAACAAAAGGGTTATAATAGGGCTTTGGATCCGTGCCGGGAACGCTTGGGTCGAGGCCATTGAGTTGGTTGGGATTGCGGCGCGGGTTGGCACACGCATCCCAGTCTGCTGCCGGCACATCGGCGACGGAGGGGACTGCTTCAAGGGTGATTTCGGATGATGCCATCAAGGATTCCGGTCACGCGTGGCTGATGCGAGCTTCGGATTCGGAACAGTATGGTGACCTGATGCAAAGATCGTGCGTTGCATGCAGGACTTCAAGGGCGCGGCCCCGTCAGGGTTCCGGCGTAAAACCCTCGAAGATCATCTGATCGGCATGGCGCGCGGCGCGTGCGCGCTGCGCGGGAGTGCGGACTGTCCAGGTCAGGAGCGGGCAGCCGAAAATGTGGCGGGCGATCCAGGGGGCCGGCGAGGGCAGGTCATCGACCCGATAGGCGACGAAATCGGGACGGGCGCGAAAGAATTGATGGAGGTGCTTCATGTTGCGCCGCTGCACGGGAGACGCCTCCGGCCAATCCTGCGCGGTGTAACGGCGCTGGGCGACGATCCCGCGCGGGCGGTCGGGGACGAGTTCGCGCAGCGCCAGCACCTGATCCGGGTCGAAGGACATCCCGGCCGCCGGGCCGTCATAGGAAGACAGCACCTCCGCCATTCGCTTCACGAGCCTGCGGTCGCCGTCGAAATGGCTCTTCACCTCGATCACCAGCGGCACGCGGCCGGACACCAGCGCGCAGAGTTCGATGAGCGTCACCATCCGCTCATCGGTCGCCTTGAAGCGAACGGCCTTCAGTTCGGCTGCGGTCTTCTCGCGCAGCGCGCCGTTTCCTTCCGTGAGGCGGCCGAGCGCATCGTCATGATGCACGATGGCCTCGCCGTCAGACGTCAGCTGGATGTCGCATTCGATAGTGAAATTGGCCGCGATCGCGGCTTGCCAGGCCGCGGGCATGTTTTCGATGATGCCTCGCGCGGCGTCGTGCAAGCCGCGATGGGCGACCGGCCGCGCCGTCAGCCAGTCCGGTGCGCGCACGTGACCGCTCCGCCGCTTCAGGACACTTCGAACAGGCCCTCGACCTCGACCGCCGCATCGGCCGGCAGCGCGGCGACGCCGACGGTGGTGCGGGCATGGCGGCCCTTGTCGCCGAACACGGCGACCATCAGGTCGGAAGCGCCGTTCAGCACCTTCGGCCCGTCGAGAAAATCCGGCGCCGAGTTGACGAAGCCGCCGAGCCGCACCACGCGAACGACCTTGTCGAGGTCGCCGATCGCGGCCTTGATTTGCGCGAGCAGATTGATGCCGCAACCGCGCGCTGCGGCGTTGCCCTGTTCGACGGTGACGCCGGCCCCCAATTTGCCTTTGGCGATCAGCTTGCCTTGCGCGTCGAAGCAGACCTGGCCGGATACGAACAGCAGGTTTCCGGTCCGGACGAAGCCGACATAATTGGCGACGGGGGCGGAGGGCTCATGCAAGACGATGCCCTGTGCCGCAAGTTTCTGTTCGATCGTACCCGCCATATGCCGTCCCCGTTCTGATGCCACCAACCCCGGCCGATTTGCGACCGGCGGCTCCTTGTTTCGCCCATCGTACGATCACATGCAAGCTGGTGGTCCGATCAGGGTAGCGAACGTCAAATCCGATCCACGAGCGCTGGTGGTTCTGCCCGCAGCGTCATTCGTGGAAAAACCGGGGAGTTGTGCCAAAGTACTTGCACTTTTCCGTGAAGCGGCCCCAGTTGCGACGCATTGGGCCGGTCATTACAGTGCCGAAACCCCTGCCAAAGGATGCGCCATGGTTTATTCGTTCCGGACGTCGCTCGCTGCTCTGGCGATCGCTGCTGTCGCCTGGGTGCCGGCGAAGGCCATGGCCGGGGTGCCGTTTCTGCCACATGAGGCATTGTATGACCTCAGCCTGGTGAAGGCGCGCGGCTCAAATCCCGTCAACAGCGCCCGCGGGCGCATTCTCTACAATTTCTCCGGCAGCGCCTGCGAGGGCTATACCTCCGAATTCCGGCAGGTCTCCGAACTGGAGATCGGCGAGGGCAAGGTCATGTTGAGTGACCTGCGCTCGACCTCCTGGGAAGATGCTGAGGGCAAGACCTATCGATTCCGGGTCGAGGCGCGGACCAATGACACCGAATCCAATCCGGTCGACGGCATTGCCGAGCGGACCGGCGATCACATCACCGTCAAGCTGAAACAGCCGGAAGCCAAGACCTTCACGATCGATGGCTCGACCGTGTTTCCGACGGAGCAGATCCAACGCATCATCGCCGCGGCGAAACAGGGAAAGTCGCTGCTCGAGTTGACGGTCTATGACGGATCCGACAACGGCCAGAAGGTCTTCAACACGCTGACGGTGATCGGACAGCCGATCCCGGGCGACAAGGTGATCGCATCGCCCGATCCTTCCACGACCAACGAGCACATGAAATCGCTCACCCGCTGGCCGGTCACGGTGAGCTATTTCGACCACGACGCCACGGCGAAGGAGGGCGAGCAGACGCCGGTCTACTCGATGTCGTTCGAGCTGTTCGAGAACGGCGTGTCGCGGGCGCTGGTGCTCGACTACAACGACTTTGTGATTTCCGGCGTGCTCGGCAAATTCGACATCAGGGATTCCAAGCCGTGTAAATGACGTCGCTACTCCGGCTGGTTCTTCTCAGGCCCGTTGTAGGCAATTCCCCGAATCACTGCGCTTGCGCCGAACTTCCTGCGCAGGTCGTCCATCGCCCGTTCGGCGTGCGCGGCGCGACGGTCGAGCATATCGGTGTCGTCGGCCTGCGATCCCGGGCGCAGCGCGCTGACGCCGGCGCCCATCAGGCGGAAGGCGGTGCCGTCGATCTCCTTCGCCAGCATCTCGCGACAAAGCGCGAATATCTTTGCTGCCAGCTGCGTCGGCGCGGCGATCGATTGCGAGCGGGTACGTTGTCTGAAATCGGCGGTCTTCAGCTTCAGCGTGATGGTACACCCCGCCAGATTGCCGTTCTTCAGCCGCGAGGAGACCTTTTCCGACAACCGCCACAGCAGTTTCTCCAGGGTCGCGAAATCGCTGATGTCGGTCTCGAAGGTGGTCTCGCTGGAAATCGTTTTTGCCCCGCGGTCGGGCACGACGCGCCGATCGTCGATGCCGCGCGCGAGCCGCCACAGCCTGCGGCCCTCGGTCGAAAACTGCTTCATCAGTTCGAGCTCGTCGGCGCGCTGCAGATCGGCGATGGTGCGAAAGCCACGCTGCGACAGCCTTTCCTGCGTCGCAGGTCCGACGCCAAAGATGAAGCCGACTGGCTTGTCCTTGAGCATTGCGCACGCTTCCTCCTGGTCGAGCGCCGCAAATCCCCTGGGCTTGTCGAGGTCGGAGGCGATCTTGGCGAGGAACTTGTTGCAGGACAGTCCAACCGAGACCGTGATCCCGACGTCACGCTCGACCTCGCGGGCAAAGCGCGCCAGCACCTTGGCCGGCATCATGCCGTGCACGCGCCGGGTGCCGCTCAGATCGAGGAACGCCTCGTCGATCGAGAGCGGTTCGACCAGCGGGGTCAGCGCCTGCATGGCCTGGCGCACCTCGCGGCCAACCCGGACATATTTCGCCATGTCGGGGGGGATCACGACCGCAGACGGGCACAGCGCCAACGCCTTGAACATCGGCATCGCCGAGCGCACCCCAAAGGTGCGGGCGATGTAGCAGGCTGCCGCAACCACCCCGCGTTTTCCGCCGCCGACGATTACCGGCTTGTCGGCGATATCGGCATTGTCGCGCTTCTCCACCGTTGCGTAGAACGCGTCGCAATCGATATGCGCCAACGCCAGCGTGGGTAGCGCACGGTGGCGGACCAGGCGCGGAGAACCGCATTCGCTGCACCGCCTCGCCTTGGGCTCCAGATCGACAAGGCAGTCCCGGCAGAAGCAGGTTGCGCCTTCCGCTGCGGCTGCCGCCTCCGTGCTCACGGCACGTCGCGCTCCCATTGCGGGTCGCCCAGCACCTCGCGCGCCGCGGCAATATTGGTCGGATGCAACTGTGAGACCTCCGCAAACGCCTTCACGGTCGCGTCATCGCGCATCACGAAGTCGAGCACCGAGGCGAGGAAACGGGGATCGGCGGCGGCACTGCGCAGCGTCTCCGGCCCGATTCCGCTTTCGGCCAGGAACAAGCCTAGCCGCTCGGCGTCCCCGGCAACGAAAGTTAGGGCCTGAATCGCAACGATTTCAGCCACTTCACGGGGGTTTTGAACAGGCTTTTTCAACGGATCGATTTGCCTTTTCCTGAACTTATGGTCTCTAATTTGGAAATCATCATGCCCGAGTCTTCGGAGTATGTTCAAGCAAGTGGAAACCACTTCGGAGAAGAAGGAGCGGGGATTTAACGGGTTAGAGCGAAACTGGCGCTAGTTTGAATTAGATTTCGGCGCACCTCGCCGAGGTGCCATGGAGGCCTCAAGCCGGGGCCCTTGCAGGATTGGGAGGGCGGGATGGCTAAGACCGTCCTGATCGTGGAGGACAACGAGCTGAATATGAAGCTCTTTCGCGATCTGTTGGAAGCGCACGGCTATAAGACGTCGGGTACCAGCAACGGTTTCGAGGCGCTCGATCTGGTTCGCAAGACGCGCCCCGATCTGATCCTGATGGACATCCAGCTTCCGCAGGTCTCCGGTCTCGAAGTCACGCGCTGGATCAAGGACGACCCGGAACTGCGGGCCATCCCAGTGGTCGCGGTGACAGCCTTTGCGATGAAGGGCGACGAGGAGCGTATCCGCGAAGGCGGTTGCGAGGCATATCTGTCCAAACCGATCTCGGTCGGCAAGTTCATCGAAACCGTTCGGCGTTTCATTGGGTAGGAGTGAGTTTCGGTGTCTGCGCGTATCCTGGTCGTCGACGACGTCCCCGCCAACGTCAAATTGCTCGAGGCGCGGCTGTCGGCGGAATATTTCGATGTGCTGACCGCGACCAACGGCGCCGAGGCGCTGCGCATGTGCCAGCGCGCCGAATGCGACATTATCCTGCTCGACGTGATGATGCCGGACATGGACGGATTTGAGGTCTGTCGCCGGCTGAAGTCGGATCCCTCGACGCATTTCATTCCGGTGATCATGGTCACCGCGCTCGACAGCCCTTCCGACCGCGTGCGCGGGTTCGAGGCCGGCGCCGACGATTTCCTGACCAAGCCTGTCTCGGACGTGGTGCTGGTCGCTCGCGTGCGCTCGCTGACGCGGCTGAAGATGATGACGGACGAGCTGCGCATGCGCGCGCTCACCTCGCTGGAGATCGGTGTGCAGGCGCCCGAGCGCAGCGCGGTGGCCGATACGGGCAAGGGCGGGCGTATCCTTTTGGTCGATGACCGGCCTTCCTCCTACGAAAGGCTGGCTCCGCTGCTTGCCGTCGAACACACGGTGGACGTCGAGACCAACCCGGCGGAAGCGCTGTTTCGCGCCGCCGAGGGCGGCTACGACCTTCTGATCGTTTCGCTCGACCTCGATGATTTCGACGGGTTGAGGCTCTGCAGCCAGGCGCGCTCGCTGGAGCGGACAAGGCACGTGCCGATCCTCGCGGTCGCCGATGCGGAGAACAACACGCGGCTGTTGCGCGGGCTCGAGATCGGCGTCAACGACTATCTGTTGCGTCCGGTCGACAAGAACGAAGTTCTGGCGCGCGCCCGCACGCAGATCCGCAAGCGCCGCTACACCGATCAATTGCGCGACAATGTGCAGAACTCGATCGAAATGGCGATCACGGATGTGCTGACCGGCCTGCATAACCGCCGCTACATGGAAACCCATCTGGCGACGCTGGTCGATCAGGCCGCAAGCCGCGGCAAGCCGCTTGCGCTGATGATGCTGGACATCGATTACTTCAAATCGATCAACGATACCTACGGCCATGACGCGGGCGACGAGGTGTTGCGCGAATTCGCAACTCGCGTGCGCAAATCGATCCGCGGCATCGATCTCGCCTGCCGCTATGGCGGCGAGGAATTCGTGATCGTGATGCCGGAAACCGACTTGCACGTGGCGGGCATGGTGGCCGAACGCTTGCGCCGGGCGATCGCTTGCGAACCCTTTGCGATCCACGACGGAGCCAGGCGCATCGAGGTCACGATCTCGATCGGACTGTCGACGCTCGAAACGAAGAGTGAAGCGGTCGCCGATGTCCTCAAGCGCGCCGACAGGGCGCTCTACCGCGCCAAACACGACGGACGCAACCGCGTCGTGGCGCAAGCGGCCTGACGCACCCACCTTCTGCCTCACGACCTGCGAATAAGCCGACGCCGAGCTGCGCGCGGAACCGGAAGACCGTGTCTGGCGATTTCGGCGCGCATGGACCGCGCAGCATCGTGCCGGAATCCGCTCAGACGCAAACATGCGCTTCAATTTTAGGCGGCGGTTTGCCGCCAAAAACGGCAGCCGACACCATGCCTCGCCATCGACCAGCGGAATAGATGCGGATTCAACTGCTTACTCGAATATTTTGAGTGGCACGAATCTTGAACAAATCTTGACCGGGAATTGGGGGCGGGAACCGACATGGTGTTTTCTGACCTCGGCGATCAGGGAACGGCCGGTCATGCCAGAAAGCTGGTCGCCGCCAATCCCAGGCCATTCAAGCCCGGCGAGTTGAACGAAGCACCGGGCATCTTGGGCGGCGTGCGCAAAATCGGCATCCATCTTGCAACAGCTTTGATGTTGGCGGGCAGGGCGATTGCGGCCGCTCTGACGTATGGGGCACTGCCGCGAATGTCGCCTTGCCGCTCGCGCCAGACGTTTACGTCCGTACTGGAGAGACCTGAAAGCTGTTCCAACGACCTTCACTGAATCACTTGGGATGAGGAGGCAGAAATGGAATCGGGGAAATACGCGCGCCAAAGGCCCGTGACGTTTACGGTTGCTGTGTTGGGGATCGCGGTCCTGTGGCTCGCACTCGGTGGCCTCGCATTCGCGCAGGATGCTGGTCCGCCCGCCTGTGGCGGCAAGATTCTCGAAAAATGCACGCCGAATTCCGGCGATACCGCGTGGATGCTGACATCGGTCGCGCTGGTGCTCATGATGACCATTCCCGGTCTCGGGCTGTTCTACGGCGGCATGGTGCGCAAGAAAAACGTCGGCGACACCGTGATGACCAGCTTCGCCGTTACCTGCCTGGTCACGATTCTCTTTGCGGTCGTGACCTACAGCATGGCGTTTCGTGCCGGCACTCCCTTCATCGGAGGTCTCGACCGCATGTTTCTCAGGGACATCCTGAGCGATATCGGCAAGGGAGGGATTGGCAACCCCAATCCGCTCGCCCCCACCATTCCCGAGTCCGTCTACATCTGCTTCCAGATGACCTTTGCCATCATCACCCCGGCGCTGATTGCCGGCGCCTTCGCCGAACGCATGAAATTCTCCGCCATGCTCTGGTTCATCGGCCTGTGGGCGATTTTCGTCTATGCGCCGATCGCGCACTGGGTCTGGGGTCCGGACGGGATTTTCTCGTCCGGCAACGACGCGGCCTGGGTCAAGGTGCTCGATTTCGCCGGCGGCACCGTCGTCCACATCAACGCCGGGGTGGCGGGATTGATGTGCGCCATCATGCTCGGCAAGCGCAGCGAAACGGGACCGGCGCACAACATGGTGCTCACCTTCATCGGCGCCTCCCTGTTGTGGGTTGGCTGGTTCGGTTTCAACGCCGGTTCCGCGGTGACGGCCGGGATGCAGGCCGGCATGGCCATGCT
>Ga0265339_10002241_pt1 | contig 13980 bp, 11 predicted proteins | sample 4CB219metaG_FD_202085 | JGI IMG/M metagenome (GOLD analysis project Ga0265339, IMG submission 202085) | Rhizosphere microbial communities from Carex aquatilis grown in University of Washington, Seatle, WA, United States - 4-CB2-19 metaG | ecosystem: Host-associated > Plants > Roots >...
ACCTCTATTTGCGGCGGCGCTGCTGGCCGAGGCCCATCTTCTTGGCCAGAGCCGAGCGCGCGGCAGCATAGTTCGGCGCGACCATCGGATAATCCGCCGGCAGGCCCCACTTCTCACGGTATTCTTCGGGCGAGAGATCGTAGTGCGTGCGCAGGTGACGCTTCAGCGACTTGAACTTCTTTCCGTCTTCCAGGCAGACGATGTAATCGGGGAACACCGACTTCTTCGGATTAACCGCGGGCTTCAGCGGCTCCGGCTCTGGTTCGGCCGCGCCCTGATGGGTGTTGGCCAACGCGCGATGCACATTGGCGATCAGCGCGGGCAGATCGGCCGCCGGTACCGTGTTGTTGCTGACATATGCCGAAACAATATCGGCAGCGAGATCGATAAGGTCCAGACTTTCATCCGCTTCAGACATGTTTCACCGTTTCTCTATTCAGCGGCCCGCGACGCGATAGCCGACTGGGGCTCCCACAATGTTCTTGCTTGTTGTTATGCTTGGCAAATCCGGAGACGTCACCGGCTCACCCTGCAGTTCCGCAAGCCCATAGACCTTAATCGATAACAAAACAAGCCGCCGCATATATTCTAACCTGGATTTTTACAGATCGCGCATCGTTAAAACGCATTGCCGTCCTCGAATTATATTGCCGAAACTAGCGGACGCGGCATGCAACGCCTCGATAATGCAATCATCGCTTGCGATGCCTTGCGCTTTCGTCCTTGAGAAAAGCTGCTCGCCGCGCCATCTAGGCTGAGAACCTAAAAGATGCTGTCAGGCGCGGGCGGCTGGTCCCCCGTGGGGCGGGAGGGCTGGCTGTTTTGACCCGCCAGTGCCGATGGCGAAAGGAGCGGTGGTTAATGGAACGTGAAGCGTCAGGTTTCGGCGCGGGCGGCAGTGCGGCACTGAAGCCGCCGCACGCCAAGCGGCAGCCCCATGCAAGCGTGCACCACGGACGCGAGCTTCGCGACGACTATGCATGGCTGCGCGCGCCCAACTGGCAGACGGTCATGCGCGATCCCTCGGCGCTCGATCCGGAAATACGTGCCTATCTGGACGCCGAGAACGCATACGCCAGCGCGGTGATGGCCGATGTCGAGCCGCTGCGCCAGGCGGTTGTCAAGGAGATGCGCGGCCGCATCAAGGAGGACGATTCATCCGTCCCCGCTGCAGACGGGGCCTACGCCTATGCCATGCGATACGCCCACGGTGCACAGCATCCGCAGCTCGTGCGCACCCGCCGCGACGGCAGTGAACAGATGGTGCTGCTCGACGCGGAAGCGATGGCCCGCGGCAAGGCGTATTTCCGGCTCGGCGACGTGGTGCATAGCGACGATCACCGGCTGCTCGCCTACACCGCCGACGAGAAGGGAAACGAGTTCTTCACCCTGCGCCTGCGCGACACGCTGACGGGCACTGATCTGCCCGACGTCATCGAAGAGACCGGCGGTTCGGTCGTATGGGCCAACGACGGGCGGACCTTCTTCTACGTCTGGGTCGACGCCAACCATCGTCCGGCGAAGGTGTTCCGGCATACGGTCGGCACCTCAGCAGAGGCTGACGTCGAGGTTTATCGGGAAGGCAATGCCGGCTTCTTCGTCTCGATCGGCAAGACGCAATCTCGACGCATGATCGTCATCGAAGTGCACGATCACGAGACGTCGGAGGTACGGGTCATCGACGCCGATGCTGCCGACAGCGCCCCCCGCATCATTGCCCGGCGGCACACCGGCCAGGAGTACAGCGTCGAGCACGGCCAGATCGATGGCGAGGATCGATTCTTCATTCTGACCAATGCCGGCGATGCAGAGGATTTCAAGATCGTCACCGCGCCGGTCGCGCAACAGGGCCGGCGTGCATGGCGCGATCTTGTCGCGCACCAGCCCGGCCGGCTCATCCTCTCGTTTACGGTCTATCGCGACTATCTGGTTCGGCTCGAACGCCAGTCGGGTCTGCCCCGCATCGTCATCCGGCACCTGGCGACCGGAGAAGAACATGCCATCGCCTTCGATGAGGAGGCTTACGCGCTCGGCATGAGTGACGGATACGAGTTCGATACGGCGACGCTGCGCTTGACCTATTCGTCAATGACCACGCCCACCCGTGTTTTCGATTACGACATCGCGAACCGCACGCGCACACTTCTCAAGGAAGAGGAGATTCCGTCGGGCCACAATCCCGATGACTACGTGACGCGCCGGCTCCATGCGCCGACCGCGGACGGCGAAACGGTGCCGATTTCGCTGATCTACCGCAAGGGAACTCCGCTGGATGGCAGCGCCCCATGCCTGCTCTACGGCTACGGTGCCTACGGCATCACCATTCCTGCGGCCTTTGGCATAACGCGCCTCTCACTGGTCGATCGCGGCTTCGTCTATGCCATCGCGCATGTGCGCGGCGGCAAGGACAAGGGTTACCGCTGGTATGCCGACGGACGGCGCGAGAAGAAGCCCAACACGTTCTCGGATTTCATCGCGGCAGGTCGATACCTCGCCAGCCAGGGGTTTACCTCGGCAGGACGCATCGTGGGCTGGGGCGGTTCCGCCGGCGGTCTCCTCATCGGCGCGGTCGCCAACGCTGCCCCCGATCTCTTCGCCGGACTGATCGCGGAGGTTCCTTTCGTAGACACCCTGAACACCATGCTCGACGACACGCTGCCGCTTACTCCGCCCGAGTGGCCCGAATGGGGCAATCCCATCCTGTCGCAGGCCGACTTCGACCTGATCGCTTCCTACTCGCCGTACGACAACGTCCGCGCCCAGTCTTATCCAGCAATCATGGCGCTCGGCGGCCTCGCCGATCCCCGCGTCACCTACTGGGAACCGGCAAAGTGGGTGGCGAAGCTGCGCGCCACCAAGACCGACAACAATCTCATCGTCTTCCGCACCAATATGGAGGCCGGGCACGGCGGCGCTTCGGGCCGTTTCGACCGGCTGGAGGAGACGGCTTTTGCCACAGTCTTCGCGCTCAAGGTCGCTGGCAAAACCTAGACGGGGATGGGAGAATGCCTTTTGAGGCGGGCTCACTCACGGAGTCGATGCGATGAAGCCCCTTGGTCGTCTTCTCATCTCGCTGGCGCTGGCCAGTATTCCCGGCACTGCGTTGCCGCAGAGCGCATTTGCTGCTCATCCCCGCGTCACGCCGCTCGATTGTCGAGCCGCGGCCGCGAAATACGGCGCGGCCCGCACCTGGCAGGCCAGCTTCGCCGGCTCGCGCGGCGGCCCGGGTACCTGGGACATGTACGAACGGACGTATGAGGTGGGCTGCTTCGCCCGCTACGCCGACTGTTTCAACTGGCTTTACTGGGAGCAGAGCGACTGGCCGAACGACAACGTCGTCGGCCGCTGCCGGCAGGGCATCGCCTATAGCGGATAGCAGCGGCGGGGCGACTTCTGCCCCGCCCTTAACTTTCGGCCGCTAGCGCGACGACTTCTCGTACAGCTCGAGCACGTAGTCCCAGTTGATTAGGCTGTCGACAAACGCCTCAAGATACTTCGGCCGGGCGTTGCGGTAATCGATGTAATAGGAGTGCTCCCACACGTCGACGCCGAGGATCGGAACGCCGCCGTGGACGAGCGGATTCTCGCCGTTCGGCGTCTTGGTAATGGCGAGCTTGCCATCGCGAACGGCCACCCAGGCCCAGCCGGAACCGAACTGGGTGACGCCGGCCTGAATGAAATCGGTGCGGAACTTGTCGTATCCGCCGAGATCGGTATCGATCGCCTTGGCGAGCGCGCCGGGGATCTTCTTGCCGCCGCCGCCCTTCTTCATCCACTTCCAGAAGTGCATGTGGTTGTAATGCTGGCCGGCGTTGTTGAAGAGGCCAGCGTTCTTGGCGTAGCTCTGCTTGACCACGTCCTCAAGGCTGCGGTCCTCGAGCCCCGAACCCTTGAGCAGGTTGTTGCCGTTGGTGACGTAGGCCTGATGATGCTTGTCGTGGTGAAACTCAAGCGTCTCCTTGGACATGAAGGGCTGCAGGGCCTCGTAGTCGTAAGGAAGCGGGGGCAGTTCAAACGCCATGACGGTCTCCTCCGGAGGGCTGAATTCTGGGCGACACAAGAGCCGGCGCCGCGGTTTCGGGCAGGCGGGAACATAGGCCGCGACCTCCGTTCCGGCAACCAACCGGAAGGGACGATTTCTAGCTCCGCAGTATTCCCCCCAGAACGCCGCGCACGATGGCCCGGCCGACAGACGACCCCATCGAGCCGCCCAGCGAACGCCCGATTTCCGCCGCCGCGCCGCCCACCACGCGGGTGGTAACCGTCCGCGTCACCGAGCGGGCGACGCGCTGCGTGGTGGTCATCCGGCCGCGCCCGCGGTTGGTGCCGAGCACGTCTTCCAGCACGCCGCCGATGCCGCCCAGAATGCCGCCGCCGGCGGGTGCCCCCTGCGCGCTGCCCTGCGGACTCGCCTGGCCGCCGCCGTCCGAGGTCGTCACCTCGGTGGTCGTCTGCGTCTCGACGTGGGCGGAGAGCACCTCGAACGCCGATTCACGATCGACCGTTTTGTCGTAGATGCCGCCGACCGGACTGGCGGCGATCACCTTCCGCCGCTCGTCGTCACTGATCGTGCCGGCGCGCGACGACGGCGGGCGGATCAGCGTGCGTTCCACCATGGAAGGCACGCCCTTGTCGCCGAGCGTCGAGACCAGCGCCTCGCCGGTGCCGAGCTCTGTGATGGCATCGGCCGCCTGGAAGGCCGGGTTCGGCCGGAAGGTTTCCGCCGCCGCCTTCACCGCCTTCTGGTCGCGCAGCGTGTAGGCACGGAGCGCGTGCTGCACGCGGTTGCCCATCTGGCCGAGCACGATGTCGGGCACGTCGAGCGGGTTCTGCGTGACGAAATAAACGCCGACGCCCTTGGAGCGGATCAGCCGCACGACTTGCTCAATCTTGTCGAGCAGCGCCTTCGGTGCGTCGTTGAACAGGAGGTGCGCCTCGTCGAAGAAGAACACCATGCGCGGCTTCGCCGGGTCGCCGATCTCGGGCAGCACCTCGAACAGCTCCGACATCAGCCACAGCAGGAACGTCGCGTAGAGGCGCGGCGACTGCATCAGTTTCTGGGCGGCCAGAATGTTGATGACCCCCTGCCCGTTCGGCGTGGTGCGGATCATCTGGTTGATGTCAAGCGCCGGCTCGCCGAAGAACTGCGCGGCGCCCTGCTGCTCCAGCACCAGCAGCGCGCGCTGCACGGTGCCGACGGTTGCCTTCGACACGTTGCCGTAGCGCGCGGTCAGTGTCGCCGCCTCTTCCGCGACGTGCGTCAGCAGCGCCTGCAGGTCCTTGAGGTCGAGGATGAGCAGCCCCTCGTCATCCGCCACGCGGAATGCGACGTTGAGCACGCCTTCCTGCACGTCGTTCAAATCGAGCAGGCGCGACAGCAGCAGCGGCCCGACTTCCGACACGGTTGTCCGGATTGGGTGGCCTTCCGCGCCGAACAGATCCCAGAAGACGACCGGGAACGCTTCCAGTTTATATTCCGGCGCGAAGCCGATCTGCTCCGCCCGCTTGGCGAAGGCGTCCTTCGCCTCGCCGGCGGCCGCGAGCCCGGAGACGTCGCCTTTCACGTCCGCCGCGAACACCGGCACGCCAGCCTTGGAGAATCCTTCCGCCATCACCTGCAGCGTCACCGTCTTGCCGGTGCCGGTCGCGCCGGTAATCAGGCCGTGCCGGTTGGCGAACGGCAGTTCGACGTACTGTGGCGTGCCGTCGCTCGAACCCAGATAAACCTTGCCGTCCACCAAAAGCGTCATGCCGTCCTCCGTCGCCTGCGGTCAAACTACGGGGACGGCCCCGCAGAGCGCAACCGCGCAGGTCACAGGCGCGGCGGACTACAGCGCCTTCGTCGCGATAATGAACAGGCGCGGGAAGCGCAGCAGCACACGTCCGTCGCTCTGCGGCGGATATTCTACCGCAATGCGCTCACGATACAGGGCGAGAAATACCTCGCGCTGTCGCTGTGCGAGACGGTCGAGGAATGGCCTGAGGCCGGTGCCCTTCACCCACTCGACGATCGCATCGGCGTCGGCCAGCGCGTGATGATAGGTCGTCCGCCAGATTTCCACGCGTGCGGCGACCAGCTTCAGCGCGTCGTAGTAGCTCCCGACCGGCGGCAGCGCCTCGCGCGCTACCGGCACCCGAAACGCCTCGGCAAATTCTGGCTCCGCCGCGGTGTCGCGCATTGCCCGGTGCGACGGCTCGTCCAGATTGTCTGGCATCTGCACCGCCAGCGCGCCGCCGGGCGCCAGCGCTCCGGCCAGACGCACCAGCACTGCGACGTGATCCGGCACCCACTGGAACACGGCGTTAGCATAGATCAGGTCGGGCGGCGCCTGCGGTGTCCACGTCTCGGCGCTCGCCTGAGCGAAGGCCACCTTGGGCAGGCGCTTGCGCGCCGCGGTCAGCATCTCGGCTGAGCTGTCGAAGCCGCTCACCGTGGCCTCTGGATAGCGCTCGACGAGCAGCTCGGTCGAATTGCCCGGTCCGCAGCCAACGTCGACAACCGTGCGCGGCGCCGCGAGCGGCACGGCGTTCAGGAGATCTCGCGCCGCGCGCGTACGCTCGTCTTCAAACTTGAGGTACTGCGCCGCCGACCAGGCCGCCATCATCTCACCGGTATATGTGCTGGTCGGGGATGCGCACGGTCAGTTGCGATCCCGGCGAGACAGTGCCGGGCCGCTCGACGGAGGCGACGACGCCACGCAGTCCGGCCGCTACTTTCGGAAACAACAACTCGAGGTCGGTACGGCCGGTCTGCCGCGCGATTGCCTGCCCGGCGTAACGGCATGGATTGTTGACGCCTTCGACCGTGAGCACCGCCTCGCCTTCGAAGAAAATCCGCGTGCCGGGAGGCAGAAACGTCAGGCGGGGCACGCCCTCCACAACCAAGTTGGCGCCGATCCAGCCGGCTGGAAGCGCGGCAAGGCCCATCCGCTGAGCGATCTCGGCAAGCTCTTCCACCGACACGATCGTCACCTCGCGGCCGTTTCTGATCTCAGTGCCGCGCGGGTGCCACGGCTCGCGCGAGCCTGACTTCCGGGTGAAGCCGTAGTGGCGGTCACCGCGAATGCCGCCTAGAGCCAACGCCAGGCCTTCCACCTCATCCGAGAGCAGGCTGTCGGTCTGACGGGCAATGAGGAGAGATCTGACCCGTCCTTGGAGGGACTTGCGGGCGACGACCTCGATCTCGCCAGGCGCACTGGCAACATTCATTGTCGGCGATGTTGTTTGTGTCATTGGACCTTCATATTGGAACCATAGTTGACCTGAAAGGGCATCGCGAGCTTGCTGCGCAGTTGCGGACGCGACAGTCTGTTGGCTGCGGCAGACGGTTCATTTCCGGCGGCGGACGGGGGAGTAATGACGAGTTCGGCACTCGGCCGCCCTCAGGAGGCTGGTTTCCTTGCGCGCTGGGGCACCGACGCCCTCGCCGGCCTGATTTGCGGGCTCACGGCGATCGTTGCCTCGATCGGCAGTGGCAGCCTGCTGTTTTCTCACGGATTGCCGGAATATCTTCCCGTATCCATAGGGCTTGCGCTCTTCTCTTCGGCGGCGCTCGCGGCCGTCTCTGCACTCATTGGCTCGAGCCGTATGGCGCTGGCCAGCACGCAGCAGGTTCCGATTGTGGCGCTGTCCGGCGTGCTCGTTGCCGTAGCGGCTGCGGTGCCGGCGGGCGCGCCTGAGACCGTGCGCTTCACTACGGTCATGGTCGCCGTCGCATTTGGCACCCTCAGCATCGGTGTCAGCGCACTTCTGCTGGGATGGCTTCGCCTCGGCAGCATCGTGCGTTTCATCCCCTACCCCGTCGTTGGCGGCTTTCTCGCCGGCACGGGATTCCTGATCGTCGTCGGCGGCCTCAGCCTCGTGCTGAATCAGCCGCTGAGTTTGCAGTTGCTGACCCATCCGCCGGTCGGCATGGCGTGGTGGCGCCTGGCCGCCGTGGCCGCCTTCATTGCGGCGATTGGCATCGCCGAGACACGCTTTTCCAATGCGCTTGCTGTCCCCGGCGTCATTCTGGCCTCACTTGTGCTTTTCAATGCCGCCGCACTGTCAGCAGGCGTCACCCCTGGCGCGCTGCGAGCCGCCGGCTGGGTGATGCAGCTCCCGGAAAGCGGGCGCCTGTGGCCAGCGATTCACCCCGGCGACCTCCGAGCGGTCGATTGGCATGCCATTCTCGTCGGCGCACTTGGCGTGCCCACGGTCATCGTTGTCTCGATCGTTGCTTTCCTGATGAATGCCACCGGCATCGAGCTCGCCAATCGTCGCGATTTCGACATCGACCGCGAACTGCGAACGGTGGGTCTGATGAACCTGGTCGCGGGTGCTGGTGGAGGCGCGCCTGGCTTCCACAGCTTTTCGCTCTCGCTGCTGGCGGCCAAGCTGAACGGTTCGAGTCGCATGGTTGGAGTGATCGTGGCGGCTTTGCTTGCCGCCGCGCTGATTTGTGGTGACCTGCTTCTCGATGCCGTGCCGACCTTCATTCTCGGCGGGCTTCTGACCTGGCTCGGTGCGACGCAACTTTTTCAGTGGCTTGTCCGCTCCTATCGGCGGCTCAGCGTTACCGAGTACGGCGTTATCGTCCTCATCTTCGTGATTATCGTCGGGGTAAGCTTCGCCGTCGGCATCCTCGTCGGCCTCATTGCCGCGGCCGTGCTGTTTGCCGTCGAATACAGCCGCATCGACATTGTTCGCCACGAGATGACCGGGCTCGAATACCAGACCGGCGCAGACGGCTCGGAAAAGCGCAACGAGCTTCTCCATCTCCACGGCGGCGCGATCCTGATCGTCCGGTTGCAAGGGTATCTCTTCTTCGGCACGGCGGACCGGCTACGACGGCGCGTACAGAACCGCATGAGCGGTCACGGTCAGGGCCACGGCCGTCATCAGCATCACTACCAGCGACGGCCGCGCTTTGCCGTGATGGACTTCCGCCGCGTGGCCGGGCTCGATTCCTCGGCGGTGGTCAGCTTCATCCGCCTGGCGCAGATCGCGGATCGCGAGGGCTATGTTGTCATGCTCACCGGCCTGCCGGCCTCGGCCGAGCGGGCGCTCGCGCGCGGCGGATTCACGTCTGCTGCCTACCCAAACGTGCGCATTGCGCCCGATATCGAGCGCGGTCTCAAATGGTGTGAGGACACGCTGCTGGCAGAGGTTTCGCCGGAGCTGTCGGTGGCACAGTCGCGTCCGCTCACCGCACTCATCTCCGACATCGTTTACGACGAGGATATGGCCCGCACCATCGCGTCCGCCTGCCGCCGCATCGAGGCAAAGACGGGCGACATCCTCATCCGGCAGAACGATCCATCCAACGACATCCTGTTCATCGAGGCAGGGCACGCCGCCGTTGAGATACCCTCGGAAGGCGAACAAGGCGTCATTCGTCTTGCGACGGTCGGTCCCGGCGCGATCGTGGGCGAGATGGCGTTCTATCTCGGCGAACCCCGCTCGGCCTCCATCGTCGCCGAGGAGCCGATGCTGGCGTGGTCGTTCACCCGGGCTGCGATGGAGAAGCTTCAGGCCGAGGCCCCGGCAGCGGCGCTTCGTTTCCATTCCGGCATGGCCGCGGTGCTCTCGCGCCGCCTTACCCGCACCAACCGGATCGTGCGGTTCCTCGCGGATTAGGCCGATCTCGACCTGGGTCATTCGCCGCCGCGACGCGTCCCCATGTCCCGCTCATTCCTGCGCAAGCAGGAATCCAGCCGACGCGGGCGGCGTTCGCGCCGCACCCGGATTTGCCTGACCTGCTGGTGGCCTTGGCATCTGGTCAACCGTCGGCTGGATTCCCGGTTGCCGGCCTCGCGCCGGCCCCGGGAATGAGCGGGTGCCGGTCAGGCGGCGCCCGCCGCTGCGCGGCGTGACCTACGCTTCGGTCGGTTCCAGCCGCTGCTCGATCCACCCGACCCTCTGATCCACCCGGTCAAGGTGCGTCGACAAACTCGCGTACTGGTTCTCAAGGATGCCGAGACGCGACTTCACTTCGCCCATATCCTCGCGCAGGTTATCGACTGCCCGCCGAATGCGCGGCAGATGTTCAAGAACGATGCTCTCGACTTCAGTCATGGTTGCGTGATCGCCGAAGCACGCGGGGACGTAAAGCCCCCTATCGCGTCAGCTTCTTGTACTTCACCCGGTTGTGGCTGACTGCGTCGGTGCCCAGCCGGCGAATCTTGTCAGCCTCGTAGTCGGCGAAGTTGCCCTCGAACCATTCGACGTGGCTGTTGCCCTCGAAGGCAAGGATGTGGGTTGCCAGACGGTCGAGGAACATGCGGTCGTGCGAAATGATCACTGCGCAGCCCGCGAAATCTTCCAGCGCGTCTTCCAGCGCCGCCAGCGTTTCGGTGTCGAGGTCGTTGGTCGGCTCGTCGAGCAGCAACACGTTCGAGCCGGCCTTGAGCAGCTTGGCAAGATGAACGCGATTGCGCTGGCCGCCGGAGAGCGAGCCCACTTTCTGCTGCTGGTCGCCGCCCTTGAAATTGAAAGCACCGACGTAAGCGCGCGAATTCACTTCGCGCTTGCCGAGCTTGATGATCTCGGCGCCCTCGGAGATTTCCTCCCATACGGTCTTGTTGGGCGACAGGTCGTCCCGGCTCTGGTCGACGTAGCCGAGATGCACGGTGTCGCCGAGCGTAATCGTGCCTGAGTCCGGCTTTTCCTGGCCGGTGATCATGCGGAACAGCGTCGTCTTGCCGGCGCCGTTCGGGCCGATCACGCCGACGATGCCGCCGGGCGGCAGCTTGAAGGTCAGGCCGTCGATCAGCAGCGTATCGCCATAGCCCTTCGCTAGCTGCTCGATATCGATGACGTTGTCGCCCAGCCGTTCTCCCGGCGGGACGATGATCTGCGCAGTGCCCGGCGCACGCTCCTCGTTGCGCTTCAGCAGTTCGTCGTAGGCGCGGATACGCGCCTTGGATTTGGTCTGGCGGGCGCGCGGGGAAGAAGCGATCCATTCGCGCTCGGCGTTGAGCGCACGCTGGCGGGCGGCTTCCTCGCGACCCTCCTGCTCCATGCGCTTGGCCTTTTTCTCGAGGTAGGCCGAGTAGTTGCCTTCGTAGGGAATGCCGCGGCCGCGGTCGAGCTCGAGAATCCAGCCGGTTACGTTGTCGAGGAAATAGCGGTCGTGGGTGACGATCAGGATCGCGCCCGGATATTCGCGGAGGTGCTTCTCCAGCCAGGCGACCGTCTCGGCGTCGAGGTGGTTGGTGGGCTCATCGAGCAGCAGGAGGTCGGGCTGGCGCAGCAGCAACTGGCAGAGCGCGACGCGACGCTTCTCGCCGCCGGAGAGCTTCGAAATCCCGGCGTCGTTCGGCGGACAGCCTAGCGCGTCCATCGCCTGCTCGACCTGCGCCTCGAGGTCCCAGAGGTTCTGGCTGTCGATCGTGTCCTGAAGCCTGGTGGCTTCCTCCGCCGTCTCGTCGGAGTAGTTCATCATCAGCTCGTTGTAGCGGTCGAGGATCGCCTTCTTGGCGGCAACGCCCTCCATGACGTTGCCCATCACATCCTTGGAGGCATCAAGCTGCGGTTCCTGCGGCAGGTAGCCGACGGTCGCGCCGTCGGCCAGCCATGCCTCGCCGCCGTATTCCTTGTCGAGGCCGGCCATGATGCGCAGCAGCGTCGACTTGCCCGAACCGTTGGGGCCGAGCACGCCGATCTTGGCATCCGGGTAGAAGGACAGCCTGACGTTTTCCAGCACCTTCTTGCCGCCGGCATACGCCTTGGTCAGCCCGTCCATGTGATAGATGAATTGCCGCGCCATGCTCACTCCAAAGGCGCCCCCCGACAGGGAACCGGCAGGCGCCAATCAATCTCAGGAAAGTGGCGCCGTTCTAGTCGAAGGCGGCGGCTTCCGCAATCAGCCGCGCGCGGGAGCGGACGTGCGTGGAATCAAGGGTTTGAGATCAGTCGCCTCGTCGGCCACGACCGCCGGCGGCGGCGAGACGCCGGCTGCGATCAGGCGGCGCCCGACCATATGATCCATCGCCTTATTGACGGAATCGATCGCGACCAGGCGTTCGCCGGCATAATGGAAGACGGAGAAGGAGCCGCTTTCGGGCCGGCCGCGCAGCACGCTTGCATCTGCCGCCTGTGACAGGCCGACCATCTGCAGCTTCACATCGCCCTGATCGGACCAGAACCACGGCACCTCGCGGTAGGCTTCGCGCTTGCCCATAATCGTCGCCGCCGCGGCCTTGCCCTGATCGACGGCGTTCTGCACGGACTCCAGCCTGACCCTCCGCCCGAGATCCCAGTGCTCGAACGACACGACGTCGCCGATGGCGAGGACTGCCGGCTCACTGGTCTCCATGAACTCGTTGACCAGAATGCCATTGTCGACAGCGATCCCCGCCGCCGCCGCGAGTTCGATATTGGGCACCACGCCGATGCCGATGATGGCCAGATCGGCAGGGATCGCGGCGCCATCGGCGGTCGCGACACCCCGCACCTTGCCGCCATCATGCGCGATGTGGCCGACCGGCGTCTTCAGCCGGACGTCGGTGCCCCAGCCGCGATGCAGAGCCAGGAAATAAGACGAGATTTGCGGCGCCACCACACGGCCCATCAGCCGATCGGCGGCCTCCAGCACGGCCACGGTCTTGCCGAGAAGTCGCGCGGTCGCGGCAATCTCCAGGCCGATGAAGCCGCCGCCGACGACGACCACATCGTTCGCTGCCTCCATTCGTTCGCGGATAAGCCGCGCATCGGCGGCGTGGCGCAGGGTGAGGACGCCGTCGGCCTCGATTCCGGTGATCTGCGGCAGGCGCGGCCGCGCACCCGTCGCCAGCACCAGCCTGTCGAACTCGAGGACGGCGCCGTCCGAGAGCGTCACCGTGCGATCGCGCAGGTCAAGCGCCGTCACTTCGACGCCAAGACGAAGCGCGATGCGCTCCTTCTCGTAGAACGACGCCGGCCGGAGCGGGAGGAGGTCGTGCTTCGGGTCTTTGAGGAATGCCTTGGAGAGCGGCGGCCGTTGATACGGAATATCGGTCTCGGCCGACACCAGCGTCAGCGGGCCATCGTAGCCGTCGGCTCTCAGACTGGCCGCCGCCTGCGAGCCGCCGTGGCCGCCCCCGACAATCACAACGCCCTTCTCAAACACGGATCAATGACCCCGGACAGCTGTCTTTTTTGCGTTGCCCTTTGACCATACCGCCCGGCGATTTGCCAGCCGGGGACGATCGCTGAAATGCCGGGGAACATATCCGCGTGCCTGCCCGTTAGCAGCCACGAGGCAGGGATTTCACGAGGTCCCGTGGGGGGCAGTGCCCGAAAAGCAACCGCCCTAGAGGATAGATAATCATGTTGAAGCAGCTTCTCACCGCGACCGCTCTGGTCACCGTCGCAAGCGTGGCCAATGCGGCAACTCCGACGACTTCCGTGCCCGCTACTTCCGCCATGACCGCACCGGCGAGCGCCGGACAGGTATTCATGACGACCGCGACCGCTCAGGATCATTTTGCAAGCAAACTGATCGGGACCGATGTCTACGACGGTACCGCGATCAACGCACAGTCGATCGGCAAGATCAGCGATCTCGTTGTCGGGCCAGGCGGCGCCATCAACGCCGTCGTCATTGGCGTCGGCGGTTTTCTCGGCGTCGGTCAGAAGAACGTCGCCGTGTCGTACAGCAACCTGCAATGGGGCGCGCATGAAGGCAAGCCGGTCCTTATCGCCGCTGTCAGCAAGGACGACCTCCAGAACGCCCCTTCCTTTGACACCGCGGCGATCGACCAGCGCGATCAGACCCTGCAGACCCAGGCCCAGCAGCAGATGCAGAACTCGGTGAACCCGCTGCCTGTGCCCGGCACGATGCCCGCGGCAAACAGCAACGCTGCCGCCAACAATAGCCCGGCACCGGCGACGCAGGCGATGCCGAACAGCAACGCGACCACGGCGCTGCTCGATACCTCCAAGATCAGTGCCCAGGATCTGATGGGGACCACGGTCTATTCGACGCGCGGTCGGGATATCGGATCTGTCGGCGATGTC
>Ga0265339_10002242_pt1 | contig 13972 bp, 12 predicted proteins | sample 4CB219metaG_FD_202085 | JGI IMG/M metagenome (GOLD analysis project Ga0265339, IMG submission 202085) | Rhizosphere microbial communities from Carex aquatilis grown in University of Washington, Seatle, WA, United States - 4-CB2-19 metaG | ecosystem: Host-associated > Plants > Roots >...
CATGACGTCGACGGGTAGCTTGCGCCGTCGGAACTCATCAAGCGTGTCTATGATCTCCTTGCTTGAGTGAAAACGCTCTCGACAATGCACATATCCGTAGGCCCACACCGGAAGTATCGGCGTTGCGCCGAGCAGGTCGCGATAGACGCGCATGATCGCGTCAGCCTCGGGCCCTGCGATGACGATGTAGTCGATGGCGTCGGCTACCGGCGACCGCCAGACCGTCGTGTCGCCAACCGGCCCGTAGTAGAGGCCCGGAGCATCGGTGTCGTTAGCCTCCACGACGACCTGGTGCCTGCCCGGTGCAAGCTCCGCAAAAAAGCTCATGGTGGGCGGCAACCACAGATTGGTGAAGTCGACGCAGGTCACGCCGTCTATGTCGACGCGATAGCGCGACCCCATCTTGCGACCGATGTCGAGCAGGAAGGCTTGACGGCCCCCGGTGTCGACTTGAATTTCCCCAGCAAAGGTGGCCAGCCGGCGAACGACTTCTGCATTGCCCGAGGTAGTGGTGACGTTTTCGAGCTGCGCCTCGCCACTCGACTGCTGCACCAAACTGACGAACTGCTCCGGCGGGTTAATCTCGCTCAAGCCTCGGTTGTGCCAGAGCAGACCATACCCTCGACTAGACAGGACGAACGGCAGGCTGATCTGGCTGTTGACCTGCGTCAAGCGCCGGGGAAGCCCGCGGATGTCGAGGGCGCCGTCCTGGAAACATCCTGTGCCATAGAGCCGTTCGTTAGGGAGGGATACAAAGCTCTGCTGGGCGACGTAAACGCTGTCGCGCCCCAGCCGGCTTTCCGTCAACCGCCGGCCGTCCTCGGCCTCCGAAATGAGGAGCTGCCCGTGCCGATCGAAAAAGCTGAGACGGCCGTTCGCATCGACTTCGCATCCAATCGAGGGCAACTGGAGGCGCACCACCCCGCCTTGGTCCGTCACCTCCAACGCTTCGTGAGGCGGGACCGCCGCCAGGATCGGTCGAACCGGGAACTCGGGTAGAACCTGGCCCTCAAATCGCACGCGGAAGGCGCTGCCACCGAGCGCAAAGAGCCTGAGTGTCCCGAATGGGAACTTGCGTTCAAAATTGATTGGCCACTCGGATAAGTCTGTCATGGAGCACTCGTATTTGGAACGTTGAGGTCGTCGGGCGCCCGACCTGATCGTTTGGCCCGCGTCAGAGGTTTTACCGTTCGGCTTGAGGCACCCTTCGGCGCCGCTATTCAGCCCTTCACCGCCCCTCCGGTGAGACCGCCCAGAATGAACCGCTGTCCGGCCAGGTAGATCACCAGCACGGGAAGAATGGTCAGTACGATATCGGCTGAAACGAGATTCCAGCTCTGCTGGTATTGTCCAAAGAAGTTGTACACGGCCAGCGTCATCGGCCAGTAGGAACTGCTGTTCAGGTAATAGAGGGGCAGCAGGAAGTCATTCCAGACACCGAGGAAGCTCAACAGTGCCGATGTAACGAGCACAGGCTTGAGGAGCGGAAGGATGACTCGAAAGAAAAGCTGCAGCGGTCCGCAACCATCGATGATTGCCGCCTCGTCGAGTTCCCGAGGGATCGTTTCGATAAATCCATAGATGAGAAACACCGAGAAGGGCGTCTGCATGGCCGCGTAGAGTGCGATCATGCCCTGCCTGGTATTAATCAGATGCGAGACCTGCATCATCGTCGTTAGGGTGAAAAAGTTTATGGGCAGCGCGATGCCCATGATCAGAAAGAAGTAGAGGAAGCGGTTCATCTTCGTGCGGTTTCGCGACAGCACAAAGGCGGCCAGTGCCGCGACGAACGTCGCGACGACGGTCGAGCCGGTCGCGTAGATCATCGAGTTGAGAAAGCTGGTCGTGAGCTTCCCCTGATCGATAACTGTCAGGAAGTTGTCCCAGTTGAGATCGGTGGGCAGTTCAACGCCCATCGCTGCGGCCTCGCCCTTTGACTTGAGCGCGTTGACCGCGATCAAGTAGACGGGCACGAACATGACGAGGCTGGCGAAGATCGCGATCAGGTGCCCGCCGCTGGCCCTCAGCCTAGTTTTCCCCGTCATTGGCTAATCCCTTGCCTGTCCGCGTTCGAGCAGGCGGATGACGAAATATCCGACCACGAGCAGGATGATGAACAGGATCGTCGATACGGCAGTGCCGAGGCCGTACTGCCCCTCCGAGAACGATTTGAAGATATCGGTGGCAATGGTCTCCGTCGCGTAGCCGGGACCGCCATTGGTCAGTGCGAACACGATGTCGAAGACGCGAAGTGCGTAGAGCGCATTGAGGACCGAAACGACCACTATCGCTGGCCTCAGCATGGGCAGCGTCACGTAGCGGAATCGCTGCCAGGCATTGGCGCCGTCGATATGAGCGGCTTCGTAATAGTCCTTGGGGATGGTCTGCAGGCCCGCCAGCAGGATGACCATGATGTAGCCGACGCCCTTCCAGCTATCGACCCCGATGACGGAGTAGATGGCGATGTGCGGATCGATCAGCCACGGTAGAGCGAAGGCGTTGAGCCCGATCGCGCGCAGTCCGCCGTTGAGGATGCCCGTGGCGGGATGCAGGATGGAGCGAAAGATAAGGGCGACAACAAGCGTCGGGAGCACGGCCGGTAGATAGATGATGACGCGGTAGAAATTGACGAACCGCTTGACGCCTTCGTTGAGAAGCACCGCTAGCCCGATGCCGAGCACCGTCTTGAGAATGATGGTCCCGACGGTAAAGATCAGCGTGTTGCCGATATAGACGAGGTATCGCGCCTTAGGCGAAAAGATCTCCTGGAAATTCTTCCAGCCGATGAAGTTCACCTGGTCGGAATAGCTGGTCCAATCGGTGAACGCGTAGCCCAGTCCGGTGACGGAGGGGACGATAAAGAACGTCACGTAGAGCAGCAGAGCGGGCAGCGCGAAGTACAGCGGATAGCGGCGACTGATGGCGTTCATGTCTCGACGAGCAACTCAGGACGGGACCCGGCCTGCCGATGCAGGCCGGGGGCTGTTTGATTTGGTATTGGCCCGATAAGAGGCCTAGTTCCAGGCGGGGTCCTTGGCTGCCTTGGCGAACTCAGCGCGGCGCTTATCGACACTATCGAGCACGTCCTCGGGCGATTCAGCACCGGTGAACATGGCGGTGATGTCCTTGCCGATCTCCATCCACTGCGAGTTGATGTAGTTCACAGCGATCTGGTACACCGTGCCGCGCTTGTCCTTGTAGGTATCCATGAACGCCTGCTGCGCGGGGGTAAACTTGCCCTTGACCCCGGCGAAGGGCAGCGTGAGGGCCTGTGGTGCATTGTCGATGAAGTACTGCAGCTGGGCGGGCTGGGTGAGCCAGTCGAAGAACTTCTTTGCCTCGGCGACATGGGGCGAGTTCTTGTAGATGAACATCGTGGGGCCGCCGGGGTTGACGTTGAGAATCTGATTGTCGTCGAGCGGCATCAGAAACACGCCGAAATTATTGGGATCGGTACCAGGCACCTGCGAGGCGATCGTCGTGGCATAAGCGAGAGGCCCCACGACCATGGCTACACTGCCACTGGCTAGCTTCGCGGGTGCGTCGGCATAGGTGTCAGCTATGGCAGTCTGGCCCATGTAGCCACTGTCGTACATGTCCTTGAGCTCGGTGAGATCAGTGAGCATGTCCTTGTTGTTGGCGAAGGTCGCCTTGTTCGCGTTGAGCGCATCCGCAAGTCCGGGAGTGCCAGCTTCGTATTTCGGCCCGAGCTCGGGGAACCACAGGACGTGGTGCCAACCATCCGCAATCGGCTCGTAGAGTGGCTGCACACCCGCGGCCTTCAGCTTCTCGGCGATGGCTTTGAACTCTGCGTAGGTAGTCGGAATGCTGAGGCCGTATTTAGCGAACACTGCCTTGTTGTAGTTGACCACCCAGACCAGGCCGAGCGTGTCCCAATAGGTGAGGCCATAAAGCTTGCCGTTGACGGTCGCTTGTGAGGATACCAGCGGATCCTCCTGCTTCGCCCATGGCTCACCGGATAGATCGACTGCGTTTTTCTCGACGTTGAGGTCGACCACCAGCGTGTTCACACCGCTCTGTCCGCCAAAGATGTCGGGGCCCTCGCCCGAATTCAGCTTGGTTTTTAGAACGTTGTAATACTGATCGGCCGGCACGATCTGGGCATCGATGGCGATGCCGGTTTCGGCTTCGAATTTCTTATAGAGAGCCGAATGGGCGTCCAGCACCCATCCTTGGCTGGTGAGATAGGTCAGCGTGACCTTATCGTCGGCGTAACCAGCCCCGCTACTTACGGTGAAGATCGTTGCGGCTAACGCGGCGGCGGCAAAAAACGTTTTCATATGCATCCTCCCAATGCCATCTTTGATATGTCGAAGGCAGCACTTTAGTATATCGCATCACGGAAGCGTTCTCAATACGATTGATATATCAAAGTTCAGATTGCAGCGTCTGGCAGGAGTGGGAGCATGGGCAGCAGGTATCCCCGGAAGGCGGTTGCCGCACTTGGAAAGGGTAAGCGCTTGAGTGACCTGGCCTATGCTCGAATTTTTGAAATCGTCTACGAGCGGAAGCTACCGGCGGGTGCCTTCGTGTCACAAGGGGAGCTTGTCGAACTGACGGGCGTTCGGGTTTCGCCACTTCGTGACGCGCTACGGGCTCTTGAAGCTGAAGGCGTTCTTACCATTCATCCCCACGCCGGAATCCAATTCATCAAGCCTGGTATGGAACTGACGCGCTCGACCTACCAGTTTCGCGGGATCATTGAGGCCGCGGCAGTGGCCGTCTATGCGGAAACCGAGCCCATTGAAGAGGTCTTAGGTCTCCTCGACCTTCACAATGACCTGGAGGCGTCGATTGAGGCTGAAGGGCTTACACCTGCGAACGCTGAGCGACTTGAGCAGATCGAGGATCTGTTTCACGGCACGATCGTTGCCAGCCTCAACAACCCACTCCTCGATACGAGCTACAGGTCCATTCGGAACTACCTGAAGCTGCTGCGGCTTGATCGGAAGGTTACCCGCCCGGCCGCGCTCCGATCACTGCGAGAGCATGTCGTCGTGCTGGAAGCCTGCCGTCTCCAGGACGCCACCCAGGCGGTGGCCGCCATTCAGAGCCATCTTGCGGGGGGCCTCCAAAGAAATTTGGGGCTGTACTAAGGTGCCATTCACCCTCTGCCCGCGGCCAGCCTTGGGGCCCGGGCGACCCGTGGATTGAAGGGGGCTTCGCCGAGTTGATCGGCCGAAAGGATGTTCGGTCGTGCCCACTCCCGGCGGGCGTTGTCGGACAGCACGAGGCCGTGTCCAGGTCGCTCTGGGGCGGTGATCCAGCCGTCGCGGATGAGCATGGGCTCGTCGACCAGGTGGTCGAAGTTTTGGAACGAGTATTCGAGCCACTCGACCTCGGGCAGCGCGCAGGCCATGTGCACCCCAACTTCGAGGAAGGTGTTGCCCTGCGATACTGGGATGCCCAACTCCCCCGCGAGCCAACCGATGCGCATCACATCGGTCACCTGACCATGAACGTTGAGGATGTCCGTGCCGCCGGCCAGCATCAGAGCGCGCTTTCCCGCCGCGTCGAGGTATTCTCCCGAGTTGATCAGGGTCCACGGTACGCTCTCGCGCAAGAGCTTCAGACCCTCGAAATCGTGCCTGAGGATGGGGTCTTCGACCCACATCAGCTCGTACCCGGCGCGGCGGATCGCCTCGAGCTTGACGATCGCCTCCTTGGCGCCCCACGCCTCGTTGGCGTCGATCATGATCTTGGCGCCCGGCCGAACCGCCTGGCTCAACAGCTTCAATCGATTCAGATCCCGGTCGAAATCGGGGTTCCCGACCTTGATCTTGAACGCCGAGTAGCCCACCGCATCGGCGTGCTCAAAGAACGATACAAATTCATCGTCGCTGAGGTGATAGTCGAGCCCGGAGGCATAGGCCCGCACCTTGTCGCGCCGGGCGCCAAGCAGCCGATAGAGCGGCAGGTCCTGCTGCTTGGCCGCGAGGTCCCACAGCGCCACCTGGATCGCCTCATGGAACGGCAGGCCAAAGGCCCGCTGGTTGCCGCCGCGTGGCCGGTTGACCCGATGGACCAGGCCTAGCGGATGTTGTCCTTCCAAACCCGGCCAGACCTCGGCCGCAAAGATCCGATTGATCCCCTCAAGGTCCGGCAACGGCTCGAACAGGGACTGCGCAAATCCGAGGCCCCGGTATCCCGCTTCGTCGATCAGTTCCAGCGCCGCGACATGGGTGTCCTCGATGCGCACTTGGCTATCGCCGATCACCCGATCGCGGCGAAACTGAAAGCGGGTGAATTCAAAGGACTTTATCTTCACGTTGATCGACCAGCGTCACATATCGATATATCAATCGATAGGGCATTCGCGGGGAAAGGAAAAGAGGGTGGCCAGTAAGAACCCACGTAAGGCCGTCGCAGCGGTGGGCAAAGGCAACCGACTTAGCGACCAGGCATATTCGCGTATTCTCGAAATTCTGTTCGAACGGAAGCTTCCTGCGGGAGCATTTGTCTCGCAATCCGAATTGGTCGAACTGACGGGGGTCCCAGTCGGCCCCTTGCGCGACGCGCTGAAGGCTCTGGAGGCCGAAGGTGTTTTGACCGTACATCCCAGCACGGGTATCCAGTTCGTAAAGCCGGGCGCGGACCTTACTCGATCCACCTTCCAGTTCCGTGGAATCATCGAGGCCGCTGCCGTCGCGGTTTACGCCGAGACTGCCTCGGACAAGGAAATTGACGAAATCGGCAAACGGCACAGACTCGCTGAGGCGACAATTGAGCGAGACGGCCTAACCACTGATAATGTGCAGCTTCTGGAAGAGCTTGAAGAACTGCTTCATGGCGCGATAGTTGCGAGCCTCAACAACCCACTGATCGACACAAGCTACCGGCGCATCCGAAACTACCTAAAGCTGCTCAGGCTCGATCGCAAAATGACCCCCCCTCTCGCCTTGCGCTCACTCAGAGAGCACGGGCTAATCATTGAGGCTTGTCGGAACCGCAACGTTTCAGCCGCGGTCGCGGGATTGCAATCCCACTTCGCTGCAGCGCTACAACGAAGCCTTGGCCTTTACTGAAAGGCGGTCGCGCGCGCGCCTCGAGCTACTCGATGGGCGCCCCTCCGTGAGCCAGTGCTCCAACCCCATCTGTGGATTGCGCGCCACGCCTCAGGGCTCACTGAGCCGAGGGCGTTAAACGAGCCCCTTGCGCAGCTTCTCGCATAAGAGGCGAGCCAGATTAGCATGTGCCCCCTAGTCGCCGCTCGCTAGCTGCTCTCTCATCTCCGCGCTTGCAGACCCGCTTTGTTCCTCGCCGCCGGAGGACCACCGATTGAGAACCGTGTTCTATCCGTCACCTCCAGTCAGGCTACTCAGCGGCGATCGCCTCTTTCTCAACGGCTTCTACTTCAACCCTGGCCATCGCCACCCAGTCATGGACCGTGTCGGGTTGGATGGCCTGCACAGTTCAGCCTCGGTCTGTCTAAACGCGCACGGCGCGTGGCCATTCGGCAGCTGTGAAGGCCGGAGTGGTCATCACTATTGGCCGTATGCGAGGCGCGCAGCGCATCCCACAGGTTTCTAAAATGTCAGTGATCGGGCTAGCGCGTTCTCATCCTGCCACGCCGTGAGCACTTTAGGTGGAAGGTACGAGCCAGGTTTAACCCGCTAGTTTTGAGCTCGTCGTCTCATGTCACAAAACGGCGGCTGTCAACCGGAATACTACGTTGTTCTATTGGCGGCGGTGACGATCTCTGTCGCGGGGGACGCGGGTCGATGTCGACTTGCAGCTGTCTCTGCGCCGTACCCCGCGTTGCCGCGAACGTTGGTGACCTGGTCCTTTGACTGGCGAGTTGCGCCAGCTTGTTGCTGGCATCGTTGTGCATCGCGACCTAGTTGCCCGTGTGGTCGAGCCGGTCGGATCGGACTTGAGAATGATCGCCTTGAACTGGTCGAGCGTTGTGAGCTGGCTTTGCGCGGTGACAAAGGCCGCAGCTGCTGGCCCGCGACGACGGGATCAGGCGAACTTGCCGCCGCCGCCCTTGCTGGCCCCGGCGCTCGGAGGTACTCCGCCCCCGCCAGATGGTGTGGAGGACGACGTCGAACTTGAGGATGAGGTATTTGAGCTTTGCATGGCGCTCAGCTGGGCGTTGAGCGAGGTTAGCTGCGCCTGCAGCGCTTTGGCGGCGTCGCCCTTGGCCTGCAGTAGCTGCGCCTGCTTGGCCGCGATCTGCGCCTCGAGCAGCGTTTCCTGGTTGGAGCTCGTCGACGACACCGCCGACGCTACCGATGACGAACCCGCGCTCGATACCGCACTCACCATCGCTGCCTCCTTGACGAAAATGCGCGGAAGCGTGAGCGCGAATTGTTAACGAGGCGCTAAGATTTCTTCTCCCTCGCGGTGCCTAGCCCTCAAGTACCGGCTCCCTTTCGGCCCCAGTCCCTAGCCTCACCAACGCGCCGCGGTGACGGGGGCAATCGGGTCAGCCGGCGGCATTGACCACGGTGCTTGACCGTTCACACTAGGTTCAGCAACAGCATGACGTAAATGGACGCTAAGGGCCTATCCGGCCAAATGGAGCATCATCATGACGAAGCTTTTGCTGGGCGCAGTCGCGCTGGCCGCAATCCTCGGCACATCCACCGGCGCATTCGCTGGACCGCCACCGCCGCCGCCCCCGCCGTTCGGCTTCGGCTTCGGCTTTGGGTTCGGACCCTTTGGTCCCCACCCGCATCCGTTCTTCAATGATTGCGAGAGCACCGACCAGATCCTGAGCGACCTCGGTGACGATGGCTACTATCATATCCACGTGGTCGACTGGGGGCATCACGAGCTCACCGTCGACGCGAGACGCGGTGGTCACTCTTATGAGCTGACCGTGGACCGGTGCTCGGGAGACATCATCGATCGCCAGCCGATCTGATAGCGCCTTACCGGACGAAATGAGAGCAGCCCCGCGGGGAGCGGGACTGCCCCTTTTTGCGCCGCCCCTCGGCCACTGCTTGAGGGCTTCGGAGAACCAAGGGACCGAAGAACGATAGGCTTACGAGATGGGCTGCGGCGAGGCAATCAACTGGCCGATGCGTCGATCCCTTATGCTCGATTTCACATTTTGCCGTGTGCGAGGAGCTGCAGTTCACGCCACCCGGCGCACTCGCAGTGCGAGGTATGGCTTGCCTGGTAACGCGACGCCGAAAGCAGCATCGGGCTTTCCACCGCGCACGACTCCCGCATGCCGCGTTGGATGCGGCACCAAGGGTGCAATCCGCTCGGCTGCGGTGATCGTCATGGCCCAGGTGTCGATAACGTCCACCTCATAGCGCCCCTCATCTTGGGGCAGCCCAGTGGTCCATTGACCCGGCTGGTGTTCGCCAAAATAAATGAAGGACACGTCGCCGTCAGCAGCTCCGGAAATGCGGCTCCAGGGCCAAGACGCGGTGCCGCCCATTGGCGTCAGCCCAGTTTTGACGTCGGCCTCGAGCAGATCGCGGAGAAAGCCGATGCGCCGCCACGCCTCGCCGTAGAGCCGACCACCTTTGGCCCACCAGATGATGTCCTCGAGATGGGCGTAGGTTTCGCCGTGGCCGGCGTAACCGCCGCGCACGACGGCAATCCAGAAGCGATGGACCAGCTCCGGTGCGGAAATGTTGCCCCAGGCCGGCCAGATATTGCCTTCGTACTCCGGCTCATCGTCGATGACGGGTTTGCCGTACTCGTCGCGCCAGTCGGGCGTTCGCTTTACGTCCCAGTTCTGGATACTGACGTGACTTACGAACCGTTTCGAGTGGTCGAAGTTCTTGGTGACGTCGCCATTGTGGATCGACTTGAGGTGGCCATAGGGGTCGTGCTCCTCAAGGATCTCGAAATAGCGGTCCCACTGCGCCATAGGCTTGGTGTCGAGCAGGAAGTCGTACTCGTTGGCGAGCGACCACCAGACATTGCGATAGGCCGCCAGTCGCGCCGCCAGATAGGCGACGTAGCGATAGTCCTGCTCGGCTGACATCTCGCTATAGCCCCAGCGGTCATAGGGATGAAAGATGATGACGTCGGCCTCGATGCCGAGGTCGCGGAGGCGCCCGATCTGCGCTTCGAAATGGCGGAACGCCGCAGTGTTTGGGCGATCGAAATCCGCCTTGCCGTCGGCGCCAGGCTCGAACACCCAGAACAGCGGCTCGTTCTCGTTGAACGGGTAGTGCTTGGGAAACACCGCCATCCGGATCTTGTTGAAGCGCGTGGCGGCGAGGGTCGCGAGCGTCTCCTCCTGCAGCGTAAGAGGCTGGTGAGTCCACGCGTAACATGTCGTTCCAAACGGAAAGTACGGCGTGCCATCGGCATGGGCGAAATGGAATTGGTGGTGAACCCGAACCGGACCGTGCGCCACCTCTACGGGGGCGATGCAGGTGAGCGTTCCGGTGTTGCCGTCGAGCGTTGTTGCCGATGACACCGTCCGATACGTCCACTCGCCCTCTTCGTCGGGCATGAAGCGCGCGCGGTAGACCTCCGCGCCGTCGTAGAATCCGGGGACGCGGATTGTGCGTGCACCCTTCGTGAAGAACACTTCGAGCGTCACCTCGAGATACGGGTTGCCCGCAGATGGGCCGGCGAGGTCCAGCTCGAAGATGTCCCATTTGGCCACGCGGGAGATCATTCCTTGATGGCTCCGGTGGTGAGGCCCGAGACGAAATAGCGCTGGAAAATGAGGTAGACGATGATGGCTGGCAGCACCGTCATCACGATCGCCGAGTTGAGCTCGCCGTAATTGCTCGAGAACTGGCTCTGAAAGCTCATCAGCCCGAGCGGCAGGGTCCACATGCCCTTGGCCTGCAGGATCACCAGCGCCATCGCAAACTCGTTCCACGTGGCGACAAAGTCGAGGATGAGGAGCGCCGCCAGCACCGGCAGCGAGACCGGTAGGAAGATGCGCCAGAAGATTGTGAAATGCGACGCGCCGTCGATCTGTGCCGCCTCGCTGAGCTCGCGCGGTACGTCCTTAAAGAAGCCGTAGAGAATGAAGACCTGATAGGGCACGCCGAAAGCGAGGTAGGGCAGGATCACCCCGACATAGGTGTTGATGAGGTGGAAGCCGTTCACTACCCCGAAGATCGGCGCGAGCATCACCTGGAATGGGATCATCGTGCCGAAGACGATCAGAAGAAACAGAAGGCGTTGCCCGCGCCACGGAATGCGCGCCAGCGAGTAGGCAGCCATTGCGGAGATCAAGATCCCGAGTGGCACCTTGATGACGGTGATGAAGACACTGTTGAAGGTGGTCGTCGAGAAATTCCCTCGCACCCAGGCGTGAGCGAAGTTCTGCCACTGCGGTGAAACCGGCAGACCGAACGGATTGCCGCCCATGATGTCGGACTGCGATTTCAATGCCGTAAACAGGATGAAGACGAACGGCACGACCCAGACCAGCGCGAGCAAAATCAGGCACGCCCACAGAATCACAAGGGGAGGATCAATACGGCTCGAGCCGGCGAGCCGGAACGGCGCGGCCAACGCGTTCATGCGCTTGCGTCCTCCCGCCTGAGGGTCCAGCGCAGATAGGGTACTACGATAACGAGTGTGACGAGGAGAAGGACGACTGAGATGGCGCTGCCATTGCCGAAATTGCCCAGCTGCATGGCCTGCGTATAGGACCACATGGCGAGCATCTGCGTCGATTGGGCCGGGCCGCCGCCAGTCATGCCATAGACCAGGTCGAATGCCTTAAGCGAATTGATCAGCGACAGGATGAGGACGATGGTAACGGTCGAGCGTAGCGCGGGGAGGGTCACGTAGCGGAAGCTGCCAAACCGGCCGGCGCCGTCGATCCGCGCCGCTTCCAGCAGCGTCTGCGAGACGCCTTGGAGCCCGGCCAGGAACAGCACCATCGAGAAGCCGACGCTCTGCCAGACGGAGGCGGCGAACATCGAATAGAGCGCGACGTTGCGATCGCCGAGCCAGTCGAGGATCAATCCAGGCATACCGATGCCGGTCAGAATCTGGTTGAACAGTCCAGAGAACGGATCGTACATCCATCGCCACATCGTCGCGACGGCGATCGGCGCGATGATAACAGGCAGGTAGTAGACCGCGCGCAGCGGATTGCGGCCGGGGAGCGGCTGGTTGAGGCCGAGCGCGAGGCTGAAACCGATCATCGGCGGGATCACGATCGACAACGAGGTCCAGATGACGACGTTGCGGAACGCGACCCAGAACACTGGATCCGCTGTGAAGATCTGCACATAGTTATTGAACCCGACAAAGGGCCGATTGTCTGTAAGCCCGTTCCACTTGAGAAAGCTCAGATGGATCACGTCGAGCATCGGGTAGAAGGCGAAGACGGCGTAGATGAGCACCGCCGGAGCGAGCATCACCAGCCCCTGCACGAAGGGGGACCGGCCGGACCAAACCTCGCGCCGGCTGGGAAGCTGCCGCCTCGATCGCTCGGCGCTCACTGGACTGTCGGTCGTCGTCATGGCCTGCAAAGCTCAAACAGCAGCCCCGGCGGCGAACCGTCGGGGCCTGGATTGATGGAGGACTATGACTTAGTTCACAGGATGGGCGTCAATGAACTTCTGCAGCTCGCCGGCGGCCGCTGTGGGGTCTAGAGTGTCGCTCGCCACTTCGTTCTGGATGCGCCAGTACTCCGTGGTGATGTCGAGCGGGAATGCCTGGTCGCCGTTCACGTAGAGACCGGCCGCGTCAGCGAAAATCTTGTTCCAGGCGAGCGCAAGCGGCGTGGTTGCTGTCGACTTGACGGCCTTGTTGACCGAGATGGCGCCATAGAGACCAGGATTGGCCACCTGCTCGTCGGTCGAGGTCAGGAAGTCGAGGAACTTGGCCGCGAGGTCGGGATACTTGCTTTTGGAAGAGATGTAGTAGTAGTCGCCGAAGCCATACAGGCGACCCGTTCCGGTCGGAATTGGGAAAACACCGGTCGAGTCCAACTTCCCGGCATCGCTCAGTCGGTTGACCAGCCAGTCGCCTTCGAGCAGCATAGCGGCCTTGCCGGCGGTATAGAGGTTGAACGCCTGGCTGTCGTCGATTCCCATGAACGGCTTCAGGAAATACTTCGAGGTCCATTTGTGGAACTCGACGAAGGCCGCGGTGGCGCAGGGCTCGTCAGTCCATTTGGCTTTCGTGGCGGTCAGCGCGTCGTGCTTTGCAGCACCACACTCGGCCTCGAGCGCCGCATCGAGCATCCGCATGACGTGCCAATTGACGGTGCCACCGAAAGCAATCGGGGCAATCCCGCTGGCGACGAGCTTGTCCGCGTCGGCATCGAGCTCGGCCCAAGTCGTCGGCGGTGCGGTGATCCCAGCCTTCTCGAAGGCCGCCTTGTTGTAGTAGAGCGCCTCGCCGCGGAAGCTGCTGGGGACGCCGAAGGTGCCGCCCGGATATTGCGTCGCGAACGTTAGCGCTGCCGGCAGGAACCTGTCCTTCCACTTGTACTGGTCGTAGTACTTGGTCATGTCGACCGCGAGGCCAGACTTGATGAATTCGCCGCCGAGGCCGAGTCCACCCCAGGAAAAGAAGATGTCGGGAGCCTGGTCGGAGTTAGCGGCCACACGCAACGCCGCCTTGTGTTCGTCGGTGCCGCGCCCCGTGTAGGTCACGGTGACACCGGGATTGGCGGCCTCGAAATCGCTGATCACCTTTTGCCAGGCGGCGCTGCTCGTGCTGTCGGCGAGGGTTAGGGCCCAGAGCTGCAGATCCTGGGCCTGCGCTGCGGAGCTCAGGGCTGCGATTGACGCCGTCACCAGCACAGCGCCAATTAGAAATCTCTTCATTTTGATTGTCCTCCCCTTTCGATTGCTATCGAATAATCACATTTGTTGGCAGATCGTTACGCTAGCTGTCAAGGCCGGACGGGATGCGGGCAGTGAAATGACAACAATCTCGATGCGGACGCCAACCGGTATCGCCTGATCAGGCGATGAGGACTTCGATGCCGCGGGTTTCGAATCCGGCCCGGTCTTCAGGGCGAATGCCCCAATCGGTGATCAGCGTGTGGATC
>Ga0265339_10002244_pt1 | contig 13969 bp, 13 predicted proteins | sample 4CB219metaG_FD_202085 | JGI IMG/M metagenome (GOLD analysis project Ga0265339, IMG submission 202085) | Rhizosphere microbial communities from Carex aquatilis grown in University of Washington, Seatle, WA, United States - 4-CB2-19 metaG | ecosystem: Host-associated > Plants > Roots >...
CGCGGCGCGTGCTGCCGAGGGTGCCGCGACATCAACCAGCAACCTGGGAGCCGTGTCGGCAGCCGCCGAGGAAATGTCGTCCAGCATCAGCGAGATCAGTCAGCAGACGGCACGGGCGACACGCGCGGTGGCCGAGGCTGTGGAGCGTGCCTCGATCACCGACTCCAAGGTGGGTGGCATGGCCGCGGCGGCGGATCGCGTCGGAGATGTGGTGAAGCTGATCACCGACATCGCGGGCCGCACCAATCTGCTGGCGCTGAACGCGACGATCGAGGCAGCGCGCGCCGGCGAGGCGGGCAAGGGCTTCGCGGTGGTGGCCAACGAGGTCAAGGAGCTGGCCAAGGAGACCGCGAAGGCGACCGAGGACATCAGCCGCAAGATCGACGCCATCCAGGGCGACACCACCGAGGCGGTGAAGGCGATCAAGGAGATCCGCGGCATCATCGGCCAGGTCAACGACATCTCGGCGACCATCGCGAGCGCCGTCGAGGAGCAGACCGCGACCACCAACGAGATCGGCCGCAACGTCGCGCAGGCAGCGCAGGGCGCGACCGACATCGCGCGCAACATCACCGGCGTCGCGGAGTCGGCGCGCAACACAGCGGCCGGCGCGACGCAGACGCAGGCGGCGGCCGGCGCGCTGTCGCAGATGGCGGGCGAGCTGCAGCAGATGGTGTCGCAGTTCAAGATCGATCGCGTCGACGGGCGCCGCCGCGTGAACGGGGCCGCGCAGCCGTACACACCGGCAAACGGCTCGGCGCGCACGAGCGCGATCCGGCCGGCGGCCGCTTCGACCAACGGAGGGACGCCCGCGAACGGCGCCGGGAACGCGTGGGTGGAGTGATGGCCGGCGAGGAGAAGGTTCGCGTGCTGGTGGTCGACGACTCGACGGTCGTGCGGCGGTTCCTCAGCAACGCGATCGCGACCGATGCGACGCTCGAGGTCGTGGGCACGGCCGCGAACGGCGCGATCGCGCTGCAGAAGATCGCGCTGCTCGAGCCGCACGTCGTGACGATGGACATCGAGATGCCCGAGATGTCGGGGCTCGAGGCGCTGAAGGCCATTCGCCGCACCAACCCGACGCTGCCGGTGATCATGGTCAGCTCGCTCACCGAGCGTGGCGCCGTGGCGACGCTGGAGGCGCTGTCGCTGGGCGCGACCGACTACGTCACCAAGCCGAGCGGGTTGTCGTCAGCCGGCGACAGCGAAAAAGAGCACTTCGTCCGCGATCTGCTGCCCAAGCTCAGAGGGCTCGGGATGCGCCGCATCGCCACGAGCGTCGCGCGTCCGGCGGCGCCTGCGCCCGTGCGCATTCGACCTGCGGCGCGCCGGAGCGGCCGCATCGAGATCGTCGCCATCGGTATCTCGACCGGCGGACCGAACGCGCTCGCCGAGTTGATCCCGGCGCTGCCGGCGGATTTTCCGGTGCCGATCGTGATCGTCCAGCACATGCCGCCGCTTTTCACCAAGCTGCTGGCCGAGCGTCTGGCCGCCAAGTCGGCGATCCGCGTGCGCGAAGGGACCGCCGGCGAACCGCTGACCGCGGGCACGGTGACCATCGCGCCCGGTAACCAACACATGGTGATCGAGCGAACGGCTGCGGGTCCTCACGTCGGGCTCAATCAAGGGCCGCTCGAGAACTCGTGTCGGCCGGCCGCCGACGTGTTGTTCCGATCGGCCAGCGACGCCTACAAGGCGGGTGTTCTGGCGGTGGTGATGACCGGGATGGGGCAGGACGGCTTGCACGGCTGCGAAGCGGTGATCGAGCGAGGGGGGCAAGTGTTCGTGCAGGACGAGAAGAGCAGCATTGTCTGGGGCATGCCGGGGTTCGTCGCCGAAGCGGGTTTGGCTGACGAGATCGTGCCCCTCAACCAAATGGCACCGGCGATTCTACGCGCGGTACGGGTCGGCCGCGACCCTGCGCGCGTCGCCGGCGGGAGAGGCTGAACGTGCGAGCGCTCATCGTTGACGATTCCAAGACCATGCGCCGGATCGTCGGCAAGGTCGTCAAGGAGAACGGGTTCGACACCATCATCGAGGCGGAGAACGGTGAACAGGCCATGGCGCGGCTGCGCGACGTCGCCCAGGAGCCGGTGCACCTGGCGCTGGTCGACTGGAACATGCCGGTGATGGACGGCCTGTCGTTCGTGAAGACTGCGCGCGCCGAGGGGTTCGCCGAGTTGCCCATCATCATGATCACCACCGAGGGCAGCATGGAGTACGTCACCCGCGCCATCGAAGCGGGAGCGAATGAGTATCTGATGAAGCCGTTCACGAAAGAGAGCCTGCACGACAAGCTGGTTCTCCTGGGGTTCGAAACGCCGACATGAACGTAGCGGCCGGATCCGAGCAAGCCTTCGCGTTCCTTCGCAAGTTGATTTACGACAACTCTGCGATCGTTCTCGAGGCCGATAAACGCTACCTCTTGGAGGCGCGGCTCGGGCCGATGCTGACACGGGAACATCTAGGATCTTTCGACGAGCTGGTTGCGCGGCTCAATGGCGGCAACTCGGGGCCATTGCGGCAACGCGTGCTGGAAGCGGTCACGACGCACGAAACGTCGTTCTTCCGAGATTTGCATCCGTTCGAAATGTTCCGCAAAACCGTCATTCCGCGGTTGCTCAATGAACGGGCGGCGGCCAAGCGGCTCAACATCTGGTGCGGCGCCAGCTCGACCGGGCAGGAGCCGTACACCATTGCCTTCATCATGCGCGAATGTGGTTTGCAGCTCGGCGGCTGGACCATCGATTTCGTTGCCACCGATCTCTCAGAAGAGGTCCTGAGCCGCGCCCGCAACGGCATGTTCAGTCAGCTCGAGGTCAACCGCGGGCTGCCGGTGCCGATGTTGATCAAGTACTTCGACAAGGTCGGCCTGGAGTTCCAGGTCAAAGCCGACCTCCGAAAGATGATCGCCTTTCGCAAGCTCAACCTGATGGAAGCCTGGCCGTCGATGCCGGAGATGGACGTGGTGTTCATGCGCAACGTTCTCATCTACTTCGATGTGCCAACGAAGAAACGAATCCTGGAGCGCCTGGCGCGCACTGTTCGCCCCGGCGGTTATCTGTTCCTGGGCACCGTCGAGTCCACCCACAACCTGAGCAGCAGCTTTCAAGCGGTTCAGGTCGGCAATGCAACTTGCTACCAACGAACCACCTGAGGACGAAGAACCATGGCGAATTTGCCTGATCCCCACACAATCGCGACCTTGGTCTCGAACGTGACCAAAACCATGTGCGGCTTCTCGTTCGCCGTCGCCGACCCCGGCCAGCGCACCAGCGTCAACTGCTTTCGCATGGCGGTCCTCGACGTCACCGGCGGCAAGCCGTGGCAGGTCGCGCTGTTCTCCGATCAGGACGGCTGCACCGCGCTCGGCGCCGCCCTGTGCCAGGTCGAGCCCGACATGCTCGAGGACGGCATGATCGAGGACTCGCTGTGCGAGCTTCTCAACATGGCGGCCGGGCAGATCAAGGGACTGCTCTCCGCCGACGAGACGCTGGGTTTGCCGAAGATCACCTCGCCGTCCGATCTCTCACCGCGGTCGCACGCCGCCTACCGCGACGGGATTTTGCTGCGCAGCGACGACGAGGTGAATCTCATGATGTGGATTTCGCACGGTTGATGTCGATTTCGCAATAAGGGAGCGGGAGCCATGCCAAAGGTACTGACAGTCGACGATAGCCGCGCGGTGCGGATGTTGGTCAGCAAGAACGCCAAGGAGATGGGCCTCGAGGTCGACGAGGCCGAGGACGGCCAGCAGGGTCTGGTCAAGGCCGCCGAAGGGTCCTACGATCTCATCGTCCTCGATGTCACCATGCCGGTGCTCGACGGGCCGGGGATGCTCGCGGAGCTGCGCAATCGCGGCGACAAGACCCCGGTGTTGATGCTCACGTCCGAGTCCAAGCGGTCGATCGTCTCCTCACTGATGAAGTTGGGCATCGAGGACTACATCCTGAAGCCGTTCAAGCCCGACGAGCTCAAGGCCAAGATCGCCAAGGCGCTGAAGATCGCGGGCCCCGCGCTCGGCGACGAGGCCCTGGTCAAGGAGATGGCGTCGATCGTCCAGGCACCGTCGGCGTCGGACCCCAAGGCACCGCCCGGCGGCAAGCAGTTCGTCGACATCCTGTGCATCGACGACATGGAGAACGTGGCCAAGCGCCTGCGCACGATGATCCCCGACCACGTCACCCTCAACCCGGCGAGCAGCGCGTCTGCGGCGCTGGCGGTCTGCCGCGAGCGCGTGTTCCGCATCATCATGGTCGACAACGACATCCCCGACGTCGACAGCAGCTCGCTGATGCGCCAGCTGCGGGTGATGCAGCCGCAAGCGGCCTTCGTGTCGCTGTCGTTGCGCAGCGTCCCCAAGGCCCAGGACGAGGCGCGCGAAGCAGGTTTCGTCGGTGTGATCTTCAAGCCCTTCGATCAGGCCGCGCTGGAGGAGTTCCTGCTGCGCTACTTCGACAACCAGGAGTTGATCGCGACGAGCGAGAACGTCATTTCAATCACGCCGTTCAAGGGCCGCGAGAATCGACTGGCCGGCTACTTCATGCAGGTGACCAACCTCGTGACGAAGGCCGTCGAGGAGATCGCCGCCGCTTGCTTCGCCGAGGTGATCGTCGATATCTCGCAGGTGCCGCTCTTGCCCGAGAAGACCGGGCGCATGGTCATGCAGCTGGCCGAGCGCACGCGCAAGGTCGGCCTCGAGATCCGGCTCGTCGGGCCGAGCGAGGTGTCGGCCAACCTCAAGCAGCTGGTCGAGACGTCGGATCTGCCGGTCTACCCGACGGTGGCGGAGGCGAAAGCCGCATGACGCAAGCAGCGCCCGGCACAACTTCGGGAGCGTCGTACGAGAAGCTTGCGGAGCAGATGGAGAAGATTGTCCTCAACCGCATCAGCAACGACCAGCTCGTGCTGCCGCCCATGCCGGTGATCGCGCTCAAGTGCCTCACGCTGCTCAAGAACCCCGATTTTTCGCTGAAAGAGGCGGCCTCGCTGATCGAGCGCGACCCGATCCTGACCGCGCAGATGATCAAGATGGCGAACAGCGCCGCGATGGCGTCACGCGATCCGGTGCAGAGCGTCCTGCAGGCGGTCACCCGCTTCGGGATGCAGAAGCTGCGCACGTTCCTGATCGAGGCGTCGGCCCGCAAGGTGTTCGAATCGCGCGACCCGCGTATCGTCGAGGCGGCGCGCGGAGTGTGGGAGCACTCGCTGGCGGTGGCGATGCTCGCGCGCGACGTCGTGGCGTTCTCGAACAGCGGCTCGCCTGACTTCGGCTACCTCGGCGGCCTGCTGCACGACATCGGCAAGCCGATCGTCGCCGCGATGCTGCTGGAGGCCGAGAAGGCGATCCTGGGCGTCAAGGCGTCGATGACCTGGATCGGCTCCGTCGAGTTCATCAACATCATGCAGCGCATTCATCGCCACGTGGGCGTGGCGCTCGCGAAGAAGTGGGAGATGCCCGAGCCGGTCTGCCGCAGCATCAAGGACTGCGACGAGTACGACAACAGCGATCGCCTCTCTGTCGCCAACGCCGTCCGGTTCTCCAACGCCGTCGCCAAGCAGCAGGGACTGTACGTCGGCCACGTCGACGCGGACGACATCGAGGCGCTGGTGATGATCGGCCGCTCGTTGCTCGGCCTCGAGGCCGATGTGGTCGCGCGCCTGACCGACGGCCTCAAGAACAAGGCCAAGGACCAGATGACCTGACCGTCAGCGGGAAGGTTCGGGAACCCTGTCAGGGGTCTCGAGAAAATATCGGTCGGAGGCGGCTGAGGATCGACCGGAACGTCGACGGTGGCGGCGCGTGCCTGTCCAGGATCGCGTGGGTCTCGAACACCCAGAGCCAGAGGTCGATCTTGCCCTCACTGCGGAAGAGGGCGGCGTTCTCGATGCCCGAGCCGCTGGCCGCGATGATCTCGCCCAGCGTCGTCCGGCGCGGCAGGCCGAGGGCCAGGTCCAGCGCCAGCGCCGCGCTGATCTGGCCGGCGACCATGTTCAGGAGCTCGGAGATTGAATCGTCGACCATCGCCTGGGTCAGGTCCTTTTCGTCGCAGCCGAAGAACGCGCTGCCCAGCGCGCGGCCGCCGCGCGTGTCCGATGAGACGACCACGGCGAATGACTTCTTGCCGGTGAGCGGGATCAAGGCCATCTGCCCGCACAGCGATTCGCCGCGCTCGAGCGGGTCTCCAGGAACAAAGAACGTCGAGCACATCGAGCTCGTGACGTTCGAGATCAGCCGCGCGAGCACGGCCGGCTCAGGAAGCGTGGACATGCTCAGCGTTGCCCGGCGAGCCTGGGGCCACAATGAAAACGACACGACCAACCCACCTCGACGGATCTCCATCGGCGGGGTCGATTCGATCTTGAGAAGCGATCGCGAAGTTTCGGGCGGCGCTGTCGGGCGAGGTGGGCGGCTCCTCCGCCGTTGCTCGCTCGGCCGGCCGCGCGAAGCGATCAGGCCGGTGGTGCGAACCGCACCTCGACCCGGCCGTCGCGCACGCGGGCCGCGTAGACCGGGATCGAGACCGCGGGCGTGTCCAGGCACTGGCCGGTGATCAGGTTGAAGCTTTGCTTGAAGATCGGCGACGCGATCTTGGGCACGCCGTCCCGGTCGCCGACGATGCCGCGCGAGATCACGAACGCCTTGCTGAACGGATCGAAGTTGTCGATGGCGTGGACTTGCTCGCCCTCGCCCACGCGTACGATCGCGATCTGACGACCGGCGAGGAGCGCGCAGACGCCCGAGTCGGGGACGATGTCGTCGAGCGCGCAGACCGGGCTCCAGTCGGCGTCGTCCCACGCCGCGGGAAAAACGGTCGTGGTGTCCATCGCAGCGGTGGTCATCAAGCGCTCTTCTTGTCCAGGACGCGCTCTCCCTCGCCGAACAGCGTGGCCGCGACGTCGGTCTTCTCGTCCCAGAACGCCGGGCGGTGCTGATCGCGCTGGCGAATGAACACGATGCTCGGATCGGACTTCGTCGTGTTCACGAACGGACGGAAGCGCTTCAGCTTCTCGGGATCCTCGATCGCCGTCTTCCACTCGCACTGATAGGTGTCGACGACCAGCGCCATCTCTGCCTCGAGCTCGGCGCAGATCCCCAGCGTGTCGTCGATCAAGACCTGGCGCAGGTAGGGAAGCCCGCCCTCGAGGTTGTTGAACCAGCTGGCGGTGCGCTGCAGCCGATCCGCGGTGCGGATGTAGAACATCAGGAAGCGATCGAGGTACTTGATGACCGTCTCCTCGTCGAGATCGGTCGCGAACAGCTGTGCGTGCTGCGGCTTCATGCCGCCGTTGCCGCACAGGTAGAGGTTGTAGCCCTTGTCGGTGGCGATGATGCCGAAGTCCTTGCTCTGCGCCTCCGCGCACTCGCGGGCGCAGCCCGAGACCGCCGACTTGAGCTTGTGCGGGCTGCGCAGGCCCTTGTAGCGGTTCTCGACGCGCACCGCGAAGCTGACCGAGTCCTGCACGCCGTAGCGGCACCAGGTGCTGCCGACGCACGACTTCACCGTGCGCAGCGCCTTGCCGTACGCGTGGCCCGATTCGAAGCCGGCCGCGACCAGATCGCGCCAGATCTCGGGCAGCTGCTCCAGCCGCGCGCCGAACAGATCGATGCGCTGGCCGCCGGTGATCTTGGTGTAGAGGCCGTAGCGCTTGGCCACCTCGCCGAGCACGATCAGCTTGTCGGGCGTGATCTCGCCGCCGGCGACGCGCGGCACGACCGAGTACGTGCCGTCGCGCTGGATGTTGGCCAGGAAGCGATCGTTGCTGTCCTGCAGCGGCAGGTGCTTGCGGTCGAGAATGTGCTCGTTCCAGGCCGACGCGAGGATCGACGCCACGGCGGGCTTGCAGATCTCGCAGCCGCGCCCCTGGCCGTGCTGCGCCAGCAGTTCGTCGAAGCTGCGGATGCCGTGCAGGCGCACCAGGTGATAGAGCTCCTGCCGAGAGTGATCGAAGTGCTCGCACAGGCGCTTGCTCACGACCACGCCGGCCTTGCGCAGCTCCTTGGTGAGAATCTCCGAGATCAACGTGACGCACGAGCCGCAGCCGGTGCCGGCCTTGGTGCATTCCTTGATGCCACCGACGGCGGTCAGCTTCTTCTCGCCGATCGCGCCGCAGATCTGCCCCTTGCTCACGTTGTGGCAGGAGCAGATCTGCGCGGTTTCGGGGAGAGCGTCGACGCCCAAGCCGGCCGACTTCTCGCCCGCGCGGGGCGGAATCAGTAAATCCTCGGGGTGCGGCGGCAGCGGGATGCGGTTCTGGACCAGCTGCACGAGCTGGCCGTAGTTGGCGGCGTCGCCGACCAGCACGCCGCCCAGCAGCCGCTGCTTGTCGGGGCTGATCACCAGCTTCTTGTAGACCTCGGCCAGCGTGTCGACGACGCTGATGACGTGGGCGCCGTGGGTGCTCGCGAACGCGTCACCGAAGCTGGCGACGTCGACGCCCATGAGCTTCAACTTCGTGCTCATGTCGTAGCCGGTGAAAGCCTCACCGCCATGACCCGCCAGCGCCGACGCGGCGACGCGCGCCATGTGATAGCCGGGCGCGACCAGGCCGTACACGCGATCGTTGTACGCCGCGCACTCACCAATGGCGTAGATCGAGGGATCGGACGTGCGGCAGCGGTCGTCGATCTCGATGCCGCCGCGCTCGCCGAGGTCGAGGCCCACCGCGCGCCCGAGCTCGTCGCGCGGGCGAATGCCGGCAGAGAAGACGACCATGTCGGCCGGCAGCTCGGTGCCGTCCTTGAGCGCCAGCGCCGCCACCGCGCCGTCCGCGTTGGTGACGATGCGCGTGGTCAGCGCGCCGAGGTGCACGGTCACGCCGAGCGCTTCGATGCGCCGGCGCAGCACCGCGCCGCCGATGTCGTCGACCTGCAGGCTCATCAGGCGCGGCGCCAGCTCGACGACATGCGTCTCCAGGCCCAGGTTCTGGAGCGCGTTCGCCGCCTCCAACCCCAGGAGACCGCCTCCGATGACGACGCCGATCTTCGCCTTCGCCGCGTACGCTTCCATGGCCTGCAGATCTTCGATGGTGCGGTAGACGAAGGCGCCGGGCGCGTTGCGCCCCTCGACGGGCGGCACGAACGGGTAAGAGCCCGTCGCCAGCACGAGCTGGTCGTAGCGGAGCACGTCGCCCGATGCGAGTGCCACGGTCTTGCCGGCGCGATCGATCGCGATGATGCGATCGCCGCGGCGCACTTCGATGCCGGCGCGCTCGTAGCTGCCGGGCTCGACCAGCGTCAGGTCGTCGGCGGTCTTGCCGGCGAAGTAAGACGACAGGCCGACGCGGTCGTAGGCCGGCCGCGTCTCCTCGCCGATCACGGTGACGCGAAAGTCGTTGGTTCTGCCCTCGGAGATCAGGAGCTCGACGAATCGGTGCCCGACCATCCCGTTCCCGACGACGATGAGCTCGCTGCGACCTGCCATCTCTGGCAACCAGACTACGGCTGCCGATGTTTCTGGTCGGTCAAGCGACCGTTAAATGCAATGCTGGTCAGATCGGGTCATCAGCTACTGGCACACGCCGGCGGCGCAGGCGGGCATTCCGGCGGGGCAGGGGATCGCCCCGACACCCAGGCAACTCCCGGCCTGGCTGCAAATGCCCGCGGCGGATCGGGCTTGCGGGGTCGCGCACGCGGCCGCGCAGGCGGCGCCGAACGCCTTTTGCGTACAGGTGCCGGTGTTGGTGCAGGTGCCGTCCGTGCAACCGTTGGGGCCCGCGTTGATGCACACGTGGTGCGGATCGATCGCCTTGTTCATGACCTGACGGCACTGTCCGGCCTGGCCGTTGTTGAAGTTGCACGTGGTGCACGCGCCGGTGCACGCGGATTCGCAGCAGACGCCGTCGACGCAGAACGTGCTCGCGCACTGCACGGCGCTCGTGCACGACGAACCGAGCGCGCCCGTGCCCGTCTTGCCTCCGGTCCCCGCGGCGCCGCCGACTCCGCTCGCGCCGCCCACGCCCGCGCCGCCCACGCCCGCGCCTCCGGTTCCACGGACGCCGCCTGCACTGCCGTCAACCGGTGCGTCGATGCGGCCCGCATCGCCAGGTGCGCCACCGCTGCCGGTGCGACCACCCGCGCCGCTCGCGCCGCCCGCGCTGGTCGCGCCGCCGGTTCCGTTCGCACCGCCCGCTCCGTTGTCGCCGCCGGTCCCGACGGAACCGCCGGTACCGCTGGCGCCGCCAGCGCCCGCGTTGCCTTCGCTGGCAGCGTCGCCGGGCGCGCTCGCGTCGTCGCTCGGCCCGCCCGTGATGTAGACGTCGACGTCGCGGATGTGGTGTGCCATCCCCTGGACGATGCCGTCACCGTGGCCGACCGGCACGCCTGCGACCAGCGCGGCCACGTCGCAGAGGATCTCGTGCCCGTCGACGTCGTCCTTCAGCAAGATCACGACGTCTTGATCGCGGCCACCCGACAGCCCCGCCTTGCGGCCCGCGCCTTCGGGATCGATCAGCAACAGCGGTACGCTGCTGTCGTCGCCCTCGCCGGCTTCGAGCACGCCGAACCGCAGCTCGTCGTACGAAAGGCTTCCGAGATGCACGTGCACGTGCACGCCGGTCGAATCTTGCTTACATCCGGCGAACAACCACGCTGTCACGGCAACGTAAGCCAGAGCGCGATGGCGACTCATAGCGTATCCAGCCTAACGCCGAGCCGGCGCCGTGTCGCGTGGTTCCTCATGCCCGGCGGCAGATGATTCAAGTCGGATGTCGGGCAAGGTATGAAGTCAGCTCAGATCCTTGATGTCGAGCAGCGGCTCGGGCCGCGTCGGTGCGTGCCCGAGCGCCTCGCAGAGCCGCCTCACCATGTCGACGAACGCCGCTTGCAGCGCCGCCGGCGAGGTCATGACCGTGAACAGCCGCGCGCCCGCCATGGTGCCGTGGCCGCCCGCCGCGCCGTCGGTGCCCACGATCTGACGCATCACCGAGCCCGCGCGCGCCTCGCTGGCCTCGGTGCGCAGCGAGAGATACGCGCTGCCCTCGTACTGGCCCATGCACAGCACGAAGCGCGCGCCCTCGTAGGAGAGCAACAGATCCGCGATCTCGGCGACCAGATCGGGGTAGCCGAGCGGGCCCAGGTTGATCGCGACGATGTCGCCGTGGATCTGCGCCGACCGCAGCGCGCGGTCCAGCGCCGCGAAGTGCGCGCGCGGCACCTTGGGGTGCGCCATGCGGTACAGCAGGTTGTGGTCGACGATCGGAACCAGGTCCAGGTAGGCGCGGCGCTCGGCCTCGGTCGCCTCGCGCCCGAGATCGCGCGTCTCGGTACGCAGCGCGAAGAAGAACGCCGTCGCCAGGCGCGCATCGATGGGGATCTGCCGCTCGCGCAGGTAATCGAACACGATCGTCGAGGTCGCGCCGCGCTCGGGGCGGATGTCGCACCAGGGCGCGCGCGCGCTCGCCGCGCGCGGCGGGTGATGATCGATCACGATGTCCAGTCGGTGAAGCGGCGGCAGCGAGTTGTTGCCGGTCTCCGGCTGGCTGTCGACGAGCCCGATGATGTCGAACTCGTCGGGCTCGACGCGCTCGACGGGCGTGAGCCCGATCTTCAGCGTCTCCACCATGGCGCGGTTCTGCGCGCGGCCCACGATCCCGCCCTGCGCCAGCGTCACCGCGGCGCCCAGCTCTCTCTCGAGCATGAAGGCCAGTCCCAGCGCCGCCGCCAGCGCATCGGGATCCGGGTTGTCGTGCGCGTAGATCAGCGCCGACGTGCGCCCCTGCAGGTGCCGCAGCGCCGCGTCCAGATCGAACGGCGCCCGTGGATCGTTCACGTTCAACGGTGCCCCGTGCTTCACTGGATCGGCCTGATCTTGAAATTGTCGAAGGTGACCTCGGCTTCCCAGTCGTCGACGGCCAGGTACTCGTGCCCCGTGCCCGCGAGCGGCTCCGGATCGGTCCAGTTGAGAAAGGGCTGCCCGTCGATGCGCCAGTCGATCGCCCCGTCCTTGCGCGTGACCGACCAGTGATAGCTGCGGCCGAGCTCCACCTTGGGCGCGGTACGCTCGGCCTTGCGCCCGTCGTCGTGCTCGTTATTCCGACAGATGACGCTCAACGAGTTCCTCCAACCGCCAAAAATGAGCACATACCCCGTCGAGACATAGCCCCCCTTGTCGGGGTCGAACGACTCGCCGTCGCCGTAGAGCTCGATCTTCAAATCGCCGGCCGTGCTCTTCGACATGGCGTCGAATTCGACCGAGGCATTGCGCGGCAGCTTCTTGCGCAGCCAGGCCGGATGATTGTACGCGTTCGACACCGTGAGGCGGCCATCGGCGATGTGATAGCTGGGCGCGGTCGCGTTCCAGTTCGGGCCGAGCTCGGCGCGCTCGAAGTCCTCGCTGAACGGCGCGCTGATCGAGTCGTCCTTGACGCGGCACCCGGTGCCCAGCGCGGCCGTGAGCGCGGTCGCCAGCAGCCCGAGCGGAAGAGAGCGGCGAGTGAGAATCGGGTACGTCGTCGGGCGCGTCATCAGGAACTCCGTGCAAAAATACCGTTGCGCTGCCCGGTCAGCAAGCCGACCCTCCGACGGAGGTGCGGGCCGCGGTCGCGCCCGTCGGCGATTCCTGAGTGCGCTCCGACGATAACTTGTCATGGCTGAGTGAGGTCGGTTACCATGCCGGCCCCACTAAACTCGGGAGGGTCGGATGAGTCGGATGATCATGCACGGTCGGAGCTGGGTTGTCTCTGTATTGGCGATGGGTGCGATGGCACTGGGCTGCGGTGGTAGCGATTCACCTCACACCGGGAAGCACGATATCTGGTTCATGGGCGCCGTGATCGACGGCGCGAGCGGAATGCCTCTCGCCAACTATCAGATCTCGCTGGTCTGGGGCACGAACACCGTGAAGGGCAAAGTCGACGCCACCGGTCGCTACACGATGGGGCCGATGCCGGCCTGGAACGACTACGGCGTGCTCATCACCGGCGACGGGTATCGCGCGTTCAGCTCGTACAACGCGGGCATTGCCCCGCCGGCACCGGGTAGCACGTCGCTGTCGGCCGACGTGTACACCGCCGACACGACGCAGACGTTCAACTTCGACGCCTCGCTGTTTCCGTCGATGCTGGCGCCGCCGGATCTGTCGATCGCCGTGCTCGAGAGCGGCCCGAACGCCAAGCCCGCCGCGGGCAAGATCCGCCTCCAGCCGACGAGCCAGTCTACGATTCAGTCGCAGCCGAGCGAGATCCAGGGCCAGGTCTGGGCCAACGACGCCGATCTCTACGCGGGCTCGCTCAGCGCCGACTTCACCGCCGGCACCTACAGCGTGCCGGGCTCGATGCTGACCTACGGAGTGACTTACGCCGTGACGGTCTACAACGTCGACGGCTATCAGCCGAGCATGGCGACGCCCGTGCAGGCCGGCGTGAGCACCGGCGCGTCGATCCTGTTGAGCCCGCTCTCGGTGCCGGCCCTCCAGCTGATCTCGAACACCGTCGCGATGTGCCGGGCGCCGGTGATGCTGACCGACACGCAGTCGGCGGTGGTGACACTGACGCTCAACGAGAAGGTCGAGGACGGCACGCAGACCTCGGGCGGCGCCGCCGAACAGCTCGACAACGGCCTGTCGATCACCGACACGCTGTTCACGTCGACGCTGGCGCTGAACGCATCGTCGACCGCGCAGGAGCGCGGCGTGATCATGACGATCGCCGACAATGTCGTCACCATCGCCTGGAACGCCAACGTCGGCCTGGCGACCAAGGGCACCGGCGACAGCATCCGGTCCGTGAACTATTCGAGCGCGGCCTTGCAGCAGGCGTTCCTGCAGCCCGTGATGCATCCGGAGCTGCGCACGTCGCTGGCGACGCTGCTGGGCAACGTCGCGTCGTTCAATGGGATCACCTGCTCGGCGCCGTAGCCGCCGAGGCTTCCGGGCGAGATAGTCGTCCTGTGATTCCCCGGCTGCCTACGAGTCGGGGGAGTTGCTGGGCTGGAACGACACCGGCGACAGGCGCACCGGCTTGCCGCCCA
>Ga0265339_10002246_pt1 | contig 13960 bp, 7 predicted proteins | sample 4CB219metaG_FD_202085 | JGI IMG/M metagenome (GOLD analysis project Ga0265339, IMG submission 202085) | Rhizosphere microbial communities from Carex aquatilis grown in University of Washington, Seatle, WA, United States - 4-CB2-19 metaG | ecosystem: Host-associated > Plants > Roots > Rhizosphere...
TGGCCACTGGTAGGCCAACGATCATCACGCAGCCCGGGCTCAACCTGGCGGTGATCGATCCTGACGCGATCAACGCCGTGGTGCAGGCCCTTGAGCACGAGCGTCGCGCCCGCGTGCTGTCGGCACCGAAGATACTGATGAATGACAACGCCACGGGGCTCCTGGCCAGCGTCGCGGAGCAGCCGTACAGCTCAGTCAACGCGTCCGATACCGTCTCGACCACGTCATTCGGCGGCTACGCGGAGGCCGGCACCACCATCAGCGTCACACCACACATCAGCGAGGGCGACTACCTGCAGGTGAAGTACTCGGTGGCCTTGAATACCTTCACAGCCACCAGCACCAGCAACGTCACTCCCCCGCCCAGGCAGACCGACCAGATCAGTTCGGAGGTGACTGTGCCCGACGGCTACGCTGTCGTCGTCGGCGGCCTGACGCGGCGTGACCTGACCAAGGACGCACAAGGCATACCCGTGCTGGTGGACATTCCGATTATCAAGTACCTGTTCGGCCTGCACACACAGGACAAGACGCAGACCACGCTGTTCGTGTTCATTCGCCCGGTGATCCTGCGTGACGATCGCTTTGCGGACCTGAAATACTTGAGTCAGCGAGACCTGGAAGGCGCCGGCCTGCCGCCAAACCTGCCACGCAGCGAGCCGATGAGTATGCACTAGACGCAGAGGCAGAGCCGGTTAAGAGATGAACAGGTGAGCAGGTGAGCAGGCGGTCTACAGAGACAGGTGAAGAGGTGAGCAGATGACTAGGTGGAAGATCCCGCGTCACCAGCAGCCCTGGGCGACGTGCACTGCGAGCGTGCTTGGTGATGGATTTGGGCTCTGCCTTATTGCTCTCTTCTTCGCGGTCGAAGAGAGCAAAGAGGCAGAGCCCGATTCGTGCAAGACGTCCTCGAAGAGCGCCGAAAGACAAGCCTAGCCCCTTCCCGGGCGCGCAGAGCTAATCACAATGTGATATAGCGTTTTTCACGTCCAAGCCCTTTAAAATCGATTCTGGCGATTTTGACATCGAAATCGGAAAAGTCGGAGTCCAAAAACGTTCATAAGTCCTGTATTTTCGCAAAGTCCGATAAAAACGCGTGTAATTGACGGCCCAGCCGCGCGTTATGGCCGCAAAAACGACCACGGCCAGTGACACCAGGATCGACGATCTCCCGGCCGAGGTACTTTGGGTCCACGAAAACCAAAAGTGTCGAATAGGGTGCCCGACATGGGTAGGTTTGTCACTGCTCGAACACGCCCTGGACGCGATGACCGCCTTGGCTTTCAGCGTCGTTTGATAGCGCCATGACGTCAAGCGGGCTGCGGCTTTTTGCACTTCTTGACCGAAAGAAAAGAGCAAAAAGGCAGAGCCCACGTTCGCATCGTGACACGCTCGAACAACGCTGAAAGCCAAGGCGGTCATGCGCAACATGGCGTATTCGAACAGCGCCGACAGCCAAGGCAACCATGGGCGTCCTGACTGTGCGAATAGCGCCCTCAGCTTGTGGCTAGTGGCTTGTGGCTAGTGGCTTGTGGCTAGTGGCTGCTCTTGGCAGTGAACATTCCACGCTGGTGCCGCCGCCTGGGCAGGGGCGGAACCCCAACTGTGCACCGATTATCTTCGCACGGTAGCTCATGGTCCGCAGGCCCATCCCGTCGGGGTGGCCTTTGCGAATGCCAACGCCATCGTCCTGCACACTCACACCTACGCTGCCACCGTCGTCATGGAGCACGATGGTGATCCTCTTGGCCTTGGCGTGCTTGACGGCGTTGTTGACGGCCTCCAGGCAGATGAAATACATGTGCGTGGCCGAGTTCTCGTCCAAGTCCACCTGGGCCACAGGGCAGTTGAATTCACACGGGATGCGAAATAGGCTGCTGGTGGTGGTCGCCAGGCGGGCCAAGGCGGGGGCCAGCCCATGTTCCTTCAGGTCCGCGGGGCACAGGCTGCGGGCCAGGCCTCGCGTCTGCTGTACCGTTTCGCCCACGACCTGGGCGATCTCTACCACCTGTGCGGCCCACTCCTTGGATGTCTCGGTCATGCGGCTGGCCAGAACCTCCAGCATGATCTTGGCGCCGACCAGGCTGGACTGGATGCTGTCGTGCAGGTCCCGGCCGATGCGGCGTTGCTCGCGCTCGGTGGCCTCGAGAATCTCGCGCTCCGTTCGGCGCAGGGCGCCTTGCGTCCGCAGGGCCTCCAGTCCAAAGGATACGTCGTCCGCCAGCCGCTGCAGGAGGCGAACCTTTTCGTCGTCGAAGGCATCGACGTGGGCGGCGTAGATGGTCAAGGCGCCGAAGGTCGTGCCCCCGCAGATCAACGGCAGCGCGACCGACGAGCGAAAGCCCCGCAGCACCGCCTGCTCGCGCCACGGCGCAAGGGCCGGCTCGATCAGGAAATCCCTCCCCACATGAGGCCGCCCCGTGCGAATCGCCGTCCCGGTCGGTCCGCGGCCTAGCGGCTCGTTCGCCCAGGTGATGCGTGTGCTGGCAAGATAACCATCCTCGAACCCCACGGTAGCAGCCGGCACGACCAGCTTGTCTGGCCCGTCCGCCGCCATGCCGATCCACGCCATGCGATAGTCCCCAGCGTCCAGAATCGTCTGGCAGATCAACTGCAGCATCTGCGATTCCTGCGTCGCACGAATGATCACCTCGTTGCAGGCCGTGATCATCTGCAAGTCCACGTTACGCCGCTGCAGCATGGCTGTTCGCTCGCGTACCTTCCGCTCCAGGTCGTCGTTCGCGCGTCGCAAGGCCTCCTGCGTCTGCTTGCGCTCGATGGCGTACATGATGGACTTCACCAGCAGCGATGTGTCCACTTCGCCCTTGACCAGGTAGTCCTGCGCCCCCAGCCGCACGGCCTCGATGCCGGCCTCCGCGTCATCCAGGCCAGTAAGCACGAGCACCGGCAGGTGCCCCACCACCACGTTGGCGCGCTGGATAGTCTCTATGCCATAGGAGTCCGGCAGGGACAGGTCCAGCAAAACGGCATCAAAGTGCTGCTGTTGGGCCTTTTCCAGTCCGTCCTTGAGATGGGTCGCGTGGCACAACTCTGTCTGGAGTGGGGAACCTGCGAGCATGTCCTCCAGCAATGCCGCGTCGCCGGGGTTGTCCTCGATAAGCAACAGCCGCAAGCTCTTGTCGTCCATCATGCCATTCCCGCGGTTGACGTTGACAGCCAAAAGGCCTCGATTCTCCTCATGATCTCAACCAGCTCCGGAAATACCGGCGGCTTGACCACGTAGAGGCATCGCTGGGGATCCATGCCGTTTAGAACATCCTGGTCCTGCTGCGAACTGGTCACCACCACCAGTGGAATCTTTGACAGGTCGGCGTCGCAGCGGATCTCAGCGACCACGTCGCGGCCGCCCATGCGGGGCAGGTTCAGGTCCAGCAGTATGAGATTCACGCGGGGTGCGCAGGTGTGGCGTCCCGTGCGGCGCAGGAAGTCCATCGCCTCGACGCCGTCGTGAACGACGCTGAGGTGATGATGGACGGCTGCCTGCTCCAGGGCCTCACGGGTCAGCAGGACATCGCCGAGATTATCCTCAACCAGCAGGATCTCGATTTTCGCGGTTGTCACGTCCATCAGCTCCTCACCACGTCAAAAGCTGCACGACCCCGCTTCCGTACGGGGCCCCGTGAACATATAGGATACCATCAGATAGGATAGCAGCTAGCTGCCCTTCAAAGCAATTGGTGCTATTTCCTAAGGTTGCCTAGGGGTAAGTCGTGCCTGTAGTATGGATAGGGTGCCACGGCTAAGCCCGTCGTTTGGGCGCGGCCGTGTCTTGCGCCTAGCCACGCCCCGCACGGCCGCGCGAGCACACGACGCTCGCTTAACCGTCGCACCCGGTTCTCAGTCCAGGCCTGGAATGCCACAGAGGCACAGAATCCACAAACAAAAGACCTCTATGTGCTCTTTCTCTGTGCTCTCTGTGCCTCTGTGGTAATTCTTCGCTCGCGTTATGGCTTTGGCGGCTGGACCACGCGGATGTTCAGCTCTTCCAGCTGCTTGTGGTCGACCTCGGAAGGCCCATCCGTCAGCGGGCAGGTGCCGCGCTGCGTCTTGGGGAACGCGATCACATCACGGAGGCTTTGGCTACCGGTCATGATCATCACGATGCGGTCCAGACCCAGTGCCAGGCCACCGTGCGGCGGGGCGCCGAACTTCAGGGCGTTGAGGAAGAACCCAAACCTCGCATCGGCCGACTCCGGGCTGATGCCCAAAAGGCTGAAGATCTGGCTCTGCACGTCGGGCCGGTGGATACGGATCGAGCCGCCACCCATCTCGGTACCGTTGCACACCAGGTCGTACGCCCTGGCCCGGGCATTGCCGGGGTCGGTGGTGAGTTTTTCCAGGTCCTCGGCCATCGGGCTGGTGAACGGGTGGTGCATGGCGTCCCAGCGGTTGTCCTGGGCGTTCCAGTCGAACATCGGAAACTCAGTCACCCAGCACCAGCAGAACTCGCCCTCATTGTACATCTTGAGGTCTTTGCCCAGCTTGCACCGAAGGGCGGCCAGCGCCTTGTTCGTGTTGGCGGCCTTGTCGGCCACGAAGAACAGCAGGTCGCCGTCGTTGGCGGCGAATTCCTTCCTCAAGGCCGCCTGCATGTCTGGCGTGAAGAACTTGGCCGCGCCGCCGGCGAACTGCCCGTTCTCCAGCTTGCACCAGGCAAGGCCCTTGGCGCCGAAGTCGCCGGCGTAGGAGGTGTAGCCGTCGATGTCCTTGCGGGTGAACTTCGCCCCGCCGGGCACGCACAGGCCCTTGACCACCCCGCCGTGGGCAACCACGTCGGCAAATACCTTGAACTCGCTGGCCTTGACCAGGTCCGACACCTCGTGCAGCTCCAGGCCAAACCGCAGGTCAGGCCGGTCGATGCCGTACTTCGCCACCGAGTCCTTATAGAGGATCACCGGCACGGTATCGGGAAAGTTTTTGCCCGAGGCCTTGCAGACGGCACGCATGACCTGCTCGGTCACGGCCATCACGTCTTCCTCGTTAACAAAACTCATCTCCAGGTCCAACTGCGTGAACTCAGGCTGGCGGTCGGCCCGCAGGTCCTCGTCGCGGAAGCAGCGTGCGATCTGGTAATACTTATCCAGGCCGCTGATCATGAGGATCTGCTTAAAGAGCTGGGGGCTCTGCGGCAGCGCGTAGAACGAGCCCTGCTGCAGGCGGCTGGGCACCAGGAAGTCGCGGGCACCCTCGGGCGTGCTCTTGGTAAGGTTGGGCGTCTCGACCTCAACAAAACCCTCGCCGTCCAGCACGTCGCGCATCGCCTTGGAGATGCTCGCGCGCAGGCGAAGGGAGGCCATCATCTCAGGCCGCCGCAGGTCGATGTAGCGGTACTTAAGCCTCATGTCCTCCGAGACGGTAGCGAACCCATCAGGCTCGAAGGGGACGGTCTCGGACTTATTCAGCACGGTGAGCGAATCGGCAATGATCTCGACCTCGCCGGTTGGCAGCTTGGGATTGACCCGCCCCTCGCCGCGCGGGCGGACCGTGCCGCTGATGGCGATGACCCACTCGTTGCGCAGCCCGCGGGCCACGCCGTACATCTCCGAGGCGGTGCTATAGGCGGACGTGGATGTATTAGCGTCGCAGCCGGGCAGGTCGAAGACAACCTGCGTAATGCCATCGCGGTCGCGAAGGTCGATGAACACGACCCCGCCATGATCGCGATAACTGCGGACCCAGCCGCAAAGCCGCACGTTATTGCCCACGTCCGAGGCCCTCAGTTGGCCGCAGGAGTGGGTTCGCTTCAACACACCGTTACTGAACGTCTCGATCGTCATGTAAACCATCCCATAAAGTTGTATCCGCCATCCGGTAGACCGCCGGCGCGGAGACCAAGCAGTTTATACGAAATGGCGGCGCAGGGCAACGGCGATTGTTCGGTGTGTTAGGTGTGTTGTTCGCTGTTGGGGCTACCGTGGGCAGAATGTCCAATGCTCAATTTCCAATGCTCAATCAATGTCAAATACAGGAAATGATCAATAGACCGCCTTCATCCCAAATCGCGCCAGGACGTGATCCATATTGAGCATTGTCTTATTGGACATTGATTGAGCATTGGAAATTGGGCATTGAACATTTCCATTGCACGCTCACTTCGCGGATTGTGACTGCGCGAGACCGCTGTCCCGTCGGACTTCCTGCATCTTGAAGACGACGATCTTTGAACGGGCGGTGTTTTCGATCATCCCGCCCAGGTAGCGGCGCTCGCGGTCCGCGGGGACGGGGACAAACAGGCCCTGGCCGTACAGCGGCGCGATCTCCGCTCGATCGTAGCCGATCAGTTCCAGCAGCGTTGGGAACAGGTCGAAATGGCTGGCGTGGTCCACCAGCGATGCGTTGGCCTTTATGCGTTTGACGACATCCACGCCCGAGCCGCTGCCCCAGATGATTATGGGCACCTCGGCGGAGTCCGACGGCAGGTCGGGATTGCAGTGGGTCTGTCGCCACCCCGGCAGCGAGCCCGGCAGCGATTGCCCGTGATCGGACGTGTAGATGACCACGATGTCCTTGTGCAGCTTGCCCAACTGGTCGAACAGGTTGTTCAGGAAGTCATCGCAGACCCACGACATCGCGTTGTCGTAGCTGTTGCGGTTTGCGGCTTCGTCGTCCGACCACGCAAGCCCGTCCAGCGTCGGCGTGAAGGGCTTACGGTCCTGCGGGTAGATGTCTTCGTATGGATAGTGAGCGCCCCACTTGGCCACGTAGCTGACGGTCTTATCGTTGGATTCGACCCACGAGACCAACTTCTCCAGCAGGAAGCGGTCGTGAAGCGTGCCGGGCTTACCGGACTGGCGGCGGGCAGAGACATACATGAACCCATCTTCAGTGCAGACCTGCTTTGCCGTCCAGATCAGGCGGCGGTAGTCCTGGCCGTCGAAGAAACCGAACCGGTACCCCGCCTTGTGGGCGTACTGGGCCAGCGAGGGCTTCTTGAGGGCGCGGAAATCGTCGTCGGGCAGGTCGGCCAGCGTCATGCCGCCAAACAGCACCGATTGCGACGTGTAGCTGCTGTTGCCGCTGGCGGCTGCGATTCCCAGGGTGAGCAAATCGTTACGCTTGGCCAGAAGCGGCGTGGTCGGACGGTCGTAGCCATTAATGGTCAGGTGGGAGGCCTTGACGCTCTCGTCGACGATGAAGATAACGTGCGGCATCCCCTTCCCACGGGGCGTCAGCTTGGGTTCCTCGCGAGGCCCGTGGTACTGGTGGGCCATCTGGTAGCCAAACGCGCCCAGGACCCGCATCGGAGTGGGAAAGGCGTTGATACGCCCGGAGGTGTACCAGATCATGCCAGCCATAGCTACCAGCAGCGGCACGATGGCCAACGTCCAGCGGGCCTTGAACCGCATCACGTGACGCGACAGCAGATGGGACACCAGGATCAGGGCCACAGGGATGGCCAGCAGCGGCAGGAATATCCTCCAATACATGGCCGCGGCCGAGTCCGCGGTCTCCATGCCGCTCAGTACGACCAGGGCGCCGTCGTAGGAGAAGACCTCCCGCGTGATGTACAGGTATCCGAAATGCCACATCAAGGTGATAGCCAACACCAGCGACGTCAGCCATCGCAACCAGCCGCGGCGCGACAGGTAGCCCGCCAGTATCGTCAGGCTCATAGCCAGGTATACCAGGGCGATCAAGATCGGCTTGAGCACACCGCGGTAAGCCAGATCACCCCAGGGTTTGTCGATCACAATGAATCCGATCAGCCAGGCCACTACCACGGCCCACTGCGCCAACCGCGACGCATACCACGGACGCGCGGACGCTTGCGACAACGTTTGAGTTTGCAGGGCGGGATCGGATGTATTCAGCGTTTCAGCCACGGGGTCGGCCCTCGCTTCATTGATAATGTAGTTCATAATGTACCATAACAGGGGGCGATATGGTTTGCGGAAATACCACTGTCAGCGTCACCCCAAGCCGACACTTTGAGGGTGGCATGAATGCATCTAATGCAACTTTTCCAATTGCGTTTGTCTCATAAGCCGATATAGTACTTAATAGAAATATGAACCGTCACCGCAACAGCCTGACTCTAGCTCTAGCCCTTGGGTTGCTGCTGCGCTGACGGATCGCGAACCTTGCAAAGACAAGAGCCCCGCGATCCGGCCGGATCGCGGGGCTTTTTGTTGGTTTGTGGAAGTTACCACACAGGTTATAAGGTTGGAGCATTGTCCCAGGGCCCGCTTGCGGTTTAGCGGGCACGCCACCAGGAACAACCGCTAAACCGCAAGCGGACTTCGAGAATACAGTTTCCTGCTTGCGGACGGACAGTCAGAAAGGAACAGTTATGTCTACCCAGGTGCCGAAGTACCCAAACCCCGCCGGCGTGGAGTTGAGCGACCGGCGATGGCCCAGTCGCCAGGTTACCACCACCCCTCAATGGTGCTCGGTGGACCTCCGCGATGGCAACCAGGCCCTGCCCAACCCCCTCTCGCCCCAGCAGAAGATGGAGTATTTCCGCCTGCTGTGCGGCATCGGGTTTAAACATATTGAGGTAGCCTTTCCCTCGGCCAGCCAGGACGACTTCGACTTCACGCGACGCCTGATCGAGGAAGGCCTGATCCCCGCCGACGTCTTCATAATGGGACTGTCGCAGTGCCGCGAGCACCTGATCGCCCGGACCTTCGAGGCGATGGCGGGCATTCCCCGTGGCGTGGTGCACCTGTACTGCGCCACCAGCCGACTGCACATGCAGCAGGTGTTCGGCTTCTCGCCAAAGCAGACCATCGACATGGTAGTCAAGGCGATCGAGCAAAGCCGCGACCTGGCCGCCGGCATGCCGAATAGCGACATCCGCCTGGAGTTCAGCCCCGAGGAGTTCACAGACAGCGACCAAGGCTTCGCACTGGAGGTCTGCCAGGCGGTCGTCGAGACCTGGGGCAAGGCCACAGCAGACAAGCCCGTGATCCTGAATCTGCCGGCCACTGTCGAGCGCCGGCCGCCCAACCAGTACGCCGATATGATCGAATGGTTCTGCCGGCACTTCGGCGACCTGTCCAAGGTCGTCATCTCCGTCCATTCCCACAACGACCAGGGCATGGCGGTGGCCGCCACCGAGATGGCACTGCTGGCTGGTGCCCAGCGCGTCGAGGGCACGTTGTTTGGCCACGGCGAGCGCACCGGCAACGTCGATATCGTCACGATGGCCAATAACCTGCGCAGTCGCGGCGTGGACACGGGCCTGGACTTCTCCAACCTGCCGCACATTGCCCAGACCGTCGAGCGTCTGACCGGCATGCCGATCTACTACCGCCAGCCCTACAGCGGCGAGTACGTCTTCACGGCCTTCAGTGGCAGCCACCAGGACGCGATCCGCAAGGGCATCCTCAAGCTGGACGAGGCCGGCGAAAAGTTCGGCAGCCTGTGGAAGGTGCCCTACCTGCATATCGACCCCGCCGACCTGGGCCGCAAGTACGAGAAGCTGATCCGCATAAACGCACAGAGCGGCAAGGGCGGTATCGCCTGGGTGCTGGAGCAGGACTACGGCCTCAAGACGCCGCGGGCCATGCACCCGGACATTGGCGCCGCCGTGCAGCACTACAGCGACAAGGTCGGGCGTGAGCTGTCCAGCGCCGAGGTGCACCAGGTGTTCCGCGACGAGTTCGTGCGCCCCAAGGGACCATACGAACTGATGGGCTATTGGCCTCGGCCTGACGAGAACGACCCCACGCAGATCCACGGGCAGTTGAAGGTGAAGATCAACGGCGTGGAGAAGGACGTGCAGGCTGACGGCAACGGGCCGATCTCCGCCTTCGTAAACGGCATGCGGGCGCTGGGTGCCCAGGGCTTTTCGATCGAGGACTACGATGAACAGGCACTGGGCAAAGGCGCCGACGCGGTGGCCGTCGCATACGTACCCCTGTGCACGAGCAGCGGCAAGGTGCTCTACGGCGTTGGCATGGACACCAATATCGACCAGGCCGCGGTAAGGGCAATCGTGGCGGCGCTGAATCGACGCGAGACTATGAACGGTAAGTGAATGCTCAATGCCCAATTTCAAATGATCAATCAATGACCAATACATGAATGCTCAATAAGGATATGGCCATCCGTATTCAGTCTTCGGCTATTGGTCATTGATTGGAAATTGAGCATTGGACATTGAGCATTAGCTTAGCACCCCTGCTAATCTGGAATATGACTATGACCAAGGCAATGGCGATCCTCGTTGGCGGCGGTAGCGGCGATCCGCAGCTCATTACTGTGGCGGGCGCTAGCTGGCTGGCGCGGGCGGAGGTGGTTGTTTATGACCGCCTCGTGCCGCTGGCCCTATTGGACCTAGCCCCTGCGTCGGCTCAGCGGATATACGTCGGCAAGAGCGCCGATCACCACGCCATGACGCAGGAGCAAATAAACCAACTGCTCGTCGACCTCGTCCGCGACGGCAAGCTCGTCGTGCGACTCAAGGGCGGCGATCCGTTTATCTTTGGCCGAGGCAGCGAGGAGGCCGACGCACTGCGGCAGGCGGGGCTGGCGTTTCGCGTCGTGCCGGGCGTGACCGCGGGCATGGCCGGCGGCGCTTATGCGGGCATCCCGCTCACCGACCGCCGCTATGCATCCTGCGTGGCACTGGTCACAGGTCACGAGGACCCCAGCAAGGACGAGACCAGCCTGGACTGGGCAGCACTGGCCGGCATCGACACGCTGGTCTTCTACATGGGCGTTGGCAACCTCGGGATGATCGCACAGCGTCTGATGGCCGCCGGTCGCGAGGCCGACACGCCCGCAGCCGTCATTGCCAAAGCCACCACGCCACACCAGAAAGTGCTCACCGCCACCCTGGGCACGATCGCCCAGGAGGCCCGGCTGGCCGCCATCGAGCCGCCCGCCATCACCATCGTCGGCGACGTCATCCGCCTGCGGGACGACATCGCCTGGTTCGACCGCCTGCCACTGTTCGGCCAGACCGTCCTGGTCACCCGCACGCGAAAACAGGCCTCGGTGCTGTCGGCAGCCCTGGCCGAGCAAGGCGCCGAGGTCATCGAGTGCCCCACCATCGAGATCCTGCCGGCTGACGACTACGCCCCCGCCGACGAGGCCTTGGCCGACCTGCGGACCTTCGAGATGCTCGTCCTGACCAGTCCCAACGGCGTGGAACACCTCTTTGCCCGCCTGGACGCTATGGAACTCGACTCCCGCGCACTGGCCGGCGTGTCGGTGGCTGCCATCGGCCCGGCCACCCGCGACGCACTTGCCGTCCGCGGCGTGCGTGCGGACGTGGTGCCCGAGGCCTACACTACCGAGAGCCTGGGCAAGGCCCTGCTCCGCGCACTGGGCGATAACGCCCGAGGCGCAAAGGTCCTGCTTGCACGGGCGGACATCGCCACCGAGCCGCTGGCCGCCGCCCTGCGCCACGCCGGCGTGGACGTGACCGAAGTCACGCTCTACAAGACCGTCTGCCCCGACTCACTGCCGCAGTCGGCACTGGACGCGCTGGCACAAGGCCGAGTCAGTTGGATCACCTTTACCTCGTCCTCGACGGCGGACAACTTCCTCGACCTTCTGCACAAGCACCGCACCGCCGGCACGGCTGTCGACCTTGCCCAGGCCCGCCTGGCCTCCATTGGCCCGGTAACCACCACCACCCTCCGCGGCCATCACCTCCACGTCCATGTAGAGGCCAAGCCTCACACAATCGAGGGCCTGGTCGATGCAATGGTCAACGCCCGCGAGACGGACGGGACTGATTAACGCGGCAGATTGATTGACGCGGGCGGAGATTGACTAACGCTGACGGCAATTGATTAACGCTGATGTAGCAGAGGTAGCAGAGGAAGAAACAGCAGCAATCCCGTAAGGACGTGCGCGTCGCCTTGGCTGTCGGCGATGTTCGAACGCGCCTTGACGCCAACCGGGCTCTGCATTTCTGCTCCTTTTTTCCCCCACCGAAAAGAGCAAAAAGGCGGAGCCCAAGCGATTCTCTTGGCGCATTCGAACAGCGCCGACAGGCGAGCCTGATCCTTGTCCAGACGCGAGATGTACCTATCAACACGGCCGGCATGTGGTGCTTGCCCAGTCGCCGGCATACGCCATTTTAAAAGACAAGGTTAGGCGGATTCGTTATTGAATCGCCTGACGGCCAGTATCCATATGGCCGCCGCGGCTGGAGTAGCTCTCTATGACCCCGGGCATTGGCTTGAGGAGCGGGGAAACAGTGGGACAGTCGTCCCTAATCTCTAGATGCTTCTCTGCATCCTCTGCGTTCTCTGCGGTGAATCAGGAATTGCGGTCGCTATCCGTTGGCTCGGACGTCTTGTGTGCTTCCTTGGCCGCTGGGGTCATCATGCCCAGCAGATGGAAGATCATCATTACGCCAGCCAAGAGGGCCAGGTAGATCACCACGGCCAGGCGGGTGCGGGCCCAGATGGAGACTACCACACCGATGGTGGCGGCCACGCCGGCCAGCACGTAGAACAGCTTCACCACCTGCTTGACGGTCATGCCGCGGTCGACCAGTTGGTCGTACAGGTGGCTGCGGTCGCCGGAGAAGATGTTCTTGCCCGCGCGGGCCCGGCGGATGACGGCCAGGCCGGTATCAAGCATCGGCAGTGCGAACACGACGCACGCGCCCAGGAACCACCTGATCGTGCCCTCGCGGCAGAACAGTGCCATCATGATGGCCACGAAGAATCCCAGCAGCATGCTGCCGGCGTCGCCCATGAAGATGCTCGCAGGCGGATAGTTGTAAGGCAGGAAGCCCAGCACCGCGCCCATCATGGCAAGGCACAGGGCCAGTCTCAGTTCGTCGGTCTTGGGATAATGTCCCCACATCGCCAGCCAGATCGCAAGGCACAGGAACCCCGCGGCGATAATCCCAGTCACGCCCCCGCACAGGCCGTCCAGGCCGTCCAGCAGGTTGGTCGCATTGCAGGCCGACACGACCACGATGACGCACATGACCGTACTGCTGGCGAATACCAGCCAATATGGAGCATGGGCGCCCCATATCGAGTACAGCGGAGACAAAAACACCAGCCCCATGCGATCGGCAACCCCGCCCACCAGCAGCAGGCCGGCAGCAATCAGTTGGCCGTATATCTTTTGCCGGGGCCTGAGATTCACCAAGTCGTCCAGCAGCCCCACCAGCGTGATGACGATGCAGGAGATCATGATCGCCCCAAGCCGCCAGATGGGATTGTTCAGCAGCGAGGGGTCTTGACCAATTGCAGCTTCGCCCGATTCGGTACCCTCTGGGGACAGAAAAGAATGCTCGGGCGGCGGCACGATTGGGCCGTGCCCATGCAGGCTTGCCGTAAGGTTGGTCCAGTGCGTTGGCAGGTCGCGCCATGTCGCCAGGGCCATCCCCAGGCCAACCAGCACGGCCACCAATATTCCCACGCCTCCCAGGTACGCGATGGGACGGCCATGAGGCTTGAGCAAATCGTCGGGCTTGTCGACGATCTTGCAGCGATAGGCGATGCTCCGGGCGATGGGCACGGCGATCAGTCCGACGCCCAGCGACACCAGGACCAGCCACCAGTGATGTTCCAGCACCTGCAAGACCGTAAACTGAGGTTCTATTTCTTCTGGGGGCATAGGTTACTCGCGCGCAGTGGCAGAGGCGGACGGGGCGATGCTCGCGCCTCGACTGGCCGTGCCAAGTTGACCGGGATAGTACGTGGAAAACAACCGCCCCCACGGACTGGTCGCCAGCCAGTCGTTAACGACGCTCTTGCCGTGCAGCGGGTACCAGACGTAGTCGTGATACACCGCCGACGCCAGAATGAACGCGTAAACGATCGGCGTGTGGAACATCAGCCGTTGCAGCGACCGCAGCGGACCGAACCACATGGCCTTGCCCACTCGGCTGGCGGCATTGTTGCCCGTGCGGAAACCCCAGTTCTCCGCCGCCGCGTCAACGTCGCCTACAAGCTCGATCTCGCTGAACCGCCCCACCCCCAGGCCACGCTCGTGGGCCAGGCGTATGAAGTCGTAA
>Ga0265339_10002251_pt1 | contig 13948 bp, 12 predicted proteins | sample 4CB219metaG_FD_202085 | JGI IMG/M metagenome (GOLD analysis project Ga0265339, IMG submission 202085) | Rhizosphere microbial communities from Carex aquatilis grown in University of Washington, Seatle, WA, United States - 4-CB2-19 metaG | ecosystem: Host-associated > Plants > Roots >...
CGTCGAAAGCTACAGCCTGTTCGGCTCCGACGCCGATTACGAGACCTTGACCAAGATCGTCGAGACCACCAAGCAGCACAAGCGCGAGGGCCGGCTGCTCTGGGACGTGATGAAGCTGTTCCACCACTGCTCTTACCTGTCGTTGGGGCCGGATCGCGGCAAAAACGAGACGGTGCCGGTGCCGGAAGTGAAATGGCTGTTCGAGCAGGGCCGCGACGGCTGCCTGATCATCTCGCCGAGCGACCCGATCCCGGTGAAGGGCACCGAGGCCGACAAAAGCGACCAGCCGCCGCATCGCCAGGCGGCAGCGCACCATCGCCGCGTCGCCGCCGGCAAGGACGGCGAGTTCAAAGTGACGATGGAGACGCCTTCGGTGTCCCGTCCAAAGCCGCTGGTGGTCGAGATCACCGCCGGCGGCGTCAGCCTGGTGCTGGCGGCCCCCACCGCGATCGGCATCGCGACCTCGCGGCCGGCACGCGCTGGCTGACCAATGCTGCACGATTGGCTGCAAACATGGGGGGAAGCCATCGAGCCGGAGAACTTGACCGGCTCGATGGCGCTCCGCTTCCGCGACTACCTCATCGACCAGGCCGAAGGGCTGGCGACCATCACAGGCGCGCGTCGCAGCGACGCGGACGCCAAGTACGAGCTGCTTATCATCCAGGTGAGGACCAATCGCCCGCAGCGGCCGGCCTATGCCATCCTTCGCGAGGAGCCGATCGGCATCCTGTTCACGAACGACGGCAGCTACGCGCCCTCGGTGCTGGCGCTCCGTCCGGACTTCCCGGATACGCCGCATCAGAACTGGGTCCCCGACGGCGTTCCATTCTCGCTCTGCGTGGATGACCGGCCTTGGCAAGAAGCACGCCCGCTCTATACGCCGGCCGAGCTCCTGCACCGCATCATCAAATGGTTTGAACGCGCCGGCCGTGGCGGCCTGCACGACCTGCGTCAGCCGCCCGACCCATTCTTCATGCGCGAGGGATATCATCTCATTATCCCGCGCAACGCTTTCGACGGCGACGGCCACATCAGGGAGCTGATAGCGGTCACCCCGGACATCCAGAACCCGGTCGTGGTGACGCTGCGAGAGCCGCGGCAAAACGAGCTGCAACAACTGCAGGCCGGCACGTTCATGGTGATCGCGTTGGCGCTGGAGCCGCGCGCCATGAGCCGGATGCGCCGTGCTCCGGCAAATCTCGGTTCGCTGCTTCACGAGCTGAGCGCGCGGGGCGTCAACCTCGCCAAGGTGCTGACGGCGCGCATCACGGCTTTGAGCGCCGCGGGCAGCCACGCCAATTTAGATACGCGAATTGGTTTGCTGCTGCGCATGCCGATCATCGGCGCGGACGGCAACCCGACGGGTCAGAGTGATGATGCCGCGTTCCTCACCTTGGCAACGCTGGGCGAGATCGGCGTCGCCCTGGGGCTTCTGGCGCGTTCTCCCGAAGCGCTCGGCCCGCGCTATGCCAGGCTGCTTGTCCCAGCCGTTACCGACGAGAAGGCGCTGGCCGGCATGGAGGTGCTGGTCACGGCCGCGCATGTCGAGTTCGACCGGCAGCGCGCCCTTGATCTTTCCGGAAGCTCTATCGTCGTCCCGCGCCGCGCCGTGCAGATCGGCACCGGCGCAATCGGCTCGATGGCGGCGGAGACGCTCGCACGGCAGGGAATGGGCCTGCATTGGACCTTCATCGATCCCGACTACCTGTTGCCGCACAATCTCGCTCGCCACGAGCTCACTCGGGCGGACATCGGCGTGCCGAAAGCGCAATCTCTTGCGCGGCGGCTGACGCAACTTCGCAGCGACCTGCGCGCCGATGCCATCTGCGCCAACGTGCTCAAACCGGGAGACCAGGCAGACAAAGTGGCGACGGCGCTGCAGGCCGCCGATCTGGTGATCGACGCGGCCGCGTCGGTGCCGGTGGCGAGATGGCTGTCGGACCAGCCCACCCAGGCAAGGCGCGCGAGCATCTTCTTCAACCCCGCCGGCACCGCGGTGGTGATGCTGATGGAAAGCGCGGATCGGACGGCCGACCTGCGCATGCTCGAAGCGAGCTACTATGGCGACGTGCTGAATGTGCCGGCGCTGGAAGATCACCTCTCGCAGTCGGTTGATGCCGTGCCTTACGCTGGCGCCTGCCGGGCGGTCACGAACCGCATCCCGGCCGCCCGCGCCCAGATCCTCGCCGGCCTCGCTGCCGCGGCGGTGATGGAGGCCGCGGGCAAACCTGAAAGCGACCTCCGGGTCTGGACCCTGTCGAAGGACGGCAGCGTCTCGGTTCACCAGGGCAACGTCGGTACGGTGCGGACACAACAAGCGCTCGGCTGGACCATCGCCCTGCCGAGCAGCCTCGAAGCCAAGATCCTGAACATGCGGGCGGCAGGCCTGCCGGCGGAGACCGGCGGTGTCCTTCTCGGCGTGGTGGACCTCGTCGCATCCCGCATTGACATCATCGAGGCCTGGCCCGCGCCGCCCGACAGCGCGGCGTCCGAGGCCGAGTTCAAGCGCGGAACGAAGGGCCTGCGCCAAGGGGTAGAAGCGGCCATCGCCCAGACCCTTGATCAGGTGCGCTATGTCGGCGAATGGCACTCGCATCCGCGGCGGATCCGCACTGACCCGAGCGGCAAGGATCTTCTGCAGCTCGGCTGGCTCGCCGCGACTCTCTCGATGGATGCGCTTGGCGATCTTGAGGACCACCCCGTCCACGAGTTCGCCGTCCAGTGACATTGCGCCCTGGCCCGCGAGCTGCGATGCCTCGTAAGCGGCGACCGTCTTCCGCGCAGCGGCGACCTCCGCGGGGGTCGGATTAAACGCCGTGTTTATGACAACGAGCTGCTGCGGATGAATAGCCCATTTGCCCGCGAACCCGAGTGATTTGGATTCGCGAGCGGCCCGCGCCAGGCCATCGAGATCAGCGATGACCGGGTGCACATTATCGATCGACTGCACGCCGGCCGCGGCTGCGGAGACAACGATACGGGTTCGCACCGACAAGAACAGCGACGGTTCGAACCCCATTCCGGTATCGGCGATGAAGTCGCCGATACCGAAGATCAACGCACGAACGCGGGATGATGCTGTCGCGATCGCATAGGCGTTCTCAAGCGCACACGCCGTTTCAATCAGCGGCTGCAGGGTCAGGCCCTTCTTGCCGCCACGTAGCTCCAACTGGCGAAGCAATTGATCGAACACGTAGATGTCCTCGGCGCAATTCACCTTTGGGACCACGATCGTGTCGATCTGCAGCCCCTGGAGGGCGAGCAGATCGTCGAGGCACCAGGGCGTGTCGAGACCATTGACGCGAACGCCAATCTCCTTGCCGACGGCGATAACGCCTGCAAGCGCCGCGCGAACAATCTGGCGCGCCTCGATTTTCTTGCCGGGCGGAATAGCGTCTTCGAGATCGACGACCACGGAATCTGCTTCAGCGGCGGAGAGCGCCTTGACGATTATTTTGTCGCTGGCGGCCGGCGTCACGAGTTGGCTACGGCGTACGAACTCTCCCTCGCTCATGACGCCGGGTTCCGTCTCAGCAGGCGAATGAGCGCGGCTGAGTCCGGTTCGGACTCGAGCATATCAACGCGGCGCGCGATCTCCAGCGCGCGCTCTGCACCGAACACGGGGGTTGCAAGATCGTTATATTTTCTGCGCAGCAGATTCCCGGTGAGAGGCCGCGCGTCCTCGCCGAGTGGATCATCGATCCGTACCGTCCCGCATCTTATCGACGGCAGGCGCGTCACGAGCTACGTCGCCAAGGGAGGCCTCCGGGTGGATTTTCTGACGCCCAATGAAGGCAGCGAAACCGGCGAGCCCCAGTCCTTGCCGGCCTTGCAAACACACGCTCAGCCATTGCGTTTCCTCGACTTCCTGATTCATGACCCTGATCCGGCCGTGGTTCTGCACGGTCCGGGAATATATGTTCAAGTGCCTGCCCCTGCTCGTTACGCGGTCCATAAGCTCATCGTCTCGCGGCGTCGTGCTGCGGGGTTGGCGAAAAGCGACAAGGATCTCCAGCAGGCCGATGCCCTTCTCGTAGTGCTTGGGCAAAAGAGGCCAGACGAACTCAGGACTGCATGGGCCGAGGCGTACGGGCGCGGTCCGACCTGGCGCCAACTGCTCAACCAGGGTCTTGCCGTTGTGAGCGGCTCAGGCCGCGATTGGTTGCTCAAGGTGACTGACGGCCGCCGCTCGGCAGTCCCGAACCTCGCTCTGACCTTCGACAATCCACCGATCCAATATGACTTCAGCCGGGACGTGGCAACGTTCGTTGGTCAGGCCCTCGGCAGCGCGGTGAAGTGTGAGATCAGCCGCGAAGTTTTGGATGATCACTTCGGGACCGATGGCACGGATCAGGCGAGACGCGTTGAGGCCGTCCGCAAAAGCCGATCAAAGATCGAGCAGATCGTGCGCACTAAATACCTGTCCTGGCCGGTGGAAGAACCGGGCACGGTTTTGATCAGAACGATGGAGGTTCCCAAGCTGCTGCGGGAAGCTGGCGGGTCAGGTTAGCGCGATGCGCCTTGCTCGAATAGATCGGACTTTGGCGATTGAGGAAGGTCCAGGTCGGCAATGGCCGGTACACCGGTCACCTGAGCATACGGTCCCCCGCATTCAGAGAGATGAGCAACGTTCCGGTGCTCACGGCGGAAGCTCGCTGGGGGAAATGTCGGCGGGACAGTTGGTCTGACGCAAAGGGACGACATTATCATCGCTCCGCTCCTGCCCGACATGGATCGGTGCGCGGATATCGGAGCTGTGTTCGAGAGCCAGGCGCCGGCTCGCGATTCTTGGGGTCGCATAGGAGCGGCGCCAGCTCCGACGTTCAACGGCGCCTAGGAAGGTTTCGAGGTGGGCATTGAATGCGGCGGGCTCCTCGAGATTGATGGTATGGCCGGTGTTGGGCGAGATCCAGAGTCCAGCGTTTGGAAGGATCGCCTTCAGCATCAGGTTGGTCTCGAGGCAGGCAGCGTCCTCGTCCCCGACGATGAGCAGGACCGGAGTCGCCATCGCAGCGAACTGGTCGCGCAGATCATGCAAGGACGGTCGCAGGGCCTGGCAACGCGTGATGGTGTTCGAGAGCCCCTGCCCCGACTGATGGCGGAGTTGCTCGACGAATTCCCGCCAGCGCTTGGGATCCTTGTATTTGAGCTGAATACGGGTCGCGCTGGTCGCGATCCTTTCGACGATCGTGGCCGCCCCCTGTCCGGCGAACGCGCGCGCCAGAACCGCTGTCTCTCTCAACCATGCGTTACGATGCGATGGCGAGGAGCCCGATCCGGCCGCGGCGGCGACGATCGCGCTGACGCGGTGGCGATACCGCAGTCCGAACTGCAAGGCCGCGTAGGCGCCCATGCTGAGGCCGACGACATGGGCATGGTTGATGCCAAGCCCATCCATCACGGCCGCCAAGTCATCGATCGAGCGTTCCCAGCCGTAGGCTGCCGGATCGTCGGGAACATCACTCGGCGGATAGCCGCGAGCGTTGTACGCAACACAGCGATAGCTGCGTGAAAAGTAGCGGACCTGATCTTCCCATTGCCTGAGGTCTGATCCGAACTCATGAAGAAAAATGATCGGATAACCGCCGCCGTGCTCTTCGACATGGAGCCTCGCCCCGGAGGCTTCGACGTATGGCATCGCTGTTTTCCTGTCCCCGCGAACTGATGCGACAGCAAGAACAGGCAAACGATCTGGAAGCAATGCTTCCCGCGCCGAGATCGCGCAATCGCGCAAGACGTCGCGCAATTACTGAGAAACCTAGCAACGAGTTGCTTCGCGTCGGATTTCATTTCCAGGCTGTGATTCCGCCGATCGCAAGTTTCTCTGCGCGATCCTTCGCAGAGGTCAAGTCCCTTGTTGCGCCGCCGCTGATCATGCCTTTTCTATTCGTCCCCGACGTTCGGTGCATTCGCGCCGACACTTTGGGGGACGGGGATGGCTCAGACCGAGCACAACAACGAGACCGCGTCACGCGGCGCACGCATGCTGCGCACGGCGCTCGGGCCGGCCATCGCGTCTTTCCTGTCTGACGCCTCCGTCGTCGAGGTGATGCTCAATCCCGACGGCCGGCTGTGGATCGACAGGCTCAAGGGCGGGCTTGAAGATACCGGCGAGCGGCTGTCACCGGCTGATGGTGAGCGCATCGTCCGTCTTGTTGCACACCATGTCGGCACCGAGGTGCATCCGGCCTCACCGCGGGTGTCGGCCGAACTGCCGGAAACGGGAGAGCGGTTCGAAGGACTGATCCCGCCCGTCGTCGCCGCGCCGACGTTCGCGATCCGCAAGCCTGCCATTGCCGTGTTCACGCTCGACGATTACGTCGCCGCCGGCATCATGCAGCGCGGCCAGGCCGAGGTGCTGCGGCTGGCCGTCCAAAAGCGGCGCAACGTGCTGGTCGCCGGCGGCACCTCAACCGGCAAGACCACGCTGGTCAACGCGTTACTTGCCGAAGTCGCCAAGACCTCCGACCGCGTGGTGCTGATCGAGGATACGCGCGAGCTGCAATGCGCTGCGCCCAACCTCGTGGCGCTGCGCACCAAGGACGGCGTGGCGTCGCTGTCGGACCTGGTCCGGTCATCCCTGCGGCTGCGGCCGGACCGCATTCCGGTCGGCGAGGTGCGCGGCGCGGAAGCACTCGAATTGTTGAAAGCCTGGGGCACCGGGCATCCCGGCGGAATCGGCACCATCCATGCCGGCTCGGCGCTCGGCGCGCTGCGCCGGCTCGAGCAACTGATCCAGGAAGCCGTCATTACCGTTCCCCGCGCGCTAATCGCCGAAACCATCAACGTCATCGTCGTGCTCTCCGGCCGCGGCTCGGAGCGACGTGTGACCGAACTCGCCGCCGTGCGCGAACTCGCGCCGAACGGCGATTACGTCCTCGTCTCCACCAATCCAGAAACAACACCAGCAGGTGAGCCGTCATGATCCGCCGCGTGTTCAGATTGACGATTGCCGCCCTCGCCACCTTTGTCACGGCGCCCGCTCATGCGGCCGGCTCCAACATGCCGTGGGAGCAACCGCTTCAGCAGATTCTCGATTCCGTGCAGGGGCCGGTGTCGAAGATCATCGCGGTGATCATCATTATCACTACCGGCCTGACCCTGGCCTTCGGTGACACCGCGGGCGGCTTCCGCAGGCTGATCCAGATCGTGTTCGGGCTTTCGATCGCGTTCGCGGCAAGCTCGTTCTTCCTGAGCTTCTTCTCCTTCGGCGGCGGCGCGGTGATCGGATGAGCAAGACCTCGGACACGGTCGCCGGCTTCCATGTACCGGTGCACCGCTCGCTCAGCGATCCAATCCTGCTCGGCGGTGCGCCGCGCACGGTCGCCATCGCCAACGGCACGCTGGCGGCCGCGATCGCGCTGGGCTTGAGGCTCTGGATCCCCGGTCTTCTGCTGTGGGCGGCGGGACATGCCGCATCGGTGTGGGCCGCCAAGCGCGACGCGCAGTTCGTCGACGTGGTGCGGCGACACCTGCGCTACCCCGCGCATTTTGGATCGTGAGGGAGAGAGGCGATGATGAACCTCGCGGAATATCGCAGGCGCCCTGCCCTGCTCGCCGACTATCTTCCCTGGGCGGCGCTGGTCGCCAAGGGCGTCGTGCTCAACAAGGACGGCAGCTTCCAGCGCACGGCCCGGTTTCGCGGCCCTGATCTCGACTCGGCAACGCCGGCCGAGCTGGTCGGCACCACGGCGCGGCTGAATAATGCGCTGCGGCGGCTCGGCTCCGGCTGGGCCATCTTCGTCGAGGCGCAGCGCGATGCCGCCAACCGCTACCCGGAGAGCCGCTTTCCCGACGCGGTCTCGGCGCTGGTCGACGCCGAGCGCAAGGCGCAGTTCGAGGAAGAAGGCGCGCATTTCGAGAGTGCGTATTTCCTCACGCTGTGCTGGCTGCCGCCGGCGGAAGACGCCGCGCGCGCGGAAGCATGGCTCTATGAAGGCCGCGCCAAGGGCGGCGTCGATGGCCGGGAGGTGCTGCGCGGCTTCATCGACCGCACCGGCCGCCTGCTCCAACTTGTCGAAGGCTTCGTGCCCGATGCGACCTGGCTCGACGATACCGAGACGCTGACCTACCTGCATTCCTGCATCTCGACCAAACGCCACCGCGTCCGCGTACCCGAAGTGCCGATGCACCTCGACGCTCTGCTGGTCGACGAGCCGCTTGCCGGCGGGCTTGAGCCGCGGCTGGGCAGCCAGCACCTGCGCACGCTCAGCGTGATCGGATTTCCGACCGCGACCTTCCCCGGCGTGCTCGATGAGCTCAACCAGCTCGCCTTTCCTTACCGCTGGTCGACGCGGGCGATCATGCTCGACAAGACGGATGCCACTCGGCTGCTGACCAGGATCCGGCGGCAATGGTTTGCCAAGCGCAAATCGGTGGCCTCGATCCTCAAGGAGGTGATGACCAATGAAGCCTCGACATTGCTCGACACCGACGCGGCGAACAAGGCGCTCGATGCCGACACCGCGCTTCAGGAGCTCGGCTCGGACACGATCGGTCAGGCCTATGTCACGGCGACGCTCACGGTGTGGGACGCCGATCCGCGCACCGCCGATGAGAAGCTGCGCCTGGTGGAGAAGGTGATCCAGGGCCGCGACTTCACCTCCATCGCCGAGACCGTCAACGCGATCGAGGCGTGGCTCGGCTCGCTGCCGGGCCAGACTTACGCCAACGTCCGTCAGCCGCCGATCTCGACGCTCAATCTCGCCCACATGATCCCGCTGTCGGCGGTGTGGGCGGGGCCGGAACGGGACGAGCACCTGGGTGCACCCCCCTTGTTCGTAGCCAAGACCGAGGGCTCGACCCCGTTCCGGTTCTCGCTTCACGTCGGCGACGTCGGCCACACCCTGATCATCGGGCCGACCGGCGCCGGCAAGTCGGTGCTGCTGGCGCTGATGGCGCTGCAGTTCCGGCGCTACGCCGACGCCCAGGTGTTCGCCTTCGATTTCGGCGGCAGCATCCGCGCCGCGGCGATCGCCATGGGCGGCGACTGGCACGATCTCGGCGGCGCGCTGTCCGACGACAATGTGGGCAGCGTCGCCTTGCAGCCGCTCGCCCAGATCGACGATGCCGCCGAACGCGCCTGGGCCGCAGAATGGGTGGCGGCGATCCTGATCCGCGAAGGTCTTACGGTCACGCCGGAAGCGAAAGAGCATCTGTGGACCGCGCTGACCTCGCTCGCGTCGGCGCCATCGGTCGAACGAACGCTAACGGGCCTTGCGGTGCTGTTGCAATCGAGCGCGCTGAAGCAGGCGCTCCGCCCCTATTGCATCGGCGGGCCGTTTGGCCGGCTGCTCGACGCCGAGAGCGAGAGGCTGGGCGAGGCCGACGTCCAGGCGTTCGAGACCGAAGGTCTGATCGGCAGCGCCGCGGCGCCCGCGACTCTCGCCTATTTGTTCCACCGCATCGAGGGACGGCTGAGAGGCACACCGACGCTCCTCATCATCGACGAGGGCTGGCTCGCGCTCGACGACACGGACTTTGCCGAGCAGTTGCGCGAGTGGCTGAAAACCTTGCGCAAGAAGAATGCCTCGGTGGTGTTTGCGACGCAGTCACTTGCCGACATTGCCGGCAGCGCCATCGCCGCCGCGCTGATCGAGAGCTGCCCGACGCGGCTGTTCCTGCCGAACGAGCGCGCCATCGAGCCACAAATCATGGCGGTTTATCGCCAGTTCGGCTTGAACGATCGCCAGATCGAGATCATCGCGCGCGCGACGCCGAAGCGGGATTATTACTGCCAGTCGCGGCGCGGCAACCGGCTGTTCGAGCTGGGCATCGGCGAGGCCGCGCTGGCTTTCACTGCCGCCTCCTCCAAATCCGACCAGGCCGCCATCGCCGATCTCCTCGCCGACCACGGCGCGAGCGGCTTCGCCGCGGCGTGGCTGCGGCGGAAAGAGGCAGCCTGGGCCGCCGATCTTCTCCCGACACTCGAACCGGAGGCCACGCGATGATCCGCTCGATGATTGCCGTCATGTCGATCGCCCTCGTGCTGACGATCGGGCCGAGCACGGCGCAGATGGTGGTCTATGACCCCAGCAATTTTGCGCAGAACGTGCAGACGGCGGCCAATACGCTGAAGCAGATCAACAATCAGCTCACGTCGTTGCAGAACCAGACCCAGATGCTGCTCAACCAGGCGCGGCATCTGACCAGCCTGCCCTTATCCCTCGTCAGCGCCATCGACCAGACCTTCACGCAGACGCAGAACATCCTACGCAATGTCGACCGCATCGCCTATGACGTGCAGGCGATCGGCCAGACTTTCTCGAACTACCAGAACTTCAACGCCTCGCAGAGCGACCAGCAACTCCTGGCGCTGGCGCAATCGCGCTGGCAGAATTCGCTGAGCGCCTTCCAGCACTCACTGAATGTCGGCGCCACCACGGTCGGCAACCTTTCCGCGACACAGACGCAGACCGGCACGCTGGTGGGCGCCAGCCAGGCGGCGGTCGGCCAGTTGCAGGCGACGCAGGCCGGCAACCAGTTGCTGGGCGTGCAGTCGCGGCAATTGTCGGACCTGACCGCGCTGGTCGCGGCGCAAGCGCGTGCGGAGGCGCTGGAGCTGGCGCGCAAGGCCGCCGCCGAGGACCAGGCGCGCGAGCAGGTCGGCCGCTTCCTCAACAACGGCGCGACCTATCAGCCGCAGACCGTGCAGATGTTCCATTGAGGCCCGCACCCATGCACGTCCATCTGCACCGCCATCACAAACTGATCGTGGTCCTGCTTGCCGCCGCGCTCGCCGGCTGCACGGTCCCTCTTGGAAGCTGGAGCAGCCATCTCGCGGGAGCGCCCGACGACGGCAGCGCGCTGGACGCACAGCCGACGCGCTGCGCCGCACTCGGCGGCAAGGCAGCGGCCGACACTGACTGTCAAAGTGCCTGGGACGAGGCCCGCCGCCGCATTCCGCCCGTGCCGCCGGAGAAGTGAGCCATGAACAACACCGGCGTCATCGATCAATTCCTCAACGTGTTCACCCAATACATCGATTCCGGCTTTGGCCTGGTCGGCGGCGACGTGCGCTGGCTGTCGACCACGTTGATCGCGATCGACGTCACGCTGGCCGGCCTGTTCTGGGCCATGGCGGGCGACGAGGACATCATCGCCCGGCTGATCAAGAAGACGCTCTATGTCGGGCTCTTCGCCTTCCTGATCGGTAATTTCAACAGCCTCTGCAAGGTCGCGTACGAGAGCTTCTCCGGGCTTGGGCTGGAAGCCGCCGGTTCGACCCTGTCGCCGCAGACATTGCTGCAACCGGGCAAGCTCGCCCAGGTCGGCATCGATGCCGGCAAGCCGATCCTCGCCGCCGCCGGCAGCCTGATGGGCTACGTCTCGTTCTTCGCCAACGGCGTCCAGATCTTCGTGCTGATGATCGCCTGGGTCGTGGTGGTCCTGTCGTTCTTCATCCTGGCGATCCAGCTCTTCATCGTCCTGATCGAATTCAAGCTGACCACGCTTGCCGGCTTCGTGCTGATCCCGTTCGCGTTGTTCAACAAGACCGCGTTCCTGGCAGAGAAGGTGCTGGGCAATGTCGTCGCCTCCGGGGTGAAGATCCTGGTCCTCGCCGTCATCGTCGGCATCGGCTCGACGCTGTTCAGCCAGTTCACCCAAGGGTTCGGCAGCAACCAGCCGACCATCGAGGACGCGCTCTCGATCATGCTCGGGGCGCTGTCGCTGTTCGGGCTCGGGATTTTCGGACCGGGCATCGCGACCGGGCTCGTCTCCGGCGCGCCGCAGCTCGGCGCGGGAGCGGCCGTCGGCACGGCGCTGACCGCCGGCAGTATCGGCGCTGCAGCCGGCATGGGTGCGACCGCGGCGCTGGGCGCAGGGGCTTCCGGGCTTGGCGCGGCAACTCGCGGCGCATCGCGCCTCGCTGGCTTTGCCTCACCGACAGTCCCGGCCGCGCTGCATATCGTGCGCGCGGAAGGCCATGGCGGCAGCAATTCCGTCTCTCTCGATCAGGATGAGCGCCGATGAACCCGTTCCGCCGGCCGAGCGTCCGCTACGGCAAGACGCCCGTTCCCGGGACGCCGTATCAGAAGGCAGCCCAAGTGTGGGACGAGCGCATCGGCTCGGCCAGGGTGCAGGCGAAGAACTGGCGGCTGATCGCGTTCGGCAATCTCGGCCTTGCCGCCGGGCTCGCCGCCGCCCTGGTGTGGCAGGCGACGCGGGGCACGATCGTGCCCTGGGTGGTCGAGGTCGACAAGCTCGGCGAAGCGCAGGCGGTGGCGCCGGCGATCGCCGACTACAAGCCCAGCGACACGCAGATCGCCTGGTACCTGGCGCGGTTCATCGAAGAGGTGCGCGCGATCCCAATCGACCCCGTCATCGTACGGCAAAACTGGCTTTCGGCCTACGACTTCGTGACCGACCGCGGCGCGCTGGCGCTCAATGATTATGCGCGCACCAACGACCCGTTCGCGAAGATCGGCAGGGTCCAAGTCAGCGTCGACGTCTCCAGCGTGATCCGCGCCTCGCCGGACTCGTTCCGGATCGCCTGGGTCGAGCGTTGCTATGAAAACGACGCGCTTGCCGCCACCGAGCGCTGGACCGCGATCGTCACCATCGTCATCGAGACCCCGCACGACGCCGACCGGCTGCGGCGAAATCCGCTCGGAGTCTTCATCCGTGGACTGAACTGGTCGAAGGAGCTCGGCTGATGCGGCCGCCATACATTATATTGTCTACCCTCGTCCTCGCCGGCTGCACCGCCGCCAATGCCTGGAAGCCGCCGCAGATCTCCTACGACGATCTGGAGCCGGCGACGCTGCAGGCCGATCCGCCGAAGCCGGTCGAGGTCGTCGAACTGCCGAAACTCCTGCCCCTTCCCGGCCAGCTCAAGCCGCTACCAGGAAGGATCACGGCCACGCCAGAGCCGAAGGATCCGAAGGAGCGCGTCGCCAAGGCCAATGACGCGGCGCGGGTACAGCCGACGCGGCACGGCTATCTCAATGCGGTGCAAGTCTATCCCTTTGCCGACGGCGCGCTCTATCAGGTCTATACCGCGCCGGGCGAGATCACCGACATCGCACTCCAGACCGGCGAGCAGCTCGTCGGCTCGGGGCCGGTCGCCGCCGGCGATACCGTCCGCTGGGTGATCGGCGACACCGAGAGCGGGACGGGGGCGTCGAAGCGGATTCACATCCTGGCCAAGCCGACACGGCCGGATCTGGTGACGAACCTCGTCATCAACACCGACCGCCGAACCTATCTTCTTGAGCTGCGCTCGACGGAGAAGACCTACATGGCCTCGGTATCGTGGCAGTATCCGCAGGATCAGCTCATCGCGCTCAGGCGGCAAAACGAAGAGGCCGAGGCGGCGGCGCCGATTGATAGCGGCATCGACATCGGCAAGCTGCGTTTCCGCTACTCGATCGAAGGCGACGCGCCGCCGTGGCGGCCGACGCAAGTGTTCGACGATGGACAAAAGGTCTACATCGAGTTCGCCCATGGCATCGCGCAAGGCGAGATGCCGCCCCTGTTCGTGATCGGCAGCGACGGGGCTACCCAGCTCGTCAACTACCGCGCGCGGCAGAACTATTACATCGTCGACCGGCTGTTCGCCGCGGCGGAGCTCCGTCTCGGCGGCGACAACCAGCAGAAGGTCCGGATCGTGCGCACCGACGGGTGGAAGCCATGGTGAACGAGCCGCATCTTTCGCGCGAGGATCAACTTGCCGCCGAATTGCGGCTGCGTCCGGAGCGGCCGCAGGTGACGCGGCTGTCGCGCAAGGTGCTGGCGTCGCTTGGCGCAGTGGCCGCGACCGCGATCCTCGGCGCGCTGGTGTTCGCGCTGCAATCGAAGAGCCCCCGGCAGGAAAGCACCGAACTCTACTCGACCGACCGCAAGACCACCGCCGACGAACTCGAAAAACTCCCGAAGGACTATTCCGGGCTACAACAAGCGCTGCTGCCGCGGCCAATCCCACAGCTCGGCCCTCCCCTTCCCGGCG
>Ga0265339_10002253_pt1 | contig 13937 bp, 13 predicted proteins | sample 4CB219metaG_FD_202085 | JGI IMG/M metagenome (GOLD analysis project Ga0265339, IMG submission 202085) | Rhizosphere microbial communities from Carex aquatilis grown in University of Washington, Seatle, WA, United States - 4-CB2-19 metaG | ecosystem: Host-associated > Plants > Roots >...
GCGGGCCCGCCGGCGTGGCGCGCGGCGCGCGAGAAATTGCGGATCGCTCGTGCCGCGCATAGGGCGTCGTCTGGGGGGCGCGGCGGTCGCGCTGCTATCGCTGGCCGCGGCGGCTCCGAGCGGGGCGGTCGAGGCCGCGACCCATGACGAGTCGCCCACGGCCATCAATCGCCGCGTCACCGACCCGGTCAGCACGACGTGGTCGCTGCAGCTGGAGAACGTGCTGAACGTGCTCGACTTCGGCGCGCAGGGCGCGCACGCGCAGAATCAACTCAAGTTTCAGCCGACGATGCCGCTGTGGCTGACCAACGATCTGAAATTGATCGCGCGGCCTACCTTCACCCTGGTCGAAGACACGCCCTATGAGAATGCGGCGGGCGACATCGCACGTACCACCGGTGTCGGCGACACGACCTGCGACCTGGTACTGTCGCCGCGCCTCGGTCCGTACTTGTTCGGGCTCGGCCCGACGTTCACGTTTCCGACCGCCAACCTGAAACAGACCGGACAGGGCCAGTGGCAGATGGGGCCGGCGGGCGTGCTGGGCTACAAGCAGCCGCGCTGGCTGGCGGGTGTGATCTGGCAACAGTGGTGGTCGTTCGCCGGACCCGCCGATCGGCAGGGCACGAGCGAGTTGCACGCGCAGTATCTGTTCAGCTGGTTCTTCGGCGACGGGTGGAGCGTCGGCACGTCGCCGACGATCAAAGTCGACTGGCGCGCATCGGGGGAAAAGGTCACGTTTCCGTTCGGACCGTCGGTCAGCAAGGTCGTCAAAGTCGGCCGCTTGCCGATCAAATTGGAGCTGCGCGGCATGTACGTTCCGATTCACCCACAAGACGGCCAGGTGGGAATCGTAGAGCTCATCGTACAGCCGGTCGTGCCGGCGCCGATCGACTCGCCGGTGTTCGGTGCGGGGTCGCCCTGAGCGCACGTGCACGATCGCGCAGGCACGAGCAGGGCGACGCCGTCGCCTACTTCGGCTCTGGGCAGGCGCCCTTCTTCCAACGGCAACCGGACTTCTGCTTGCCGTCCTTGAGCTCGGCGCACTCGGCCTTGCAGTCGAAGTGCGTCATGTCGGGCTTGCACAGCGGATCGTGCTTGCCGACGGGATCAGCCTTCGGATAGCAGCAGCAGCCCGTCGGCGCGCCCGGCGGTTGGCCGGTGGCCGGATTCATCTTCGGGTCCATGGGATTCTTGCTTGAGCCCGCGACGGCGGGCCCCGCGGCCAGCAGCAGCGCAACGGTTGCCGCGACGATCAAGCGGCCAATGCCCATCGTCCAACCTCTCTTCATGACGCGATCCTCCTGTCAGGGCCGGTGACGTCCGGCACAGCATGCGCCGATTCGCCGCGTATCAAAGCGGAAAACGAGCGGCTGCGCAGCCGTCTAGCGACACGGGACGAGGACTTCAACGCGAAGGCGCGAAGCGGCGATGGCCGGGCTCGGCCGCGCGGTTGAGCGAGCCATGCGTGCGACTGGTTGGAGGTGCCGCTCCGCGCCCCTCAACCACTGGCGTAGTCCGGCGCGCCGCCTGCCTTCCATTTGATATTGCAGCCGATACTCGCGGTTTGCTCGGCCGAGACTGCGCCGCCGGCGAGGACGGCGTCGACAGCTTTGCGCAAGTCGGCGCCGGTGACCGCGCGTCCGTTGCCTGGGCGGCTATCGTCAAACTGGCCGCGGTAGACCAGTCGACGGGCGCCGTCGAAGAGGAAGAAGTCCGGCGTGCAGGCGGCGCGATAGGCCTTGGCCACCGCCTGACTGGCATCGTGCACGTACGGGAAGACGTATCCGGCGGCGCGCTTCTCCAGTGCCATTTGCTCCGGGCGATCGTCGGGATACGCGGCGACGTCGTTCGAGTTGATGGCGACCATCGCGACGCCGCGCGGCTGGTAGTGGCGCCCGAAGTCGGCCAGCCCGGCGCGCAGGTGCTTCACGTACGGACAGTGATTGCAGATGAACATCACCAGCAGCGCCGGGGCGGCGCTGAAGTCGGCGAGCGCGACCGCGCGACCATCTGGATCGAGCAGGCGAAAGTCGGGAGCCGGCGTTCCGAGCGCCAGCATGGTCGAATGAACCGCGGCCATGCGTGCGACCTTGCAGCGCCTGCCGCCCGATGTCCACCCGGCGTCAGGCGAGCGCTGCAGCGGTGCACGCAGTCCCGGCCTGATCAGCGCGCAGACCCGACACGGCGGTGCTCGCTTAGGCGCAGCAGCGTCCGGAATTCGTTTTGTCTCTTCGAGATTGCAGGTTGGCCTGGGCGGGTGGGATCCGGCGCATCCCGCGGGCCCGGGCGATATGGCGAAGCTCGCGGTGTATTGTGGCGTCGTGCTCTCGATCTTTGACGCCGTATGATCGCCGCGACGAGCGTGAAACTGGTTTGCTTGGGCTAGGCGAATCGATTAGACCTCACTGACTTTCTATGGAGTTCCAGCGCATCAAACGCTTGCCGCCGTACGTGTTCAACGTCGTCGGCGATCTGAAGCAGACGGCGCGTCGCTCAGGCGAGGATGTCATCGACTTCAGCATGGGCAACCCCGACGGGGCGACGCCGCCGCACATCGTCGCCAAGCTGGTCGAGGCGAGTCAGAAGCCCGCCAACCATCGCTACTCGGTGTCGAAGGGCATCGCGAAGCTGCGGATGGCGATCTGCGAGTGGTACAAACGCCGCTTCGACGTGGACCTCGATCCGGACTCGGAAGCGGTCGTCACCATCGGCTCGAAGGACGGGCTGGCCCATCTGTCGCTGGCGGTTCTGTCGCCCGGCGACACGGTGCTGGTGCCCAATCCGACCTACCCGATTCACCAATACGGCGTCGTCATCGCCGGCGCGGACGTCATCAGCGTGCCGCTGATTCCCGGCGAGGATTTTCTCGAGACGCTCACCGAGACGCTGCGGCGCACGCGCTCGAAGCCGAAGATGTTGATCATCAACTTTCCGCACAACCCGACGACGTTCACCGTCGAGCTCGATTTCTTCGAGCGGGTGATCGAGCTGGCACGTGAGCACAAACTGTTGGTGGTGCACGACATCGCCTACGCCGATCTGGTCTTCGACGGGTATGTCGCGCCGAGCATTCTGCAAGTGCCGGGCGCAAAAGAGATCGCGGTGGAGTTCTTTACGCTGTCGAAGAGCTACAACATGCCCGGCTGGCGCGTCGGCTTCTGCGTCGGCAATCCGGCCATGATCGCCGCGTTGGCGCGCATGAAGAGCTATCTCGACTACGGCATTTTCCAGCCGGTGCAGATTGCCGCCATCCACGCGCTCAAGGGGCCGCAGGATTGCGTCGAAGAGATTCGCCGGCGCTACGAGCGACGGCGCAATGTGTTGTGCGACGGCCTGACGCGCGCCGGCTGGCCGGTCGAGCGGCCGAAGGCGACGATGTTCGTCTGGGCCGAGATTCCAGATGAGTTCCAATCCATAGGCTCGCTCGACTTCTCGACGTTCCTGATGCGCGAGGCGAAAGTCGCCGTATCGCCCGGCATCGGCTTCGGCGAGTACGGCGACCGCTGGGTGCGTTTCGCGCTGATCGAGAACGAGCATCGCTCGCGCCAAGCAGTGCGCGGCATCAAAAAGGCTCTCGCCGCAGGCCCGACGCGCGCCCGCGCCGCCGCGGCGCGCTGATCCCGAAGCACGAAGCGGAATTAGGCGTGCGCGAGCGGTCGATTCGCATCGGCCTGATCGGCTTCGGCACGATCGGCACCGGCGTCATCAAGTTGCTGCAGCGGCAGCGCCAGGCGATTCGCGACAGGATCGGCGTCGGGCTCGAGTTGGTGCGTGTCGCCGACATCGACACGCGCCGCGACCGCGGCGTCAAGCTGGCGCGTGGCGTGTTGGTCAACGATGCGCGCAAGATTCTCGACGATCCGAGCGTCGACGTCGTGATCGAGCTCATGGGCGGCACCGGGATTGCGCGCCGCTTCGTGCTGGAAGCGATTGCCGCCGGCAAGGATGTCGTCACCGCCAACAAGGCGCTGCTGGCGCACCACGGCGACGAGATCTTTCGCGCCGTCGAGCGCGGCGGCACCGGCATCGGTTTCGAAGCCAGCGTCGGCGGTGGCATCCCGATCATCCGGGCGCTGAAGGAAAGCCTCGGCGGCGACCGCAACCAAGCCGTGTATGGGATCGTCAACGGCACCTCGAACTACATCCTCAGCCGCATGAGCGACGAGGGTGGCGAGTTCGGCGATGTACTGAAGGCGGCGCAGGCCGGCGGCCTTGCAGAAGCCGATCCGTCCTTCGACGTCGACGGCATCGACGCAGCGCACAAGCTGACGCTGCTGATCCAGCTCGCCTTCGGCGCGCGCGTGCCGGTGGCGGCGGCCAACGTCGAGGGCATCCGCCACGTCAGCCAGGCCGACATCGCCTTCGCGCGCGAGTTCGGCTACGCGATCAAATCGCTGGCGGTGGCCAAGCGTGCCGGCGAGCGCATCGAAGCGTCGGTGCGGCCGACCATGGTGCCGGTGCGCCATCCGCTGGCGAGCGTCAATGGCGCGCTCAACGCCATCGTGGTGCAGGGTGAGGCGCTGGGTCCGAGTATGTATACCGGCGCCGGCGCCGGCATGATGCCGACCGCGACCGCGGTGGTCGCGGATCTAATGGATGTGACGCGCAACCGCGTACACGGCTGTCGCGGCCGGGTCGCGCCGCTCGGCTACCCGGTGCGCCATCAGGTGCGCGCCCGGCCGGTGGCGCCGGATGAGCTGCACGGCGAGTTCTACCTGCGCTTCATGTTGGTCGATCGACCCGGCGGCCTGGGCCGCATCGCCGGCGTTCTCGGCCAACATGACGTGTCGATCGCCGCCGTCATCCAGCGCGAGCGCGAACACGGGCGGGTCGTACCGGTCGTTATTCGCACGCACGATGCCCGCGAGCAGGCGCTGCGCCGCGCCGTGCGGGCGATCGACCGGCTGGCGGTCGTGCGCGGCCGCTCAACCGTCATCCGCATCGAAGAAAGCCTTGGATGAGGGGCAGGGCGCTCTCGAGCGATATTTCTTGCGGCCACGACCCTAGGCTTCCGCTCCGCTGCAAGATGTAGGAAAAGCGGCATTCCCCCACTATACTGCGCGCAGTGCCGGGGCCCAGGGGTGCCGGCGGTGGGGAGTGGACGGGCTGCCAATGGATCGGAATCTCGCTCTCGAAGCCGTACGAATCACTGAAGCCGCAGCGCTGGCCTCCGCGCGCCTGATGGGACGTGGCGATATTGAAGCCACCGACCGCGCGGGCGCCGAAGCGATGCTGCGCACATTCCAGTCGATCGCCATCAACGGCATCATCGTGATCGGCGACAGCGACGGGCAGGAAGACGGCCTGCTCCCCGTGGGCGCGCGCGTCGGCAACGGCACCGGTCCCGAGCTCGACGTCGCCCTCGATCCCCTCGAAGGTGCGGCGATTTGCGCCACCGGCGGCTACAACGCGCTGTCGATCATTGCCATCGCCGAGCGCGGCGGCTTCCTGCGCTGTCCCGAGATGTACATGGACAAGATCGCGGTCGGGCCGGAAGCGCGCGGCCTGGTCAGTCTCGACCGCACGCCGACCGAGAATCTGCGCACCGTTGCCGAGGCGCGCGGCGTTTATGTCGCCGACCTGACGGTCGCCATCCTCGACCGCCCGCGCCACGAGAAGCTGATCGAGGAAGTGCGTCGCGCCGGCGCGCGCGTGCGGTTGCTGCGCGACGGCGACGTCGCCGCCGCGATGGCGACGACCAACCCGGAATCGGGCATCGACATCCTGATGGGCAGCGGCGGATCGCGGCAGGGGATTCTCACCGCCGCAGCGCTGCGCTGCGCCGCCGGCGACATGCAAGCGCGCTTGCGGCCGCGCAACGAGGAAGATACCGAGCGGGCGCGCGACATGGGTCTGCGCGATCTCGATAAACTGTACGAGATCGAAGAAATGGCGTCGGGGAGCGTGATGTTCGCCGGCACCGGCGTGACCAACGGCGACTACCTCGACGGGGTGCGCTTCTTCCGTGGCGGCGGTGCCACCAATTCCGTCGTCATGCGTTCACGCACCCATACCGTGCGCTTCCTGCGCTCGGTGCACCGCTTCGATTTGAAGCCCGACTATTGAGCCGAGGAGCGTCGACCGATGCGCACAGAGCAACACCGGCCGCCTGCTCTGCAGCACGGCCGACCGACGCGGCGTCGATTCGCTCCCGACACGCGCGCCGCCGCGCGGCGCGCCGACGCCGGTCGGATCGCCTCGCTTTCAGGGCAGGGCCAGTGATGTGGGAGGCGTGCTACTCGACCGCGCACGAGTTCCATGCGCATCTCGTCAAAGGCTATTTGGAGCAGTTCGGTGTGCCGTGTGTGGTCGGCGCCGGCCGCCCGTTCGGGTTTGGCGCCGTCCAGGTCCTGGTCCATGCCGACTTCGCGCACGTCGCGCGCGGCCTGATTCGCGGTCGCGAGAACGAGCGCGCGGTGCCGAGGCTGCGCATCGTTCGCCGGAGTGACGCATGAGCTTACCCAAACTGAAATCCGACGGCGTCGACGCCGCGGCGCGCCGCTTCACCACGGTTTCCGACATGGAGATCGAGCCGCTCTACACCGCCGATCATTTGAACGGCTGGCGTTACGACACGCGCCTCGGCGATCCCGGCGAGTATCCGTTCACCCGCGGAGCCTACCCCAACATGTATCGCGGCAAATTGTGGACGATGCGCCAGTTCGCCGGATTCGGGACGCCGGAAGATACCAACGCGCGCTTCCGCTTCCTGCTCGGCCAGGGGCAGACCGGGCTGTCGACGGCCTTCGATATGCCGACGCTGATGGGCTACGACGCCGACCATCCGCGCGCCCTGGGCGAGGTCGGGCGCGAGGGCGTGGCGGTCAGTAGCTTGGCCGACATGGAGACGCTCTTCGACGGCATTCCGCTGGCCGACGTCACCACGTCGATGACCGTGAACTGCTCGGCGAGCGTCATTCTCGCGATGTACTTCGCCATGGCCGAGAATCGCGGCGTCGCCTTGCGCGAGCTCGGCGGCACGATCCAGAACGACATGCTCAAAGAGTTCATCGCGCAGAAGGAATGGATCAGCCCGCCCGAGCCGTCGGTGCGCGTCATCGTCGACATGATGGAATTCTGCGCCGCGCATGCGCCGAAGTGGCATCCGGTGTCGATCAGCGGCTACCACATCCGCGAAGCCGGCTCGACGGCGGTGCAGGAGTTGGCGTTCACGCTGGCGGATGGGATCGGCTACGTGCAAGCGGCGGTGGCGCGCGGGCTCGACGTCGACCGCTTCGCGCCGCGCCTCTCATTCTTCTTCAACGTGCACAACGACTTTCTCGAAGAAGTGGCGAAGTTCCGCGCCGCGCGCCGCATGTGGGCGACGATCATGCGAGAGCGTTTCGCGGCGCAGAATCCGCGCTCATGGCTGTTGCGCACACACGCGCAGACCGCCGGCTGCTCGCTCACGGCTCAACAGCCGATCAACAATGTCGTCCGCGTAGCGCTGCAGGCGCTGGCCGCGGTGATGGGCGGCACCAACTCACTGCACACCAATTCGATGGACGAGACGCTGGCGTTGCCGAGCGAAGGCGCGGTGCTGACCGCGTTGCGCACGCAGCAGATCATCGCTGAAGAGAGCGGAGTGATTAACAGCGCCGATCCGCTCGGCGGCAGCTATGCCATCGAAGCCCTGACCGACCGACTGGAGCGCGAGGCGTTCGCCTACATCGAGCGCATCGACCGCATGGGCGGCATCATTCGCGCCATCGAGCTCGGCTTCCCGCAGCAGGAGATCGCCGACGCCTCGTACCAGTATCAACGCCAACTCGATCGCGGTGAGAAGGTCGTCGTCGGGGTCAACAAATACGAGATGGCCGATGACGGAACGGCCCTGGAGATCCTCCGCGTCGACAACGACGTCGAGCGCCGCCAGGCGGCGCGCGTGCGCGAACGAAAGGCGGCGCGGCCTGCCGGCGCCGTACGCGATCGCATCGACGAGGTGCGCAGCGCGGCGCGCCGTGGCGACAATCTGATGCCGCCGATCATCGCGGCGGTCAAAGCCGACGTCACGGTCGGCGAGATCTCGGACGTGTTCCGCGAGGTCTTCGGCGTCTACCGCGACCCAGCGTACATCTAGAGGGGCCGGGCGTGAACGACCGCCGACTGCGCATCCTGATCGCCAAGCCGGGCCTCGACGGCCACGATCGCGGCGCCAAGATCATCGCCCGGGCATTGCGCGACGGCGGCTTCGAGGTCATCTACACCGGCTTGCACCAGACGCCGGAAATGATCGTCGAGGCGGCGTTGCAGGAAGATGTCGACGCCATCGGGCTCAGCATTCTCTCCGGCGCGCACATGACGTTGCTGCCGGCGATCCTCGACCTGCTGGCGGCGCGCGGCGTCGACGATCTACCGCTATTCGGCGGCGGCATCATCCCGCCCGAGGACATCGCGGCCCTGAAGGCACGCGGTATCATCGAGATCTTCACGCCCGGTGCCAGCACCGAGCAGATCATCGAGTGGGCCCGCACGGCGCTGCGCCCGCGGCAGTAACGGCCGCGGCGCAACGCCGGAGCTAGGGCGCGAGCGTCGTCAGCGCACGCGCGGGAAGCCGTGCAGATCGGCCATGAGCCGCAACGCCTGCAGATCGGGTCGCGCGCTCGCCGGAGCATTGCACGCGATGCCGAAGGGACCTTGTGGGACGACGATGCGCGGCACCATCAGGTTCTTCGGATGGATGAAGTCGAGCAGGTGAGCCAGGTTGTTGGCGCTTGCATCGCGAGTCGATAGTGGCGGCAAACCCCAGCGCCACTCGATCATGTTGAGGATGGACGTATGATCGTACTGCTTGTGAGCAATAAAGCCGCGGCGGGCGAGCGGCGACATCACGACACAGGGAACGCGAAAGCCGAGGCGCCCGTCATTGCCCAAGGCGGGATCGAGGTCGGTTTGTGGCGCCAGCGGTGGCGGGACATGGTCGAAGAAGCCGCCCCACTCGTCGTAGGTGATCACGAACACGGTATCTGGCCAATTCGGGCTGGCCGTCAGCGCATCATAGATGCGGCTGACAAACGCCTGCCCATTGCGAATGTCGGCAAGCGGATGGTCGTCGTTGGACGTTCCCTGGTCTTCGCTGAGGAATTTGGGGTCGATGAACGTGAGGTTGGATAGGGTTCCGGCCTGCGCATCGGCGAAGAATTGATCGATCGGCTTGCTGATCGGCAGCAGCCGTTGGCCCCACAGCGCGACCACCGGCAAGTCGCTGTAATAGTAGGTTCCGGTTAACCCGGCCGCCGCGACGCGATCCCAGATTGTCGTCAGCATGGACTGGTCGAACGTGTTGGTGAGACGATCGGTTTGCGCCGCATGCATGTAGAAGCGGTTGGGATACGTCGGGCCGAGAATGGCGGCGAAGTATCGATCGCACGTGGTCCACGACGGAACTGCGGTACCGTAGAAAGCCAGATCGTTCTGCACGTAGTAGCCGATCGGAAACACGTCGTCGGTGCCGGCGCGCAACCAGCCGTCGTTGGCACCGCCGTTGAACTGATCGCGGCCGCCTTCGTACGAATGGTCCGGGTCGGCGAATTGGCAGTTCTGGTAGTTCGGGGCTAGCGGGAACGTGGAGGCCGCGTTGCCTTGCTTGTCGATGAACGTCAGGCCCGCCTGCCGGCCGTCGGCGCCGGGGAGCCAGCCGAGGAAGTGATCGAAGGAGCGATTCTCCATCATCAGCACCACGATGTGCTGGATGCCGGAGTCGCCCGGTGCGGGCAGCGGATCCTCTTCGGGGTCGGTCGGCGTGACGGTTGCCGTCGGCGTCGGCGTCTCGGTCGGCGTCGCGCTCGGCGCGAGGGTGTCTGTGGCACTCGGCGTGGCCGTCCGCGTCGCCGTCGCTGACGACGTGGGTAGTGGAGGGAGCGTCGGCGTGGCGCTTGCGCTCGGCGTCGGCGACGACGATGGGCTCGCCGACGCTGTGGTGGTCGGCGTCGCCATCGCCGACGAGCTGCCGTCGCCGCAACCGCTGATGGCCAGCGCGCCGGCTGCGGCGGTCAGCCCGCCGAGGAACTGCCGTCGCGACAGCGGCGAGAGCTCTTCGGCGGCCGGCTGATCGAGAGTGGATTTGATTTGCCGCTGGCTAGCCCGTTTACGTCGACGTTTCATCTGTGCTCCCCACCTTGTGCTTGAAGGTCCCGAGCTCAGCGCCAGGCCGGCGACGAGATCGAGCCGGCAGACACGATAGCGGCTGCCGCATTGCGCGGCTGTGACCGGAACATGACGGCCTGTTGAATCTCTACGATGGCAATCGGGGCGATACTTCCCATCACGCCGCATCGACTGGAATAAGACAAGGGCGCAGATTTTTATGGCACGGGCCGGCGGGGCGCATCGCGAAACGGTCACCGCACCGTTCGAGAACGGTCACGTCGCCGACACGCACCCGTCACGGCCTGCGGCTAGCAAGTGCGCCTATCGCAAACGATCGGCGCGCCGGCCTCTCGGCGCTGCGAGCAGGTGAGGGGAGCCAGCCATGAAATGCCTATGCGTCATCCTATTGTTGTCGTTGGCGTCATTGCCGGCGGCGGCGTTGACCGCAACGGAAAAGTGCCAGGCGGACAAGCTGAAGACGGCCGGGCGCTATGACCAATGCCTGTTCAAGGAGACGGCGCGAGCGGCGCGCAACGGCGGCCAACTCGACGGCGGCAAGTGCGCGGCACACTTCTCGATCACGTGGAACGCCATCGAAGCTGCGGCCGGCGGCGCCTGCGCGTCGAACGGCGATGCGGCGGCGGTGCAGGCATTCGTCGCGCAGAACAGCGAAGACGTGGCGACCGCGGTCGCGGGGGGCGATCTGCCCGATTGCGGTCAAAGTCTTGCGGCGTGCGAGAGCGCAGCGAGCACGTGCGAAGGCGATCTGGCGTCCTGTTCGGCCGTGCCGCGCGGCCAGAGCGGCGCGACCGGGCAGACCAACTGCACGGACTCGAGCGGCGCGCTCGTCGCCTGCCAGGGCACGGGAGAAGACGGGGAGACGCAAGCCGGATTGCCGTCCAGCTTCACCGACAACGGCGACGGTACCATCACCGACAACCGCTCCGGCTTGATGTGGGAAAAGCTCAGTCGCGACGGCTCCATCCACGACGCCGACACCATCTTCACGTGGGCGGCGGCGACGGCGACGAAGATTACCCTGTTCAACCTGGCGCAGTTCGCCGGCCACGCCGACTGGCGGTTGCCCAACGTCAACGAGCTGCGCAGCCTTGCCGACTACGGGCGCGCCAACCCTGCGATCGATGCGGCGTTTGACCGCAACTGCGTGCCGGGCTGCGCGATGGCGGCGTGCAGCTGCGCGCAGGCGGACGACTACTGGACCAGTTCGAGCTACCAAGCCGCGCCGGCGCAGGCCTGGACGGTCTGGTTCGCCGACGGCGCGCTACACGCCAGCCCGAAAACACAAAGCCACTACGTACGTGCCGTGCGCGGCGGTTCGTGAGCGCGGCGGGCGCGCGGCGCCTTGAGATTTCGGCCCTGTCGCGCCCGGCGCCGCCGCGCCGTGGCGAGGCAGACCGGCAGACCCTCACCGGCTCGCTCCGCGTCGCGCATCGCGATAGCGTCGCCGGCGCATGTCACGTCATCCGCTCGTCATCGTCGGTTCCGGTCCCGCCGGCACAGCTACCGCGCTGGCGTTGCACGCGCTGGATCCGGCGCTGGCGCGCGACGCAGTGGTGCTCGAGAAAGCGCGCCATCCGCGCCCCAAGGTCTGCGCCGGCGGCCTCATTCCGGCGGGTAAGCGCTGGATGGAAGAGCACGGCATCGCGCTGTCGGTACCGCATGTCACGGTGCATCGCGCCCAGGTGACGACGCCGCGAACGACCGTCGCGCACGACGAGCGCGACCTCTGCTACGTGATTCGCCGCAACGAGCTCGACGCAGCACTCGTCGACGCCTGCCGGGCTCGCGGCATCGCGGTACGCGAGCAGGAGCCGGTACAAGCGTTGACGCGCACCGGCGATGGCGTGCGCGTCTCGACGCCAGCGGGAACGTACGACGCGCCGCTGGTCATCGGCGCCGACGGCGCCGGGAGCGTCGTGCGACGCCGCCTGGTGGACGGCGGGCGCGACAACATCGCACGCGCAATCATGGCCGACGTACCGGTCGCCGGCACGCGCTGGGACGGCTATGCCAATGCCCGCTACGATTTCGACTTCCGCCTGCTGCGACACGGCTTGCGCGGCTATCTGTGGGCTTTTCCGTGCACCATCGCCGGCGTGCCGCACATCAACATTGGCGCCTACGCGCTGGCGCCCTCTGGTGCGCCGCTGGATGACGCATTGAGCGCGTATCTGCACGAGCTCGGCGCCGGCGTACCCAAGCGCGTCGCCTTTCCCATTCACTGGTATCGGCCGGGCGCGCGTCTGGCCGCCGAGCGAGCCTGGCTGGTCGGTGACGCGGCCGGCGTCGATCCGCTGATGGGGGAGGGCATTTCGTTGGCCATGGAGTACGGAGATATCGCTGCCGCGGCGGTCGTCGCAGCGCGCCGCAGTGGCGACTACGGGGCCGCCCTGTACCAACAAGCCCTCGAGCAATCGTGGCTGGGCGCCAAGCTGCGTCGCCTGCATCTGGCGACGCGCCTTTTCTACGGTCCGACCTCGCGCTTCTGCTTCCCGCTGGCCGAGCGCAGCCGGCGTCTCCGTGCCGTCGGGCTGCGTTGGTACAACGGGGTCGACGGCTGGGATCGGCGCAGCGGCTGGTCGGCGGTCGCCGCGCTGCTGACCAATCGGATCGGGGCGTAAGATGGCACGTCGCCCAGCTGCAAAACGCCTCGGCGCCGCGCCCGGCGGCGAGCAGCGCCCACGAACGACGCGGCGGACGAGCGACGGTGCGACGGCGCCACGCCGCCGCACGCGGCGAGTGAAGACCGACCAGGGACGCCGGCGCCGCGTCACCGTAGCGGCGGCGCTGACGGTTGCGCTGTTCTTTGCCGCGGCGCTGGTCGCCAGTCTGATTCAGGTGGCGCGCGCCCCCGCGCCGCAACCTTTTCACTTTCCGACGCCCGCCGCGCCGGCGGCCGGCGCGGGCGCGGACGGCGCGGCGCCCGGCGGCCATGTGGCGGACGGTCACTGACGATATCGGCAGGCAGCTGGCACTCGCCGAAGCGCCGCGGCGTATCGCCAGTCTGGTGCCCAGTGTCACCGAGCTGCTCTGCCATCTCGGTGCCGCCGACCGGCTGATCGCCGTCACGCGTTTCTGCAGCGAGCCGGCCGAGCTGCCGGCGCAGGTGGCGCGCGTCGGCGGAACCAAGACGCCGGCGTGCGATCAGTTGATCGCGCTACAGCCGGACCTCGTCGTTCTGAACAGCGAGGAAAACCGCCGCGCGGATTTCGAGGCGCTCGACCGCGCCGGACTGCCGCTCTTCGTCAGCTTCACAAGCACCGTCAGCGGCGCCGCGGTGTCGGTCGAGCACCTCGGAATGGCGCTGGGAGCCGAGGCGCCGGCCGCTGCGCTGGCGGCGCAGATCCGCGCCGCACGCGCCGCCGTGGCGTCCGGCAGCACGCGCCGGCGGCGCGTTTTCTGTCCAATTTGGCGGCGCCCGTGGATGTCGTTCAATCGCGACACGTATTGCCACGACCTCCTGCTGTCGGCCGGCGCCGACAACGTTTGCGCCGCAGCGAGCGAGCGCTATCCGGTCGTCACCCTGGCGAGCATCGCGGCGGCGCGGCCCGAGGTGATCCTGCTGCCGGATGAGCCGTATCCGTTCACCGACCGCCACCGCGCCGATCTCCGCGAGCTGGCATCCACCCCCGCCGGCGAAACGGGAGCCACCTACCTGCTGGATGGTAAGGCACTCTCCTGGTACGGCCACCGCACGCCGGCGGCGCTGCGGACGCTGGTCGAGCTCATGCATGGCCTCGACGGCTAGCCGCGCCGCCTGAAACGCAAGGCTGCCTGGCAATTCTGCAAGGGTCTGATCGATTCACCAGTCGCGCGGCGGCCGG
>Ga0265339_10002254_pt1 | contig 13936 bp, 15 predicted proteins | sample 4CB219metaG_FD_202085 | JGI IMG/M metagenome (GOLD analysis project Ga0265339, IMG submission 202085) | Rhizosphere microbial communities from Carex aquatilis grown in University of Washington, Seatle, WA, United States - 4-CB2-19 metaG | ecosystem: Host-associated > Plants > Roots >...
TTGAAGCGCTTGCCCATGTACTGCGAGGCGATGACCGTGGAGGTCGACGGCATCTGCGGCGGAACGCGCCGGATCGAGCCGTCCTTGTGCACGGCGACGATCAGGTTCCCCTGGGCGTCGACGGCCATGCCGTTCGAGCCGAAGTCGGCGTTGGCGACGGCGGCGCTCATGCCCGGCACGATCGAGAGCAGGCGAGAGGTCGGCGGCCGCGAGGTCGAGCCGAACTGCGAGACGAAGAGCGTCCCCGAGACCCAGACCGGCCCCTCGATGATCGAGAAGCCGTTCGCGAAGTCGTCGGCCGGCGGCACGTTGGCGAGCCGCTGCGGCTGCAGGCCCGTGAGCGTCGGCGCCGTGAACGTGCCGGCGGGACACTTCGAGGCGACGCTCGCGCCGCCGCTGCCGCCGCTGCCGCCCAGGCCGGCGGCACCTGTCGATCCGCTCGCGCCCGCGTCGCCGGCCGAGCCGGCGACAGCCTCGCCCGCGGCGCCGGCAGCGCTCGAGACACCAGCCGCGCCCGAGAGCCCGCCTCCCGACCCTCCACCCGCCGTCGCGCCCGCGACGCCCGAGCCCGCGCCACCTCCAGAGCCTTTGCTTCCACTGCAGGCCGCGCCGAGCGCGGCGACGAGCACGATCAGGCGCTTCACGCCCTGCCTGACGTTCGAGGGCGCCCGATCGAGAAGCGTCCTCGCTCGTTATTCGGCGAAGGGGTCGACCCAGTTCTTCGCCTTGCCGTTGCCGCCCTTCGCGGCCGCCGGCTTGGCGGCTGCCGGCTTCGCCGCAGCGGGCTTGGGCGGCGCGGCGGCGGGCTTCGCCGCCACGGGCTTCGCGGCGACCGGCTTCGCGGCGACAGGCGCGGCGGCCACCGGCGCTTTATGAACGACGGGCTTGGGGTGCGCCACGGGGAGGTGGCGGACGGGTGCCGGCGCCTCCGGCGCGACCTCGGGCTCGAGCGGCTTCGGCTCGACCTTCGCCTCGGCCTTGGGTTCTTCCTTGGGCTCTTGGGCGGCCGGTGCGACCTTGGCCTCGGTGGGCGCGGCGGCCGCGGGCTCGCCGAGCGGCGCGGCCGCCGCAGGCGTCGGGGTCGGGGCGACCACGGGCGCGGGACCCGGGGCCGCGGCGGACGCCGGCGGAGCGACCGGCGCCGCCGTCACGGCGTCCGAGCCACGCCACATGTCGCCGACGAGGAACCCGAGGCCGAACACCGCCACCAGGAACGCGACGAGCGCCGCGAGCGGCAGGTGGACCTTGTTGAGGATGAACGCGAACGGCGAGGTCGCCGCCGCGGGCGCGCCGCTGGGCGCGGGGATCGGCAGCGCCGGCGTGAGGGCCCGCTGGGGCGCAGACGCCGGCGAGACGAGCGGCATGGGAATGGGCGGCAGGCCCGAGCTCGGCGTGGGCAGCCGCAGCGATCGGCCCGGAGGCGGCGTCGGTGCCGGCAAACGCGGTCCACCCGCCGCGAGGGGCACCGGCGTCTGCAGGCGCGGTCCCGCGGTGGTGGGCGTCGGCGTCTTGCGGGCGCTCTGGGGCCGCTGCGACGCCGTCGGCTCCTCGTCGTCGTCGTCGTCGGAGATCGAGATGATCCCCGGCGTCGCCATGATGACCTCGTCGTCGTCGTCGCCCGGATCCTCGAACTCGGCGGCGGCGACGCGATCCGCGACGGCGCCCGCGAGCGCCTTCTCCCGCTCGGCCGTCGCCTGATCGGCGAGCGCGATCGGCTCTTCCAATCCACCTTTCTTCGTCGAGGCCGCGCGCAGCACCTCGTCGATCTCCTCGACCTTCGTCGACTCCTCGGCGAGGTCGTCGAGCACGGAGAGCCGCGCGATGAGCGTCTTGTCGTCGTCCGAGCTCTTGTTCGCGTCGGGCGGCGCCATGCCGGGCAGCGGGAAGGCCCCCGAGGGTTCCTTCCGCGAGGCCGGAATCGTGGGGAGCATGCTCGAGGCATCGCGCTTCGCGACCGGCGCGGGCGTCGGTCCCGGCGTCTTGGAGATCGGCGCCGGCGTCTCGAGGACCGGCCCGGGCGTCTTGGCCGAGAGGGGGGAGGTCGCGAGAGGGGCAGGCGTGTTCGCCCCCGACGGCGTCCCGGGGGCGGGCAGCGTCAGCGAGCCGGGCCGCGGCTTGTCCTTCGACTCGATGATCACGTCGATGGATCCGTCGGCGATCGAGGTCGCATCCTCGTCATCGGGCCCCACTGCGGCCAGCCCCGTCCCTGAAGGAGGTTTCGTGGACATACCGGACACGCTCCTTGGCGGGGTAGCCTCCTCGGTTTCCGGGGGGGATGTCAAGCGCATGACGCGAAAAATCCAAAAACGACGGGTGGTTCGTCGCCAAGACCTTTGACACGCCGGGGGCGGGTCTCTATGGTCCGGCCGCGTGAAGAGAGACGACGGCCACCGGCGATCCGGCTCGCGTGATGCGACAGGTCCCCGCCAGCGAAACCCGGGCGTTGCGCGTCACCGCCCGGGCGGCGTCGGCATGCGCGTCGGCGACTACCGCGTGCCGCCCGACGTCGCGGGCCGCATCCGCGCTGGGCACCCGTGGGTCTTCCGTGACGCCCTGGGCCCGCGCGGCGTGTCGGAGCCGACGGGCGCGGTCGTCGATCTGATTTCCGGGAACCGCGAGTTCTGCGGGCGGGGCTACGTCGACCGCGACCATGCGATCGCCGTGCGCATCCTCTCGCGCCGGGCCGAGGAGCGCGTCGTGCCCGGCAACGGCGTCGTCGCGGCCCGCTTCGAGCGCGCCGTGCAGCTGCGCTGGATCCTCTTCGGCGCCGAGCGCCCCGCCGCCATGCGCGTCTTCACGGGCGAGAGCGAGGGCCTGCCGGGCGTGACCGTCGATCGCTACGGCGACTTCGTCGTCGTCCAGTGGCTCTCGGCCGGCGCGCTCGCGTGGCGCGACGAGCTCTACGACGCCATCGAGAAGGCGCTCAAGCCGCAGGGCATCTACGAGCAGAAGCGATTGCGCCCGCTCGGCGGTCAGGCAGTCCCGGAGCCGGCGGTGCGCGCGCGCGGAGACGAGGCGCCGCTCGAGCTCGTCGTCGAGAGCCGCGTCGGCGCGGGCGGCGAGGCGGGCACGTGCAAGCTGGGCGTCGACGTCACGGCGCCGCTCGGCGTGGGCGTCTTCCCCGACATGCGCCTCGGCTGGGCGGCCGTCGCGGCGCGCGCGGCCGATCGGCGCGTGCTCAACCTGTTCTCGTACACGGGCGCGTTCTCCGTGCACGCCGCGAAGGCGGGCGCGCGAGAGGTCGTCGCCATCGATCTCGCGGCCAAGGCCCACGCGCGCGCGCGGCGGAACTACGAGCTGTCGGGCCTCGACCCCGCGCGCCTCGAGGCCATCACCGGCGACACGACCAAGACCGTCGAGAAGCTCGCCTCGCGCGGCCGCCGCTTCGACATCGTCATCTGCGACCCGCCGACCTTCTCGCACGGTCCCGCGGGCCAGTTCGCCGTCGCGCGCGATCTCGCGCCGCTCGCCGCGACCTGCCTCTCGGTCCTCGAGCCGGGCGGCCTGCTCGTCTTCGCGACCAACTCGACGAAGGTCGCGGCGCCCGACTTCGATCGCGCGCTCGGCGAGGGCGCCGCGATCTCGGGCGCCGACCTCCGCATCATCGAGCGCATCTCCATGCCCCCCGACTACCCCGTCGCCCCCGGCTTCCCCGAGGGCAACTACTTGAAGCTGGCGATCTGTGTGAAGGCGTAGCGTCCCCCTCTCCCGTCTGCGGGAGAGGGTCGGGGTGAGGGCTAGTTCGCCCCGCGAATCCCGCGCTTCGGCGCGAGCTCGCTCTGGCTCTTCTTCTCGGCGAGGTACTGGTTCACCGTGCTCTCGACCGACTCGTTGTAGCGGACCTGGCCGTTGGCGATCTCGCGGAGCGCGGTCACGGCCGGCTTGTTGTCGCAGCGGACGAGCGCGCGGCCGCCGTTCGCGATCTGACGGGCGCGCTCGGCGCCCAGGATGACGAGGGCGAAGCGGTTGGTGACCTTCTCGAGACAGTCTTCGACGGTGACGCGTGCCAAGGGGGACCTCCAGCGAGAACGTGGGACGTGAGAGGCCGCGCAGTCTAGACGAAGGCATTGCCGCAGGCAAAGCAGCGACTGCCGACGGGCCCGGTTGCAAAGGCCGCGCAGCCAACCTAGACTGATCCTTTGCTAAATTGCCGCGCTGCCTTCTGGGGAGGAGGGGCTCGGAGAAGGACCTGCGAATGCCGCCGATTACCGTGAACTGGAGCGACCTCGAGATTGCGTTCGAGCGCAACTCGCCGGATCAAGAGAGCTTCCTAGATCTCGAGAACGGCGACCTCCTTTCGATCGTCGACGGCGAGCCCGACGCGGCCGCGCGGCGGTCGAAGGTGTCGACGAGCCCCGAGCGGTACCAGCGCGTCGATCCCGCATCGTCGCGCGAGCAGTACCGCTGGATGGAGCGCTTCGTCGGCTCGGTCTCGGACCCGCCCCTGCGCGAGCGGCTGCTCATCGCCATCGACGGGAAGGGCGCCTTCCGCCGCTTCAAGGACGTGCTGCTCGCCTTCCCGGCCGAGCGCGAGCGCTGGTTCGCGTACCGCTCGGAGCTCCTGCACTTCCACATCCAGACCTGGCTCGATCACATGAAGCTCGAGGTGGCGAACCCGCCGCCGTGGGGCCACGTCGAGCAGCCGGCCGAGCCCGCGGAGATCCCGCGCACGTTGGTGTCGGGCGAGGCGCCCGGCGAGATCCTCCGGCGCCAGGCGCGCGAGCTCCTCGACGAGATCCCCGCTGCCGAGCTGCCGTCGGCGCTCGCGTTCCTCGAGTTCCTCCGCGATCGCGGCGCCAGCGTCCTCCTGCGCGGCAGCTCGCGCCTCGACGACGACGACCCGCGCGTTTAGCCGGCGTCGTTCGCGACGCGCGCGGTCTCGGTCGTGGGCGGTGGGATCCACCCGCCCGCGAGCAGGCCTTCGTGCGCGGCGGGCGCTTGCCACGCGTCGCGCGCCCACAGATAGCCGGTGTACGCGCACACGACGGCCTCGAAGAGGTGGTCGCTCTGCACGCAGAGCTCGCGCCAGACGCCGGGGCCGAAACGGAGGTCGCCCGAGAGCTGCTCGAGGATGTGCGCGCGCGTCTCGCGCTCGTGGAGGTGCTTCTTGTACGGCTTCGTGAACCCGAGCGCCGCGAGCGTCCCCTTCGGGTAGACCTCGAGCAACGTCTCGTTGAGCGTGAAGCGATCGGCCAGCGCGCGCGAGAGGTGCGCCGCCCGCGCCGCGAGCGGGCCCGTGCCCTGGCCCAGCGCCTCGCGCGGCACGATGCCGAGCCGGTGCGCCAGGTACACCTCCGTCGCGCGCTGGGTGTACGGCGTGACCTGCGGCTTGCCGCGCCGCCCGTTGCGCCCCCCGGTGAGCTCGGGATCGGCCTCGGCGGCCTCCGCGACGATCGCGCGCATCGCGACGACGGCGGGGTCGACGCACGCCGTCTGGCCGGGGCACACGGGCACCGTGCAGCGCAGGCAAGGCGGCAGGGTCAGCGGCGCGTCGAGGCACAGCAGCGTGTCCTCGCCGAACTGCCGGATCGTCTCGACGAGCGTCGTGTCGTAGAAGGGCCGCTCGCCCTCGCGCGGCGCGATCTCGACGACAGTGGCGCCCGCGGCGTCCACGCGCAGGGTCGCGAGGGCGGTCTTCTTGCCCTTGCCGCCTCCGAGGTCCACGCCGACGACGTGGTTGAAATGGCGCGGTTTCACGCTGTTTCTCAGCGTGCGGGATTCGCGCGGGGGCGTCAACCTCCGTCGCCAACTTGAGTTGAAGTCTTCGCGCTCCAGTTTGACTTGGGAGGTGTCGATTCGTAGAGTTGACGTGCAACTGCCTGGACCGAGGTTCTCGGCCGGGACGGAGGCCAGCCATGCGACGGACCCTGTTTCGCTCGAAGATCCACCGCGCCACAGTGACGCAAGCGGATCTCGACTACGAAGGTTCGGTCACGATCGACGCCACGCTCATGCGCGCGGCCGACATCCTGCCGTACGAGAAGGTGCACATCTGGAACCGGACGAACGGCAACCGCCTCGAGACGTACGCGCTCGAGGGCCCCGCCGGCTCCGGCGTCATCTGCGTGAACGGCGCGGCGGCGCACCTCGCGCGGCCGGGTGACATGGTCATCATCGCGACCTTCGCCGAGGCGGCCGACGAGGCGGAGGCGCGCGCGTGGCGGCCCATCGTCGTCCACGTCGACGCGCAGAACCGCATCGTCCCCGGCATCGACGACGAGATCCCGGGCCCGCAGCGCCGGCTGCACACGGTCTAGCGCGAGCTGATGCCGCCCTCGATAGAGATGCTGGAGGCGTTCATCGCCAAGCGCCCCAATGATCCGTTCCCGCGCTACGGGCTCGCGCTCGAGCACAAGAACGCGGGCCGACTCGAGGAGGCGTGGGCCGCCTTCGCGGACCTGATGGAGAAGCACCCGACGTACACCGCCGCGTACCTGCACGCCGGCAACACGGCCGTCGCGCTCGGCCGCGTCGAGGACGCGCGCGCCGTCTACACGCGCGGCGTCGAGGCGTGCGTGAAGGCCGGCGACGCGCACGCCCGCGGCGAGCTCGAGGGCGCGCTCGCTTCCCTGCCGTAGCCGCTCGCTTCGCGGAAGGGCGAGAGGGAGATCAGCCCGGGCCGGCGAGCTCGTGGGCCAGCGTCTCGAGGCTCTTGTTCGCCTGGTCGGGGTGCTGGGCGAGATAGAGCCCGAGCAGCTTCGCGAGGTCGCGCTGCTGCGCCGGCGTCATCGCCTTCGCGCTGTTCGGAGCCTTCTCGGTCGCGGCGGCGGGCGTCGACTTCTCGGTCCGCTGCTGGCTGCGCTCGGCGCTCTGGGCGCGCTTCGTCTCCTCGTGGATCTCCTTGTCCATCTCCTTCTGGCGCTTCTCTTCGCACCCCTTGGGCTCGCACTCGCCGGGGCAGCCGCACTTCGCCTTCTTGTCGCAGTAGCAGCTGCCACCCTCGGTCGCGTAGCAACCACACGCGTTCCGATCGGCGGCGAAGGCCGACCTGCCGCTCGAGAAGGAGAAGACACCGCAAGCCGCGATCAACGCGGCGGCCACACCCACCTGGATCTTCGAGGTCCGCATCGCGCGAGCGTCGCGCGGAAGCCTCGGGTGGTCAATCGCGGGCCGGCGGCGGCGTCCACCCGCGACGCGCCAGGTCCTCGGCGACGAAGCGCGCCAGCGCGGCGTTGGCCTCGACGGTGTAGTGGCCGTCGGCCGAGTAGCTCGACTTCGCGTCCGCGCCCTGCTGGTGGCGGGCCAGGTACGGGCCGAAGTCGGCGTACGGGATCTTGGCGGCGTCGAGCTGCTCGAGCAGCGGCTGGTAAGACCACGCGTGCTTGCGCTCGAAGTATTCGAGGTCGCGCAGCTCGGGCATGATGAGCACGAGCGCGCGCTGGCCGCGCGTCCGCGCCTCGTCTCCGAACGCGCGCGCGATGGCGACCGTGACCTGCAGCCCCTGCGCGGGATCGTCGGCGTGATAGAGCACCGCCCAGGGCGGGCGATTGCCGTTCAGCCGGGCGCGCAGGCGATAGTCGCGCAGCCCCGCGAGGAGCGAGACCACGTAGGGGAACCTCTGGACCGGGGAGACCATCGCGCCGCCCGGCTGGAACGTCTCGTGCTCGAGCACGAGCGGCGGATCGTCGAGGCCCACGACGCGCCGGTAGTCGGCCTCGGTGACGTCGGGCATGGGCAGGAGCTGGAGGTTGCCGGCGGCATCGAGGATGAACCTCGGCTTGAAGTTGTAGTTGAGCCCGCCGTGGCTGAGATCGCGCAGACGGGTGACGTTGCGCATGATGTTCTCGCTCATGTGGCCGAGGATGACGACCGCCGACGCGTCCTTCGGCATCAGCTTGTAGCGCAGGTACGCCTGGTCCGAGCCGGCGCCGGTCGCGCCGTAGTTGGCCACGCGACAACGGAGCGCCTGCGCGAGCGCGTCGGGCCAGGCGTGCGCCTCGTCGACGTTCCAGGCGTACACGAACGAGTCGCCGTACGCGGACACGCAGCTCGGCAGGTGGAAGTCGGGGTACGCCGCCGACCGGCGCGCCCCGGACTCGTCCACGAGCTTGCCGCCGAACTCGAATCGCCCCGTGAGCGGCGGGAGCCCGACGACGGGCCGCTGATCATGGACGGCCTGCGCGTAGGTGACGTCGCCGGCCCCGCTCGGCACCTTGTAGAGGTAGTTCTTGTGGACGAGGACCTTGCTCGCGACGTGAGCGCACGTCTCGATCAGGAAGGCGAAGCCCAGCAGCAGGATCGCCACGAACAGCCATCGGGGGCGGCCGGCCGGCGCGGGGCTCGAGGGAGCTGTCGCCATGCTCAAAAGAGCGTGTAGATGAAAGGCGCGGCGCCCGTGCCGGCCAGGATCACCAGCAGGCCGAGGAGCAGGATCGAGACGACGATCGGCGTGACCCACCACTTCTTGTTCTGGCGAAGGAAGGCCGAGAACTCGCGCACGAACGACGGCCGAGGAGCCGACACCTGCGCCGCGAAATCGTTCTTCTGGTCGTCACCGTTCATGGTCAATCTCCCCGCTCAGAACTGGCTGAAATATCGGTCCTTCGTCGAGCGCTTCTCGGGCACCGTCCAGTAGCTGCCCGTCGACGGCTCGACCTTCCTGTGCATCGGATCGGTCCCGAAGGCGCGGATGAGCAGCGCGATGGGCCCGATGACGACGAAGAACAGCGCGGCCAGCAGGACGTAAGACATCACGATGCCGAGCGGGAAGAACAGCACCGAGAGCCCCACGAACGCCGGCAGGTTGGCCTTGGGGTACACCAGCGAGAAGAGCGCGCTGACCGCGCCCAGCGCCGCCAGCGCGTAGGTCACTGGAATGCGCGCCTCGCCGAGGCCGAAGCGGAAGAGGCCGGCCTCGCGAAAGGCGGCGAACGACAGCAGCCCGAAGCCGAGGATGGCGACGAAGCCGAACTGGCGGAGGGTCCGCGTGTCGGGCCGCAGGTTGAGGTCGACGAGCTTGGCCATCATCAATCCAGGGCGAAGGCCTTGAGGTAGGCGTCGCGATCGACTCCCGCGGCCTGCGGCTGCTGGTCGCGGAACAGCAGGCAGTTCTCGATCACGAGCGCGTCCATGTTGGTCCCCATGAAGCACCGGTACGAATCGGCGGGCGTGTTGACGATGGGCTCGCCGCGCACGTTGAAGCTCGTGTTGATCACGAGCGGGCAGCCCGTGCGCTTCTCGAACGCCTTGATGATCTTGTAGAAGCGCGGGAAGCGGACGGCGTCGACCGTCTGCACGCGCGCGGAGTAGTCGACGTGCGTGATGGCCGGGACGCTCGAGCGCGTCTGCTTGACCTTGTCGAGGCCGCGCGCCGGGGTGCCGTCGGCGCCGTCGCCGCCCGTGGGCGCGACCCGGTGCGTGTCGTCGACGCCCGCCACGAGCAGCATGTACGGGCTCTCCTGGCCGGGGCGGATCTGGAAGTACTCGTGGGCGCGCTCCTGGAGGACGGCCGGCGCGAACGGCCGAAACGACTCGCGGAACTTGATCTTCAGGTTCATCACGCTCTGCATCTTCGACGAGCGCGGATCGCCGAGGATCGAGCGCGAGCCGAGGGCGCGCGGCCCGAACTCCATGCGGCCCGCGCAGTGTCCGACGACGTTCTCCGTGGCGAGCAGCTCGGCGACGCGATCACAGAGCTCGTCCTCGTTCTCGTAGAACGTGTAGACCGCGCCGGCCCCGTCGAGGAACTTGCGGACCTCGTCGTTGCCGTAGCGCGGGCCCAGCAGCGAGCCGCTCTGGCGGTCGGTGCTGGCGGGCGGGCGCGGCTCGTCGAGCAGCTGGTGCCAGACGAAGAGCGCGGCGCCGAGCGCGCCGCCGGCGTCGCCCGCGGCCGGCTGGATCCAGATGTCTTCGAAGGGACCGTCGCGCAGCAGCTTGCCGTTCGCGACGCAGTTGAGCGCGACGCCGCCGGCCATCACGAGGTGCTTCGAGCCCGTGACCTTCTGCGCGAAGCGCGCGATGCGCATGACAATCTCCTCCGTCACGGCCTGGATCGACGCCGCGAGATCCATCTCGCGCTGGGTGATCGGCGTCTCCGGCTTGCGCGGCGGCCCGTCGAACAACGCCGCCATCGCCTGCGACGTCATGACGTCGTCGTTGCAGTAGCCGAAGTACCGCATGTCGAGGCGGAACGAGCCGTCGTCCTTGAGGTCGAGCAGCTCCTTCAGGATCTTGTCCTTGTAGACGGGCTCGCCGTAGGGCGCGAGGCCCATGAGCTTGTACTCGCCGCTGTTGACGCGGAAGCCGGTGAAGTAGGTGAACGCCGAGTACAGCAGGCCGAGCGAGTGAGGGAAGCGCAGCTCGCGCAGCATCTCGATCTTGTTGCCCGTCCCGCGCGCGACGCTGCCCGTAGCCCACTCGCCGACGCCGTCCGGCGTGAGGATCGCGGCGTCGTCGTACGGCGACGGGAAGAAGGCGCTCGCAGCGTGCGACTCGTGGTGCTCGAGGAACGCGTACCGCCCCTTGTAGGTGCCGCCGAGGCCGCGATCGATCTCGCGCGACGTGTGCAGCTTCTGCTTGAGCCAGACGGGGAGTCCGCGCAGGAACATCTTGAAGCCCGTCGGCCAGTACGAGACGTAGGTCTGCAGCAGCCGGTCGAACTTCAGCAATGGCTTGTCGTAGAACGCGACGACGTCGACCTGCTCGGGGCGGATGCCGCCCTGGGCGAGGCAGTAGTCGATGGCGTTCTTGGGGAAGCGCTCGTCGTGCTTCTTGCGCGTGAAGCGCTCCTCCTGTGCGGCGCCGACGATCCGCCCGTCCTGCACGAGGCACGCGGCGCTGTCGTGGTAAAACGCAGAAATCCCGAGGACGTTCACGCGCTCACCAAGGCGCGCGTACTATCGAGCGGGGGCCGGGCGGAAGCAAGGGCCGCCGGGGTTTACTGACCTGCCCACGCGGCGCGACGTGAGGTATCTTCGAGCCCGAGCCGGAGTGGCGAAACGGTATACGCAGCGGACTCAAAATCCGCCACCCGCAAGGGTTTACGAGTTCGAGTCTCGTCTCCGGCACTGACTCTGCGCGTGAGAGCCCGCGTTGGCACTCGCCTTGAACCTCTTTGACGACGGCGCCCGCGGGCATCACGCCCGCGGATTCGAGTCAGGAGGAATGCGATGAACTCTCTGCTTGTCCTTTCGTGGGTCGCAATGGGCGTCTTCGTGGCGTGGATCGGCACGCACCTCGTGAGGGATCGCTCTCGCGGCCGAGGCGTCGGCAACCTCGCCGTCTGCATCTTTGGCGCGCTGCTCGGTGGGCTAGGCGCGCACGCGGCCCTACGCGGCGCGCATGGCTACCACCCCTTCATCATCGGCGTGGGCGGGGCGATGATCGTGTCGGTGCTTCTCCTCGGGATCACACGCTTCTTCCCGCGCCGACGCGGGCATTCCACCGTGTATTGATCCTTGCAGGTTCGCTGTAGGGTGAAACACGACCGTTCTCGTCGCCTCATCGTCCCGCCGGTGTTACATTTTTGGCCTGCGCCGTTGAGGCGCTGTAGGGCGAAGGAGAGCGACGAATGTTGAACATCCTGCTGGTCGACGACGAGCCGGATCTCCGGACCTCACTCGGGCAGGTTCTCAGGGACGAAGGGCATGCGGTGGATCTGGCTTCGGACGGCGAGGCGGCGATCGCGCGGCTCGCCGCGCAGCCGTTCCACCTGGTCGTCAGTGACGTGAGGCTGCCGAAGCTCGACGGCCTCACCCTCCTCCGGCGCATCCGGAAGGACTTCCCGTCGACCGAGGTGCTGATCATGACCGCCTACGGTTCGATCGGCGATGCCGTCACGGCGATGAAGGACAGCGCCGTCGACTACCTCACGAAGCCGTTCGACATCAGCCACTTCATGACCGCCGTCGAGCGCATCGAGGACAAGCAGCGCGCGCGCGACGAGCAGGCGCGCACGCGCACCGCTCAGCCCGGCGGGCCGTTACGCCTCGTGGGACGGTGTCCGGAGATCCTCGATCTCGCGGACAAGATCGACGCCATCGCGGATACGCACGCGGCGGTGCTCCTCACCGGCGAGAACGGCACGGGCAAGGAGCTGGTCGCCCGCATGCTGCACGAGCGCAGCGCCCGCCGCGAGCGGCCCTTCGTCACCGTGAACTGCGCGGCCGTTCCGTCGTCGCTCATCGAGGCGGAGCTCTTCGGGCACGAGCGTGGCGCGGTGGCCGGTGGCGCCGCGCGGCGCGACGGGCGCCTCAAGGCCGCCGATGGCGGTACGTTGTTCCTCGACGAGGTCGGCGAGCTGTCGCTCGAGGCGCAGGGCCGGCTCCTGACCGTCCTCCAGCAAGGCGAGGTCGTGCCCGTGGGCGCGGGCGCCGGCGCGAAGATCGACGTGCGCGTCGTCTCGTCGACGAACCGTGACCTCGCGGCGCTCGTGGCCGAGGGCCGGTTCCGCGCGGATCTCTACGGGCGCCTCAAAGTCTTCGACCTGCGCCTGCCGCCGCTGCGCGAGCGCAAGGGCGACCTCGCGTTGCTCGTCGAGCAGTTCCTGCGCGAGCTCACCGCGGAGGGCGAGCCGCCCGGGCTCTCGGCCGCGGCGTGGGCCGCGCTCGGCGCGCACTCGTTCCCTGGCAACGTGCGCGAGCTGCGCCACGCGATCCAGCACGCGTCGATCCTCGCGCGCGGCGAGGAGATCCAGCTGGCGCACCTGCCGCCGGAGATCGCGGGCCGCGGCGCCGAGGCCGGCGCGGACGGCCCGGCCGCTCACACCCTCGTCGAGGCGATGGAGCAGTACGAGAAGGAGATCATCATGCGCACGATCCGGGGGACGGGCGAGCGGCGTCAACGCGCCGCGAAGCTCCTCGGCATCTCGCGCAAGAGCCTCTGGAAGAAGCTCACCAAATACGGCCTGCAGACCCGTCGCTCGAGCGCCGACAACGACGTCGACGCCGAGGCCGAAGGCGACGGGAACTGAGGCCTACGCCCTGCCGGCGCGGCCGGAGATCTCTTCTTCGTAGTCGCCGGCGACCCAGCGGAAGAGGTCGCTCGCCGACAGGACGCCAACGACCTCGCCGCGCAGGTTGTGAACCTGGACCTGCGGCAGGCCGCAGGCAGCCATGAGGTGCGCGGCCTCGCGCACCGACGAGAGCACGCTGACGGAAGGCTGGCGCGGCCAGCGGACGGCGAGGGCCGCGACCTCGGCCGACGTCGTCATCAGCCGGGAGACCGGGACGCTGCTGTCCAGCAGCCTCCGCGGCGTTGGTTCGAACCACATCCCGTTCACGCTCGTCACGCTCATGACCCCTCCGCGTTTGTCGCCGCCGTCATCTGTTCTCGCCGGCACGGCGAGCGAGGCGCCCGCCCCCTCTGCCGCGCCTCACCTTTCGGGCGCCTCGTGCTCCCGGAGCCCGCCGTGCCGGTTCGGTGAGGAACCGGTTATTCAATCGGCGTACCAGCGACGGGCGCCGCGCCGATTCGCGGCTTTCCGGTCGCTGCGGCTCGCGTGGACCGTCGGAGGCGTTCTGTCCGGGAAACCCCGATGAGCCGCTTCGTTACCGATCGTAGACGCGACCTCAATGAAGCGCGGGCCGAGAGTCTTCCCCCGGAGGCCGCGCCGGCAGATCGATCGCGAAGGCGGCGCCGCCGCCGGGCGCGCTGTCGACGGTGATCCGGCCCCCGTGCGCCTCGACGATCTCTCGCGCGACGTAGAGCCCGAGGCCGAGGCCCGAATCCGGCGGGCCCTTGTCGGTGTGCTCGTAGCGGTCGAAGATGCGGTCGCGCTCCTCGGGGGCGACGCCGGGGCCGTGGTCCCGGACGACGATCGTGGTCCGCGTGGGCCCGCCCTCGAGCGAGACCTCGATGGGGCCGCGGCCGCCGTGCTTGACGGCGTTCGAGACGAGGTTCGTGAGCACCTGGCCAAGCCGCGCGCGGTCCCAGTGGCCCGTGGGCGTGCCGCGCTTTTCGACGGTGAGGGTGCACCCGGCGCGCGCGAGCGGCTCGC
>Ga0265339_10002260_pt1 | contig 13918 bp, 10 predicted proteins | sample 4CB219metaG_FD_202085 | JGI IMG/M metagenome (GOLD analysis project Ga0265339, IMG submission 202085) | Rhizosphere microbial communities from Carex aquatilis grown in University of Washington, Seatle, WA, United States - 4-CB2-19 metaG | ecosystem: Host-associated > Plants > Roots >...
CCCATCGGCATCTTCCACTCTTTGTGCAACCAGCGGAGGGAAAGGCCCAACGCTGTTTCAAGGCCGGTGATTCCGTTGGGGGCGTGCTCAAACTCTACTTCTTTTTCATGAGTGGCGTGGGGTGCGTGGTCGGTGGCGATGGCGTCTACCACGCCATCAAGAATTCCCTCGATCATTGCGTCGCGATCGGCGGCTGATCGCAAGGGCGGATTCATCTTGGCGTGTGTGTTGTAAAGGCCGACGTGCTCCTCGGTGAGCAGAAAGTGGTGTGGGGCTACTTCGCATGTGACACGCAAACCGCTGCGCCGGGCCTGGCGGACGGCGGCAAGGGCAGCGGCTGTTGAGGTATGAGCAACATGCAGATGGGCGCGCGACTCGCGGAGTTCGGTTACAAGGCGAATGTCGCGCTCAACCAGGTTAGACTCCGCCTCGGTCGGCATTCCGCGCAGGCCAAGACGGAATGAAACCGGGCCGAGATTCATGCTGGCGCCTTGGGTCATGCGGGTGTCTTCAGCATGTTGAATGACGCTGAGGCCTACGCGCGCAGCGGCGGCCAGGACCTCGCGCATTACGCTGTCTTTGAGGATTGGCTTTCCGTCGTCAGTGATAGCGACGGCTCCCGCGGACTTGAGGGCCGCGTAGTCGTTGAGCGCCTCACCCTTCGACCCGCGCGTAGCGGCACCGATGGGAAAGACGCGAACGGAAGCTCCTCGTTCCGGCGACTGCATCCAGCGGGTAACTTCAGGCGAGTCGTTTACCGGAGTGGTGTTGGGCATGGCGGCGACGGAAGTGTAACCGCCCGCAGCGGCCGCGGCCGTGCCGGTGGCGATTGTCTCCTTATAACCTTGGCCAGGTTCGCGTAGGTGCACATGAATGTCGACCAGACCCGGCGCAACTGTTAGTCCGGTGGCGTCGAGCACTTCGGCGCCCTCGGGCAGCTTGAGCTTTCCGGGACCGGCGATCTCGGCCACACGGCCGTCTTTGAGCAGAATGTCTTTGAAGGCGTCGACGCCGGCTGCTGGATCGATGAGGTGCCCACCGCGAATTGCAAGAACTGTCATGCGCGGCCTCCTTGCCGGGCCGCGAGCAGCGCGCGCTCCACCACCGCCATGCGAATGGCGACGCCGTTGGTGACCTGCTCAAGAATAGTTGACTGTACGCCGTCGGCCACTCCCGCCGTGATCTCAAGCCCGCGAATGATGGGACCGGGATGCATCACGATCGCTGTAGGCGCGAGCGTTGCCAATCTCTGACCGGTGAGCTGGTAGCTGGCCTTGTACTCGCCGAGATCCAATTGCAGCCCTGCCAGTCGCTCTGCCTGAATGCGGAGCATCATGATTGCTTGCGACTGACGGATTGCGGCTTCGAAGTCGCGCTCAATCTCAATGCCGGGGCCAGCCTGCGCAGCCAACTCCGGCAACAATTCTTTGGGGCCGCAGAGAAGCACGCGGGCGCCGAGCCGGGGCAATAGCAACATGTTCGAGCGGGCGACACGGCTGTGCAGAATGTCGCCAACGATGCTGACGGTGACGCCGGCGAGCGTCTCTTCGTTCACGGCGAGCGTGCCGGGGCGCAGATGGGCAAGGATGGTGCGCAAATCGAGGAGCGCCTGGGTGGGATGCTCGTGCATTCCGTCGCCGGCGTTGACCACGGGCAGTCGCGTTTCAGCCTCAAGCAACCAGGCCGCACCGGAAGAGGGGTGACGCAGAATTATCGCCTCGGCGCCCAGCGCTCGCAGGGTGAGGCCCGTATCTTTGAGCGACTCCCCTTTCTCAATGCTAGAGCTCAGGCTCGAGACCAGCGTGGTGTCTGCGCCCAGGCTTTTGGCTGCCAGTTCGAAGCTGGTACGCGTGCGCGTAGAAGACTCGTAGAACAACAAAGCGATGCGGCGTTTGGCCAGGATTCGATCCCGGACGAGTGGATCTTCATTTTCAAGCGCTGTGGTGCGGGCAAGCAGCTGGCTAACACCTTCCACGCTAAGGTCCATGACCGAAAGCAGGGAGCCCGGGTTGTAAGGGAACGATGAAACGGGCACAGGCGGCGTGCGGAGCTGGCGACGAACGGAGGTTGCAGCTGGATTCATTTTTGGCTTCTAGCCTCTAGCTTCTAGCTCCCAGCTCATTCACTCCCTGGCTTTTGGCCGGGCGCAAGAGGCTGTGTTTCTTATCCCACACGCTCGACGAGCAGCACCTGATCGTTTTCGTCGACCTCGCGGAACTTGACTTCGATGATTTCGCGGCTGCTGGTGGGCACATGTCTGCCGACGTAGGTGGCCTCGATAGGTAGTTCACGATGACCGCGGTCAATGAGCACGGCGAGTTGCACGCGGCGCGGCCGGCCGTGATCGAACAGGGCGTCAAGCGCAGCTCGGACAGTGCGACCTGTGTAGAGCACATCGTCGCAAAGGACAATGTCGCGGCCCTCAATATCGAAGCCTATGGCTCCCGGAGTCACCAGCGGGCGAACGCCGGCCGTGGACAGGTCGTCGCGGTAGAACTGGATATCGAGCAGGCCTGTATTGACAGTGCGTTTTTCGATGCCGGAGATCAGCTTTCCCAGCCGTTCCGCCAGGGGGATGCCACGGCGCTTGATGCCAACCAGCGCGAGGTCTTCGCTTCCGTTGCTTTTTTCGACAATCTCGTGGGCGAGGCGCACCAGCGTCCGCTCAATCTCCGAGGCGGACATCAGCCGGCCCTTCATGCGCAAGCCGGGGTTATCGTTGGATTCGCTCATGGTCGCTCTCTCGGGGACTCGTGCCGCTTGGGTTCAGTTTCAACGCTAATCTCTTCGCGATGATACGAGGGGGCATGGCTCCCGAGCAAGTTGTGGAGAAGTGGAACGTGACTTTCTATTCTGCACAGGGCCTTGAGGGCTCCCAGTCGACGAAACTGATCCGGACAAAGAGGGGCTAGATTTCGGGGCGGTGGCTGCGGGCTGCCAATCGGGCTCCCAAAGCTCCGCCGGCGACAGCGAAAAGGAGAAGCGCAATACTCAGCACCATAATGGCGGCCAGCAGCCAGCCGGCGCGACCTTCAGGGGGTAACAACCAGGCTTTCATCGATGCGATTGTCTGCGCGTCTACTCCCATGCTTGCCCATTGCTGGCTCAACTGCTGATTTACCAGGTTCTGCCATAGATCGTCGTAAAAATTGCCTGCATGGAACCAGAAGCGCATGGCGAAAAGGATGATGCTTGTGGTTGCGGCTGCCATCCAGCTCCCCAGTACACCGGTGACCAGGCCAATGCGTGCGCCCGCGCCAATGGTAACCCAGGCCGGTCGCTGACTGCGGACATAGAGGACAACCGCCCACGCCCCAGTTGCGGCCATCAAAGGCAGACCGAGGATGCTTATGGGCGAAAGCAAGTTGCACATGAGGCCCGCAGGAATTGCCAGTATGAGGGCAGTGCGCAAGGCCATCTTCCAGTCCACGCTGCTCGCATCCCGCACTGTCTCATTCCAGCGTTCGGGTTGACCCGATCCCTGGGATGGGTCAGCCGAGTAAACAAGCTGCGGCAGGCCACAAACCGGACAATAGCAGTTTTCCGCCTGGACGGCCTGGTGGCATCGTGTGCAGGTAATTTCCATACACTTAGAGCGTATCGCATCTGGCTAAGCGCCGGATGGACCGGACGAGCCACTTTACGAGGGAGTTGATCAGCGAGCGCAGTTATGCCCCAACTGTCGCAGTCTCTGCAAAGCTACGAAGCGATCCTGCTGACGGCTGCCAATTCTGGAAGAATCTTAGTGAGGCATGGAACCAATCGGTTTGGAGTTTCGTCTCCCACTTCTTCTTTGATGAAGCTTTCGGCTCCAGCCCAAGACACGCAAGATTGGCCGGTAGTCGCGGTCGCGGCAAACCCAACAGCGAGTGGGGTGTTGGAGCAATATCAAACGTAAGAAGTCTTTCGATCTAAGGCGGGAACGCCGGAGGTCGGCCGAACCGCACGTAAAGCAATAATCTTGCATCTGCATCTCCTGGATGAAGAAAGAAAGGGTATAGCAGTTCCAGGATTGGCAAACCTTGAAGGCGATACGCAAAGTTGACGCGACCGTCAGGAAGCGGCGATTTCGCATGGATTCTGCCAGGGTACGGTGCCCTGAGATTGCTTTAATGTCTTATATGGATACTGTGTTCTTATTATGCAACAGCAATCTGGTCGGGACTGATCCGCACTCGAATTTTTTCCAAGAAACTATTGGGAGTAGAGGACGTTGATGCGCTTAGACCGAGCGCATTCTTCAGAGGTTTCTCTGCGGACTGTGTTTTCTTGTGAAGTTAGATTTTGCTAAGGGGCGGGGTGAGCTTAGCCGTGACGATTGCCGCGGCAGCCTGGACGACCTCTTCGAGTGTCATCTCGGTCGAATCGAGGATGACTGAATCGGAAGCCGGCTTGAGAGGGGAATCAGCACGGTTGCGGTCCCTCTGGTCGCGGGCGCGCAGATCGCGGATCACTTCCTCAGGCTGCACTGGGGGTTTGCTTGCAGCCCCGCCCAATTGGTCGTAGCGGCGCATGCCGCGCACTTCGGGCGCGGCGTCGAGAAATATCTTTACCTCGGCGTGGGGAAAGACGACCGTGCCGATGTCGCGGCCTTCCATAACCACGCCTCCCCTTGCCCCAAGTTGCTGCTGCAGGCGAACCATCCAGGCGCGGATGGCGGGAAAGACGCTTACGCGCGAGGCGGCGTCGGTGACGATCTGGTTGCGGAGTTGACCGGTAACATCTTCGCCGTCAAGCAGGACGCGGTTGTCTTCTTCACCCGGCTCGAGGTCGATGGTGGTATCGGCTGCAAGTTTTTCCAGCGCAGCGCTTTCGTCGAGGGGCAGTCCCGCGCGCAAAGCCTTGAGGGCGAAGGCGCGGTACATTGCTCCTGTTTCCAGGTTGAGCAGGCCAAAATGGCTAGCCAAGCGGCGGGCAATGGTACTTTTGCCTGCGCCGGAGGGCCCGTCGATCGCCACGATGAGCTTCCGCCCTTGATCGTCGGAGCGAAAGGAAATTTCTTCAGCGGTCATCCGCGCTTCTTTGTGCTCTGTCCGGAGCTTTTTCTTGCCGGGGCGGTAAAGCCATATCGCTTTTCGTTTCCAGCCTTGGCGCCAGCCGCCAGGGCGGGCTTGCGGCTGCCGCGTGCAGAGCGCGCATCGGGCCGCGCATCCTTTCGGGGTGCGCTACCTTTGCGCAGAAGGCCCGCGCTACGCACGGTCGCGCCTGCCTTTGTGGCCGGCTTTGCGCCATTGCGATGCCCGTTTCCGTTGCGCTGGCTGATTGCCGACGTCGAGGGCTTGCCGTTGCGAACACCATTTGAAACTTTGGACGTACGGCTGTGGGCGCTCCCATTTCCGTTGCTGCGCGATCCATTTGTCGAGTTGGAGGCGGCATGCGCGCCCGTGCGCTTGCCGTTGGCGGGCTTGGCTCCACTGGCATTCCAGCGTGCGCCGGAGGCCGGACGTGCACCATTGGCTGAACGCCCTGCTGCAGGCCGCGCAGAGGAACTCCGGGTTTCCGGGCCTGAACGACGGGCGGTACGGCTGCCCGAGGAACTTTGCGCGGGCTTGCGGTCGCGCGAATGGGCAGCGGGACGGCTGAAGTGAGGTCTTGGCGCAGAGGGTTTCGCTGAGGTTGCGGGTTTGCGAGCGGCGGGTATCCGGGGCGTGTGCACTTCAGGAACTGTGGCCGAAACCGGAGCCGCAAACGAGGGGGTTGCGACCTGCGGCTGCACCACACGTTCGTGGGTCTCCTCTTCGTGTTCATGAGAGTGCAGGAAGTAGGCCGAGGCCGGCATGGACGAGCTGGCATACGCGGTAGGCGCCACGGCGAACTCCGGTAGCGTTCCAGCTACGTAAAAGTGAGGCGCGTGGCCTAGCGAAATGGTGTGGACCTGGCGAGTAGCTACCAGGCCGCGCAGGACTTCGCGAACCTTGCTGCGTGCCGTGAGCGGGGCCAGGAACATCTCCACTTCTTCCATGCTGGCGGCGATGACTGCCTGCAGGTAGATGGAGGCGAGCACCGAGATCGCCGTCACCTGTGAGGTGGACGCACCCTCAGCAATGGCCTTTTGGAAACGCGTGCGCAGGAGCTGCCATTTGGCAGTCACGCCGGGAGCGGAGATGACGGGAATAATGCGAAGCTGCTGCCAAAGCTCGGTAATGGCGCGCAGAACCGCACCTTCGGTGACTTCGCGGCCAAGGGTGTGCTTCAGCGACGGGATGGTGGTATCGCCTGCTTCAAGCAATTTGTATGCCTGGACGGCGAGTTGCGAGACCTGACGCGAGCCGGTAAGTTGCGGGCTGCGTCGCCAGTCGCGGTCGCCACGAAGCGCATACACGTAGGGCAGAACCCAGGCCGCAACAACAAAGTCGGGCTGCTCACCGGGCTGTCCCAGCAGGTTCAGGCGCACTGCGACGCCGTCTGTCTCAAGGCGAACCAGTAACTCCTCGGCAAGTGCAATCTGTTTCGGGTCGGGGGTCGGATTCCGATGGCCCGCTATGGCTTCAACGAAGGTCGGCGCAATGGACGAGGCGAACTGCCGTCGAGGCAGGAAGAGACACAAGCCGGTCTCCTCGATCCATACACGGGCGTCTTCCAAGGTTAGAGCCCCATGTCCGTTCAAGCGCATCCTTTCGGCGCGCGATGCTTCCAATTGCTCTGCTGTCAAAGAAAAACCTCACTTCCAGGCTGGCGATCAGGCGTTTTTCAGGAACACCACAGGGTCACCTGAGTTGATGTATCGTCTTGGCTTCCTGAAGGTTACGTCGGTTCGGCTCTTCGGCCGTTACCCTGGCTGGCTGATCAAAACGCTGTGCGCCGGGCTCCATTACGCTCCTGAGAGCGACGGAAGCCACCTACCCAACTATTCTAAATGCGAATTAGATTCGATGGAAGGCCCGCAGGATCTCTTTCCAGGAATAGAGCAAAGCTATTGGACGTCCGTGTGGGCAACTTGTTGGATGCTCAGTCTTTGCGAGCTCCAAGAGTAACCACTCCATACGGACAGGGTCGAGCGGGGTGTTGACTTTTATGGCTGAGTGGCAGGCGATGGAGGCGGCAATCCTGGTGCGGAGCGCCGTAAGATTCTCATTCTGCTTGGGTTCGTGGAAGTCATCCACCCCGGCAGCGGATTGCTCGATGACCTCGCCCAATGTCCGCTCCAGCTGATTGCCATCCAGGCCGACTGGAGCGGCCTTGACCGCAAGTGTATGTGGACCAAAGGGTTCCACTTCAAACCCGTTGCGCTCCAGCTCTTCGGCAATGCCTGCAAAAACAACCATCTGATCGGGCTTGAGTTCGACCAGCATGGGCATCAGTAACCTCTGCCTTTGCACTTTTTCTACCTGGCGGTCACGCAAAATTTTTTCAAAAAGAACGCGTTCGTGGGCGACATGCTGGTCGATAATCCATAATCCATCGTCGCCGGTGGCTAGAATGAACGATTCGCGCAGTTGGGCCAGGGGCTTCAGGGAGCCAAGTTGGTTCAGGTTGGCGGCAGCCTGCTCGGCCTCGACCAGGGCCGTCGCAGCCGCCGCGTCGTTGCCATTTGCCGCGAAACTGCCCGACGCGGGACTGCAATTCTCGGCTCCGGCGCCAGGACCGGGCTGAAAAAGAGCTGCTGCGGCCTGGCCCCAGGTCTCCCGATCGAAGCTTCCGGGCCCGATGGCGCCTGCACTAAAGGGCAAACTGCCGGGAACCGGCGAAGGCTGGCGCGGGGTCAACCGGAAGGACTCGGCGTCGGAACGGGCGGTCTGAAAGGCGTCGGGATCGGAGTCCGGCTGCGGGGAGTCCGGCGAACCGGGCAGTGGCGAGGTGGCCGGGGGCATCAGCGAGGGACTGGCGGTGGGTTGCGCGTCGATTGCGGCTATGAACCCTGCGGCGGGACGGGCTTTGATGAGCGCCATGCGCAGGCTGTCACGCACGAAGTCGTGGATGTGACTTTGCTGGCGGAAGCGGACTTCAGTTTTTGCGGGGTGTACGTTTACGTCCACCTCTTCTGGGGGCATTTCAAGGAAGAGCAGCACCACCGGAAAACTGGTGGGAGGAATTACGTTGCGATAAGCCTCAGTGATGGCGTGCATCAGCAGGCGGTCGCGGATAAGGCGTTTGTTGACAAATATATAGATGGAGTTTCGGTTCAGCTTTTGCAACTCGGGCTTGGAGAAGAAGCCAGTGAGACGGAGTGCGCCGGGATTGCGCTTCGGTTCGTCGGGGTCTCTCTTCCAAGGAGGCGGCTCAGGAAGGCCGGCGCGTTCGAGAGGTGTTTCGGCGGCGACGGGGAGCAGCAGGCCAAGCGTGTCCTTGCCAAATATTTGGTAAATGCGCTCGGCGGCGCGGGTGACGGGGGGTGCAGAGAGAATGGTATGCGTAGCAGAGAGTAGTTCGAAGTGTTTCTCCGGGTGGACCAAGGCGTAATGCGTGACGAGCGCGGTGACATGCGACAGCTCTGTGGATTCAGCGCGGAGAAATTTGCGGCGGGCCGGGGTGTTGAAGAAGAGATCGGCGACGGCGATGGTGGTTCCCCTGGGCAGCGCAGCATCGTCGACATGGAGAATTTTACCGCCGGCTATTTCAATTCTGGTACCCGAGGCCTCATCACCGGTAGCGGTTTCGAGCGTCACACGGGCCACGGAAGCGATGGACGGCAATGCCTCGCCGCGAAAGCCGAGAGTGGCAATCGAGAGCAGGTCGTCGGCGGTACGGAGCTTTGAGGTTGCATGGCGTTCAAAGGCCAGCAGGGAGTCGTCGCGGTTCATTCCATGGCCGTCGTCGGCGACACGGATGAGCTTTCGTCCGCCTGCTTCAACCTCGATGCGAATACGGTTGGCGCCGGCGTCCAGGGCGTTTTCCAGCAGTTCCTTCACGACGGAGGCAGGCCGGTCCACAACCTCACCGGCAGCAATCTGGTTGGCAACCTGGTCGGGAAGTACGTGGATACGGCCCATAAGGATTCAGGTTAAACCCAGGGGTCAGGTTTCAGGGATCAGAGGTCAGGAAAAGGCGGTCGGCAATTGGTGTTAGCGAGCTGCCCCGGTCATCAGGTCAAGGAACATTTTCTGGAAGCGCGGCAGGTCAAGATCCATTTGGGCGTGAACAAGGCGAACGCCTGTTGCAGGCTTGAGCGCTTCGTTCCAGGTGAGCGTGTCGCCATAGCTGGAACCGTGGCTCAAGTCCACGTCCATGTAAATACGGTCTTCTTTCGTAATCAGCGACGGGTCGACCCAGGCGCAGGCGGCCAGCTCGTCCCACATATAAGAGCGGTTCCGGCTCCATGCGGCGATATAGCGCGCGGCCGGACTGTCAGATTTCGCGAGGGCATCAAGCATCTGTTGCGAAAACGGCGCCTTGAGGGATACGTCCGCGGTGGTGACGTCGATGCGCGGCCAGTTAGCGCGCAACACGATGTGCGCGGCCTCGGGATCGAACCAGAGGTTGAATTCGTGGCGCGGGTTGGTGGCAAACTCCGGATCGTCGGTCTGCGGATTCAGGCTTCCGCCCATAAGCGCAATTCCCCTGGTCAGCGAGGCGAACTCGGAATCGATGGCGATAGCGAGCGCAATGTTGGTCAAGGGGCCAGCCGCATAGATGGTGACTTGGTGCGGATGGGCGCGCACCTGGCGGATGAGAAAGTGCGCGGCGTCTTCATCGACAGCCTTGATGGTGGGCAGGCCTTCGGGCATGGTTGGGATCTCATAGGGCCCATGCGATTTTGGCCTGTCGTCAGTTCCCTGCGTCGCATCCGCGACGGGCGCCTGGCGCCATGCGCCCAAGTAGGCTTGTTTGCCGTTGAGCGCCTCGGCGATCCGTGTCTCTTCTTGCGCTCTGATAAGCGGAAAAACTGCGCCACGCGCTACGGGAACATTGGAGTGGCCGGTCAGTTCCAGCATGCGGAGCGTGTGCAGTGTTTCTTCGTCGCGCCATGCGTCGCCTGTGACAATGGTGATGCCCAGGACTTTAACCTGGGGCGCCTGAAGCAGTGCTAGAATCGCCATCTGGTCGGAGCCGCCGGGGCCTGAAGCGTCTTGATCGATGAGTACAAGGCGCTTTTGCGCGGGGCAGACCAGTGGAGACAGAAGTAATCCAAGCACCAGCGCAACAGAGAAAATTGCCGTTCTCATAGGAGGATATTGTGGCATATCCGCGCCGTCGGACAGATCGCGTCTACCTGCGCCGCTCGAAGCCACGCGGCTTGACCGGCGGCGTTACAGGCAGATTGGTCTTGCCCGCAGGAAACACTGCCAGAAAGCGCTCTTGTCCTTCGCCGCTGCTGGCCGTCTCAACGTCTTCGATCGACTTGAAAGCGAGATGCAGCAGCCTGCGTTCGCGGCTGTTCATGGGCGGGAACGCGTAGGGAATTCCGCTCTTGATGACTTTGTCCGCTGCGATTTCGGCCTGGAGCCGCAGCTCCTGGGCCCGTAACGCCTTGAAGTTGGCGGCGTCAAAGCTGACGAGGTCGTTCTCGCGCTGATCGAGACGCAGCATCTGCGCGGCAATGGTCTCGAGCGCGCGAAGCAGCTCTCCATTGTGCTGTGTAACGAGCGGGACGTCCGGACCACCCAGTTCCACGTAAATCTGGCGAGCCTCCAGGCCTTCTGGGTCGCGCGCACCATCTCCCGCAGTGATGCGGTATTTGAGGCGCAATCCCCCCAGCTTGTTCAGTGAGGCAAGAAATCCAGCAATCTTTTGGGCAGCTTGTTCGAGGTCGGCAATCGGCATAACTGATTAGTATCGCAGAGCCAGGCCGGGGATGGAGGAGGGAAATAAGGAGAATGAGAGTGCAAGAGACGAAATTCGCGGGGAACTCAATCTGAACTTTTTGTAACATTCAGCGAAAAATCAGGTGGCGATTGTATGCTTGACTGTGATTATGCGGATCATTTTCAGGGCCGGCGAAAAACAGCGTCTCCAGGGACCTTTGATCTGCTCACTTGCCATGCTTTTCCTGCTGAATGCAGGGGTTTTATCGGTCCATTGCCAGGCACCGGGCGCTCTGGCCGCCCCGCCAACCTCAGCGGGCCCCGCAGTGATCACACTTGAAGAAGCTATTCACCGCGCTGAGGCGAACGAGCCTACTTATGCGGCCGCCGTGGCGAATAGCAAGGTCGCCGCTCTTGACCGCTCCAATGCACGCGGCAGCCTTTTGCCCAGCGCTGTTTATCACAACCAGGCGCTCTACACCCAGCCGAATGAACTCAAGGGACCGCAGACAGGCACGGAACCCGCACAGAGATTTATTGCCAACAACGCGGTGCACGAGTATGCCAGCCAGGGCTCCATCAACGAAACTCTGGGACTGGCCGGGGTGGCCGGGGTGCGCCGGGCCGATGCGGCCGCGGCGATGGCGGCTGCCGAACTGGAGGTCTCGCGCCGTGGCCTGGTGGCGGCGGTTACCGGACTCTACTACGGGTCGCTGGCGGCGGATCACAAGCTGGCAGTGGCTGAACGAGCGCACCGGGAAGTTGTGGACTTTACGAAGTTGACGGATGAGCGCGAACAGGCACTTGAATCGGCTCATGCCGATGTAGTTAAGGCGCAACTGGAAGAGCAGCAGCGCCAGCGCGATCTGGAAGACGCAAGGGTGGCTGCCGAAAAAGCGCGGCTGGAGCTGGGCGTGTTGCTGTTTCCGGATCCGCGCACGCGGTTCACATTGCATGCGGCGGAAGCTGCACCACCGCTGCCATCGCATGAGGATGTGGAACAAGCGGCAGCCAAAAACAATCCCGAGTTGAAGAGCGCCCTGGCGGCGCTGGGCGTGAGCAACGCGGATGTGATGGCGGCGCGAGCGGCCTACTTGCCGGATTTGGGATTGAATGTGACTTATGGCATCGATGCATCGCAGTTTGCCGTGAATGGCCCTGATGGGGTGCGCAATCTGGGATACTCGGCGGCGATCACGGTGGACATTCCGGTGTGGGACTGGTTCACGACGCAGCACAGGGTGAAGCAGAGCGAGATTCGCCGGGACGCAGCGAAGGTAGCGTTGAGCGCAACGCAGCGGCAACTGATCGCACGATTGGATGAGACGTATTCCGAGGCGGAAGCGGCTCGGGCTCAACTCGACTCGCTGGATTTGAGCGCAGCTACCGCCGGCGAGAGTTTGAGGCTGACAAAGATGCGCTACAGCGGCGGTGAGGCCACCGTGCTGGAAGTAGTGGATGCGCAGAATGCCTATGTGCTGGCCGAGAACGCGCGCGAAGACGGAAGAGTACGCTACGAGACCGCGCGAGCCAATCTGCAAACGCTGACCGGAACCTTGTAATGCTGACACGAGCGGGAAGATGAGAAGAGCGATGAGTGGATTTGCACAATTGACTATGGGAAGTCGAAGCCATGATGTTGCTCCCCGCGTGGCGCGCTGGATCCTGCTTGGCGCCACGGCGCTTCCGCTCGCGGTTTTGCCGGGCTGCAAAAAGGAAGCTGCTCCGGAGACGCAGGTGACCGTGCAGGCCGAGCATCCGGAACAGGGGCCGATTGCGGAACGCATTACAGCTGACGCTGTGCTGGCGCCGCTGGCCCAGGCGGCCATTGAGCCGAAGCTCAGCGCGCCGGTTCGCAAGTTTTACGTGCAGCGCGGATCGCGCGTCAAGGCCGGCGAATTGTTGGCCACACTTGAAAACAACGACCTGACCGCGGCGGCAATGGACAACAAGGGCTCGTATGTAGCGGCGCAGGCAGCATACGACACGGAGACCAAAGCGCAGGTACCGGAAGACACTCTGAAAGCAGAGTCGGATCTGGCACAGTCCAAGGCGAATCTGGACCTGAACCTGAGCATCGTGAAGAGTCGCAAGCAGCTTTTTGCGGAGGGTGCGATTCCGGGGCGCGATCTGGACACCGCCAACGCCGCGCTGGTGCAGGCGCAGGCAGCCTACGATGCAGCGGCAAAGCATCTGGAATCGGTTCGCAATGTAAGCCGCGAAGCAGCACTGAAAGCCGCACAGGGACAGTTGACCTCTGCCGAGGGCAAGTACAAGGGCGCCGAGGCAGCGGTGAACTACTCAGAGATTCGAAGCCCGATCGATGGCGTGGTTACCGACCGGCCACTGTTCGCCGGCGAAACCGCGCCGGCAGGCGCACCGCTGATTACGGTGATGGATACGGCGACGCTGCTGGCGAAGACGCACATTGCGCAGAGCCTTGCGCAGCAGTTAAAGGTGGACGATGAAGCGCAGGTGAGCGTGCCTGGGATCGCGGATCCGGTTGCAGCAAAGGTCTCGCTGATCAGTCCCGCGCTCGATCCAGGCAGCACCACGGTCGAAGTCTGGCTCAAGATCGACAACAAGGCGGGCAAGCTAAAGGTTGGCACGCCGGTCAAGGTTTCCATTACCGGCAGGACTGTTGCCAAGGCGTGGAAGGTTCCAGCCGCGGCGATGCTGACCGCGCAGGACGGCAGCAAGTCCGTGATGGTGGTCGGCGAGGATGGCGCGGCGCATCGCAAAGTTGTGACTCTCGGCATCCAAGACAGCGATGACGTACAGGTAACAAGTGGACTTGCGGCGACTGACATGGTGATTACCGGCGGGGCCTACGGACTGGATGAAGGGACCAAGGTCAAGGTGGGGCCGGCCGAGGGCAAGGGCGGAGGGGCGGACTGATGGCGAACGAAGAGCCCGGCTCCGACAACACAAACAAGCAATTCTGGCTGGCTCAATCCACGCGCACCATCTTCTTTTTTGCCGCGGTGCTCACCGTGGCCGGCATCTACTTTGCGCTGCAGGTGCCTATTTCGGTTTTTCCCGAGACGAACTTTCCCCGCGTGGTGATCGGCGTTGACAACGGCGTAATGCCGGTGGAGCAGATGCAGGTCACGATCACCAAGCCGATTGAGGACGCGGTGAACGCGGTGCCGGGCCTGCTTACTGTGCGTTCTACCACCAGCCGGGGTCAGGCGGAAGTGAGCCTTTTCTTCGACTGGAACCAGGATATGTACCGG
>Ga0265339_10002261_pt1 | contig 13914 bp, 7 predicted proteins | sample 4CB219metaG_FD_202085 | JGI IMG/M metagenome (GOLD analysis project Ga0265339, IMG submission 202085) | Rhizosphere microbial communities from Carex aquatilis grown in University of Washington, Seatle, WA, United States - 4-CB2-19 metaG | ecosystem: Host-associated > Plants > Roots > Rhizosphere...
GGAAATGCTGCCCCAACCCGATCCAGGGCTGTTTCTCATCAGAGTCCTCCGCCCAGCTTCGACGTGTTCCGCGACCACAGCATCTGTAGCGTACGCACGTCCTTCAGCAAATGGACCGGTGGCCTGTCATTTTCCTCGCATGGCGGCAGTACCGCTTGTGTTGCTGCCCGTTTGGCCAATAGTTCTCCGATGATCTGCAGATGATCGTCCCGCTCATTCCGGATGGTGGCATCCGCAAAGCTGTTGTCGTCGTCGGGAGAGTCCGTGACGCAAACCACTGGTATCCGCGAGCCGGATGCTCGAATCAAGAACGTCAGCCGTTCCCGGCTTTCGATGGGAATGGAATGATCCAGGAGAACAAGATCGAAATCGCCGTCCCTCAATTGAACGATCGCCTCTCTGATCGATCCCGCGGATGTGATGTAGTATCCAGCAGATTGCCAGACTGACCTTTGACTTGCCGGAAGTGACGAATCCGCTCCTACGGCAAGGACAACCGTTGGGGGCATAAATACCTCCGAATCTGGCGGCCATTTCGTAGTGCTCTTGGGGGAGGGCCTGAAGGTCTATTTTTATGCTGATTCGCCCGGCTCCCGCTGTTCAAAATTGCTCACTTCTGCCCAGGAAGTAATGTGCGGGAATCCGCGGTCTGGGCGGCAGGAGTGCCGGATCCGGAGCTCGCGGTGCTTCCCATCCCTTCGCCGAAAACCCGGCGAAAGGATGGGGCGCACAGGGAAGGGATGGGGTGGGGTGGGACCGGAATCAGTGCAGGTGGAAGGAGACGTCAATAACGATCTGTACAGCGACGGGATGACCCTGATACAGAGCGGGCCTGAACTTGTACTGGCGCACAGCTTCGACGGCTTTCTGATCGAGGCCCATGCCGAGGTGGCGAACGATGCGGATGTTCTGGGGATTGCCCTGCTGATCGACGATGAGCTCAATGGATGCGCTGCCCTGGAAGTTGGCCTGGCGGGCGTCCTCAGTGAACTCGGGCTGAACGGAATGGACGACCTCAGGCGCGGAGACACCGCCGCCGACGCTCATGACGCCGCCGCCGTAACCGCCGCCCGAGCCTGGGCCGGCGCCAATGCCGTGGCCCATGCCAAGGCCGCCGCCCATGCCGGAACCGAAGCCGGAGTTGGACCCTTTGCCCTGCGAGGCAAGAGCGATCTGCGGCGAGTTGGAGAGGCCGAGGTTGGAGAGGGCCGGATTCTCCGGCATCTTGACGATCTCAGAGGGCTCGGCGGCCAGCTTGGGATCCTGAATGCGGAGTACCTGCGGCGCGTTGACCGGCGCGGGAGCCACGATGCGCGGGGGATTTCCGCGGGTAGGCTCGATAATCTCGTGGGCGCCACCGCCACCGCCGCCGCCCATTTTGGGCGCGACGGGCAGTATCTTGGGTGGAGGCGGTGGTGCGTAGAGCGTGATGTTGACAGGAACGGCGACCGGAGCGACCACTGCCTGATGCGCCTGGACGCCGAGCCAGAGGATTCCCGCGATTACGACGGTGTGAACGATGAAGGAGACGACCTTGGCGGCCGGATCTCGTTGCCTGGTGGCGACATCGAGGCTCATGAAGCTGGGTGCGCCGCGCACTACGGCGACGGACCCAATGGCTGGAATGGGTACAAGATGCGGCAGGGGTTGAAGGTCTTCGACCCAGGATTCATCGAAGTCCACCGCGAGGCTGCTCCGGTTGTAGGCTTCCGCCGCGCGCGGCCTGGCGCCAGAACGTTCGACGGCGAGCCTGCCCTGCGAAACGACTTCAGGATTCGTCGATACCCTATTGGTCATAAGTCCCTGTGCGAGAACCCCCCGCACCCCCCTCTCGTGTCCCGTTTGTGATCCCGACTTGCGTCTATAGATGGCGTTCTCTAACCCCGTATAACTGTTTAGATGACGAACTGGCGCAATAAAGCAGGCGCGATTTGCGGAAAAAGTGAGACTGCGAACCAGCCCGCGAGAATCACCAGATTCCCTTATCGCTTCCTGTAACTTTCTGTCCGACGGCGGCGGCGGTGGCAAGCCACGGCAGGAGGCTGAGGCGCGCGCCGGTTTCGAGTTGCCGTTTGCGCAGCGTATCAGCAAGCTGCGCGCCATAGAGACTGACCGATTGCGGGAGGAGCGGCACACGAAGGAATCCGCGGCCGTAGTAGACCGCCTCACCGCCGAAGCGCGCGGACGAGGTGACAAATCCCGGCAGGTTGAGGCCCATGCCGCGATAGCGGGCGGTGTAGTCAGAGACGATGGCCAGATAAGTGGCGACACCCTCCCAGATGCCGGCCTTGTCCGCGGCGTCATGAAGATCAGCGAAGTCGAGCCCCTCGCTTTCGATCAGGGTCGCGCTGTCGACGATATCGCAAAGGCGGAAGTAGAAGTGGCGGTACATGCGCTGAAGCGTGGAGATGAGGATGCGGTCGGACTTGGAGGGCACGCGGAACGAACGGCCGTCGACAGCGATGAGGCGCGTGCGGCGCAGCAGCGAGGATGCGATGGCGATCTGCTCGCCGGTCTGGCCGAGGCGCCCGACATGGATTTCGACGAGCTCAGGCAGTCCGGCAATCTGAAAATTCCACTTGCAGGCGAGGCGGTCGCCCCAGCTTCTGGAGGCGACGGCCGCGCCGAAGCGGCGGGTCATCAACTCCGTGACCTCTCTGGGAGAAGCGCTGGAATACAGATCGAGATCGCTGCCGAGGTCGGGCCAGTGATCGAGGGATTTGATGACGCAACAACCGTATCCCGCATCTTCAAAGGTCTTGCAGATCTCGCCGACGAAGGGCAGAGCGTTGGCGATTCGACGCTGTTCCACGGCCAGCGCGTCGATGGCCCACTGTGCACGGAGATCATCACGCATTCCGCGTGCGGTGGCGAGAAAGACTTCCATGCCGCGCATGACGACGTGATTGAGATCCGCGAGGTGAAGCAGATCGTCGAATTCTTCCCTGGTGAGGCAGCTGAGGTCGCGATGGAGATCCTCTTCCATCCAGGATGCTTCTTCATGCTGCGAACCGAGGAGCAAGCGGGACAGCAGGGTCATTGACTTATTAGAAGGAAATTCAGAATGTGCGCGCATTTTCAGTTTTGTCCCTGGGGTATTTAAGTTATTGAGGCCGGTCTTCCGGCGCTGGGTTTGAATTTTGCGCGGGCGAGCCCCCGCGGGGGGTGAGCTCGACCGGAGCCGATGGTTGCTTGCGTTCGCGGCTATAGACTTCGAGTGCGTCATCGACCTTGCCGTTGCTGTCGCCGGCGACCGCGTTGACCGGTTGCCCCCTGGCGAAGAGCCGCGTGGCGAGGCCCACCTTGGCAGTAGAGTTATAAGCGCGCTGAGCGCGTTGATAGAAGAACTGCGCGGTTTCCAGGTCGCCTTCGCGTTCGGCTACGTAGCCGCGGTTATTGAGAGAGAAGGCGCTGGAAGGATAGAGCGCGTAGGCATGGAGGAAATCTTCGCGCGCCTCGGTCCAGTTGTTGGCGTTCTCCGCGTATACGCCGCGCACCGTGAACATGATGGCCTTGGCCTCGGCGGGATCGATGTTGCGCATCTTCCGCTCCAGGCGGCTGGCGCTTTCGCGGGCCATGCTGGAAACCGAGCGGCCGCGCCATGTACGGTCGAGGGTGACCATGGCCGGTTCCTTGGAACGGGAGGACGCGGCGTCCTGGTAGTAGCGCAGAGCGTTGTCGAAGTCGGCAACGGACTCATAGGCTACGCCGAGATTGTTGAGAGTGAACGGATTGCTGGGATCGACGGCGAGTGCCCGTTTGAGAGCGTCAATGGCTTCAAAGCCCTGATCGCGTTCCAGCATTCGCATGGCGTCGAGGTTGAGGCGGTTGACGCGCATGGCGGCATCCTTGAGCTGGACGAGCGCGGCCTTCATGGGCTGGCCATGCAGGTGTTTCAAGTTGCTCAGGTCGATATTGGCATTGCTGCTTTGTTCAGCGGCAAGCTGGTAAAAGCGTTGCGCGCGGTCGATCTGGCCCTCGAGCTCGGAGACGTAACCGAGATTGTTGAGGGTGAACGGGTCAGCGGGGTCGTAGAGATAGGCCCGGTAGAAGAGCGTCTCGGCACGATCGAAATTGTGCTTGCGGATAGCCTCAACACCCTCGCGGTTGAGTTTCTGCACCGGGCTCAGGTGCGAGCGCATGGGAATAAGGATCCGCTCGCCGTCGTGGGCCCAGACCTTCCGGCTAGCGCCGAGTACGGCAAGGGCAAAGATCGCGCCCAGCGTGATTGCGGTCTTCGGCATAGTGCAGTTATTCCCTTCGGCCAGGCCCAATGGTGGGTTTCACAGTTGTGGGCACATCCTTTTAGATGCGCAGACATGAGCGGTGTTGTCCCGGGCTTGCCGGACAAGCGATTCCGGAGACCACCGGAAGGGTGCGGCAGTCATCCAAATAAGTGTCTAAACGGATTCAGGTGCACAAATATGGGACGAATGTTTGCGGTGACGTTGCTCGGCGCGCTTGTGCTGAGCCAGGGAAACATGGCACGGTCGCAGTCGGCAACCGCCGCGCTGATGGCAAAGAACGGAGCGGACACGGGAAGCAAGCCCGATTTGCCGCCGCTTCCCAAGGGGCGGAGCACAATCCTGGGAGGCGAGATCTACCGGGTTGATCCGGTGTCAGACCAGATGGTGCTGAAGGTGTACGGCGAGAAGCCGTTGAAGATTCTCTTTGACGAGCGCACCGAGGTGTACCGGGATGGAAAGCGGGTTCCGCTGCATGACCTGGGACCGGCGACGCACGCCTCAGTGCAGACGATGCTGGACGGCGCCAGCATTTTCGCAGCGAGCGTCCACATTTTGTCGACACAGCCGGAAGGCGAGTATCAGGGCCGGGTGCATTCCTTTGATCCCGGCAGCGGGATTCTGATCCTGACCACGGCGCCGAACCGTCCGCCGTTCCGGCTGGTGGTATCCAACCAGACGTCGTTCAAGCGGCAGGGACAAACGGCGTTCTCCTCAGCGCCATCGGGGCCCACGGACCTGGCGCCGGGTTCGCTGGTTACGATCAAATTCGACTCGAACAACCGCGGGCAGGGAGTGGCCACTGAGATTTCGGTGCTGGCGGCGCCGGGCGCGAGCTTCGTCTTCAGCGGGACGCTCTCGGAACTCAATCTGCCGACGGGAATGATGGTGGTACTCGATCCGCGCGACAACCAGAGTTACCGGATATCGTTCGATGCGCACGCACAGATCAGCCAGCGCCTGCGCGTCGGCCAGCAGGTCCGGCTCTCAGCGGATTACGACGGGCACAAGTACGTGGCGACGGAGATCACGATCGAGTAAGCGGGTGCTTCGTCGATCTGCGTGGGGGGGAAGCAAACGCGTTTCGGGTGCGCTGCGAGGGGCGAGATCGGTTTGCATGAATGGATTCAAGAATAATCGAAAACGTCCCTCAGGGTTTAAAGAGGCCGCGGAAGAACTCGTTTGATGGGTTCGGCCGGAACAAAAGCCTCCGGGGCTAAAGGCCGCGTCCACCGGGGTCCAGGCGCATCTCTACCGGCCGGAGTTGCTGGTTGAAATCGAAGCCATCGCCATCTTCTTCCGCACCGAAGGGATTGCCGCCAGCTGGGCCAGTCGGCCTATTTAGAAAGTATCGAGGCTTTTTTACCAGTGCATGAGGCTGAAGTTGCCCACTTAAGTGGTATTTGCATTGCGCGGACGAGGTCATGCCACGTACTTGGATGATTTCAGTCTTGTTTATTGGTAGTAAATTGCAACCTCCCCTGCCACCGAAACCAGATTTCCATTTTCCTTAGCCATGGCGGGTAGTAGATTGGAAGTCGAGGGCCGATGGGTCAAAGAGCCGATTCTGTTTTTGTGGCGGTGGCTGCCTGGAGATCGAATCGCGGTACCCGGTTGCATATCCTTGAGGCGCTGCGGCGCGATGTCTTTGACAAAGCTATCCGGAAGCGAGGGATTCGAGCCTGGCGGGCTCTTTGTGAGGTGAAATGAAACCACAAAAGAGGCGTGATTTTCTCCAGCTATGCATGGCAGCCCTCCCGGCTATGGTTTTCGCGCAGGGCGTCGCTGGCGACGATACAGCGGGCCGTGCGACTTCCGAACCGCTCTATCGCAAGCCCGGCTCGCTGCAGCGATATATAGATCCACTGCCTGTTCCCAAGCGATTGATGCCACTAAGCACGGGCGAGGTCGGGGTCCAATATCGCGTTCGCATGTCGGAGTTCACAAAACAATTGCATTCGCAGCTTCCGCCCACGAGGCTTTGGGGATATGAGGGGCAGTATCCCGGTCCAACCATTGAGGCGTTTCGCGGCGGGCCTATCGAGGTCCGCTGGGAGAACAATCTGCCTTTGCAGCATATTTTCGACGTCGATCCGCGCATCCGCGGCGCCATGCCTCCGACTCCCGCAGTCCGAGCCGTACCGCATCTTCACGGTGCACGCACTCGATCGGAAAGCGATGGGTTACCTGAGAATTGGTTTACGCCCGGGAATTCGACGGTCTACCATTTTCCGAATAGCCAGCAGGCTGCAACGCTCTGGTATCACGATCATGCGGTAGGGATTACGCGCTTGAATGTCTATGCGGGTTTGTCCGGATTCTATCTCTTGCGTGACGAAGAGGAGCGCAGCTTGAACTTGCCCTCCGGCGATTTCGAAATCCCACTTTTGCTGCAGGATCGCACCCTGGATGACAGCGGTCAGCTCGTCTATTCTCCGACGTTCGATGATGGTCAAAGGCCGCCTCCGCACTGGTGGGCTCCGGAGTTCTTTGGCGACCTTCCAATGGTGAACGGCGCTATCTACCCTTATCTGCAGGTCGAACCGCGCCGCTATCGCCTGCGACTTCTAAATGGCGCGAACTCACGGTTCTTCAATCTTTTCTTCAATCTTGCAAAGCTCCCTACAGACATACCCTCGCTTATAACATTCCACCAGATTGGAACCGACGGAGGTTTTTTACCAAGCCCGGTTGTATTGAACAAGCTGTTGCTGGCTCCGGCTGAACGCGCCGACTTGATTGTTGATTTTTCCGGACTCGAAGGTAAGACTATAACTCTATCCAACAATGCTTCTGCTCCATTTCCGGGATGGGACACGGTCACTCCACACCATCCGGCATTGTACGAGTTAATGCAGTTTCGGGTTACCCTTCCGCTCTCCAGCAATGGGAAATCCTTCAGTATGCCGCCGCCTCGCCCGCTCCCGAAGCTGGATGAGGCTAAATCCATCGCTACCAGGGTTTTCATACTGGCCGAAGGGATCGATCGTCAAGGACGAGGAATGTGTTTAGAAATAAACGGCATGAGATACGACGACCAGGTCACGGAAGTTGTGAAATTGGGCTCCATTGAGAAGTGGAGATTTATCAACAATACCGAATATGCACATCCAATGCATTTGCATCTGGTGCAGTTTCAGATTCTGCACCGCCAGGGATTCAACCCTGTGTCTCTTCACAACGGCGCCCTGGAATTGGTGGGGATACCGCGGCTCCCAGCGGCAAACGAGGCCGGGTGGAAGGATACCGCGGTAGTCAGCCCTCGAGAAGTGCTCACGATCATCGTTCGATTCGAAGGCTATACGGGTCGCTATCTCTTTCACGGCCAGATGCTGGAGCGTGAGGATAACGGCATGATGCGGCCGTTTGAGGTCGTGTCGGAGGAATTGAAATCGTCCGCACCATAGCACAAGACGGCTAAATCGAGTTAACGGCACACCTCGCGCATCCTGCATAAGTACAAAAACACGAACTCAAATCGTTGCGGACCAACGGGGCCTTACGGCCCCAGGCTTGTTGGGGTGCAGGAACTGCCATTGCCGACTGGCACGGGCGTGGGCGGATCCGGCGGGGGGGTGGCCCATGGGATGTTCGTGAAGTCGAAGAACTCCAGCAGGTTGGGCTGGGCCGCGTCGCGGTTAGTCAGGTACTTGTGGTTGCCGATAAACCGGTCTTCGACGAACCTGAGCACCGCCGTATGGTCCATCGGCGTGTGCGAAACATAATGCTTCCGCGTGAAAGGCGAAATGATAATGTTCGGCAGGCGGAAGCCAAGCTGTGCGGCAAACCCATCGACGGCCGCGGCATCACCCGATTTAGCCCCAGGATCATTCGAGGCCAGATCGCAATGCAGGGTCGGCTTACCGGGAGTCTTCGGCACACAAGGGAAGTACAATTTCGGCTGCTGAACAGTTGTATCGGGATTCACCGCGATGCCCCCAGTTCCCCCAATATCCGGGGGGACCGCTCCTAAAGCGGTGGTATTGGTGAAGTCGTTTGAGTGGCCGGGCACCGGCGGAACATGGTCGTATGGCCCTCCACCTTCGTCGTAACTGAAGAAGAAGACAGAGTCGTTCCATGAAGAGCTGGCCATGAACGCATTCAGCACACTCGCCACTTGCGCCTGCCCTGCCAGAATTGATTGCCCGGACCCTGGATGCTCGTCATTGTTGCCGTAACCGGCCTCAATGAATGCAAAGCTGGGAAGCGTGCCGTCTCTCAGATCTTCGAAATACGCGGAAATCTGATTAACGTGGTTCGGGTCGATGCAAAAGGTATCCCCCGCATCGTCAACCACGCTGGACCCCACGGTGGGGGGCTTGCAGGCAAGGCCTTTTGGATTGTCGTACAGATACTGATACGAATAGGTCAGGTTCGAGAAGTCTGTCGCGGGATACGCTGTGTTGGGGCTGGCCTGGCAGTCATCCTCGTCGAGGCAAAAGCCCTGGCTGACCGTGTAGTAGACCTTCCACGATACACCTGCCTTGTCAAGTGCCTCGAAGATATTCGATATAGCGAGCTGAGAAAGCCAGTCGTCGCCCCCCGGGTCCTTTACCAGACCCTGGGTCGTGCCACCGGTGAAGGTGGCGATCCGATTGTCAATGCTCTTGCTCGCCACCGGCGAGAACCAGCGATCAGACACCGCGAACTGAGATGCCATGTAGTAGTAATAATTAAGAAAGCCCTGGTCGTAATACCCCATTGCGAGCTCGCCAGTTATTGTACCTGTGAAGTGGCCTGAACAGGTACCAGAGGAGGCACAGCTCTTGTCGTAGCCTTCGGCGGTGTGGACGAAGCCATCCATAAGGATCGGGCGTGTAGCGAGAAAATTGTAGCGATTGACGCTGCCGTAGCTCGCCAGCCAATCCGAACTGTCATCGTCGATGCACGTGCTTTTGAGCTTGAAGAGTGGGAAGGGTGTGCCTTCATCGTCCTCGTTGCTGATCGTGGTCAGCTTGTCGTCGATGCCATCCACGTTATATGTAACGCCGTCGTCACCCACGTTCAGGTTATTCTTTTGGCGATACGGATTCAGCATCCCAAAATAATTGTCGAACGTATGGTTCTCCTGAAGCATAAAGATAACGTGGTCGATGGATTGAACACCTCCCGTCCCTGCCGCTGACACCGTTACGGTTGCGGCGGCCGAGGCATTTCCTCCAGCGCCGGTTGCGGCTGCTGTGTAAGTCGTCGTTGCGGTCGGGGTAACTGTCTGCGTTCCGCCGCTCTCTGGCAGCGTATACGAACTGCCGTCGGTACCAGTTACCACTACCTGAGTGGCATTCGCCGCAGTCACGGTCAATATGGATGAGTTCCCCGAGACTATTGAAGTGGGGTTCGCGACGATGGCGACGGTTGACGCGGGATTCGTAATCGAAGTCACAGTAACCGTCGCACTTGCTGAGGCATTTCCCCCAGCACCGGTGGCGGTTGCGGTGTAGGTAGTGGTCTGCGCCGGAGTAACGGATTGCGTTCCGCCGGATGGAGTTAGCGTGTAGGAGTCGCCGTCCGATCCCGCGACCGTGACCTGGGTGGCGTTGGTAGCGGTGACGGTGAGCGTGGAAGAAGCGCCTGCGGCAATCGTTGTGGGATTGGCGGCAATGGTGACGGTGGGGGATCCGGCGCTTACGGTGACGGAGGCATTGGCGGTCGTCACGCCGCCGGTGCCGACTGCGGTAGCGGTGTATGTCGTGGTCGTGGACGGGGTGACCTTTTGTGTGCCGCCGCCGGCAGCCTCCGTGTAGGAGCTTCCATCGGTCCCGGTGATCGTCACCTGGCTGGCATTGCTGGCGGTAACAGTAAGCGTGGCGCTGCCGCCGGCGTTGATGGTAGCGGGGCTCGCGGAGATGGTCACCGATGGAGGCATGCCGTTTCCGTTGGTGTGAGAACTGCTGCACGCGCTGATGAGGAGCGGCACAATGGCCGCTACGCATAGCAGCAGGAATTTCATTATTCTCCCGGGCGTACTTGTCTGCGACACGGGTCTCTCCTTTTTCATGCATTGCGCAGGCTCGCACAATGACGATGATGATGGCGATGTGATGCGATGGATGGTTATAGACTGCTCGAGCGGACTCATTATTGGACCGCCGCACAAGAAATGTGCCGGCTCCTAGCCGAAGCGGCAGCACAAAAGTCCTGTTTAGTTGGATGGCCGATTGCTTACGGGTGGATGCTTTGGCAATCACTTCCGGCCAAATTAAGATAAGCGCGCGCCGGGGCACGCGTGCAATTGCACAGGCCCCTGCGCCAGTTCAGCCCAGGCCATTTACGTTGCCGGATTGCCGGTGAGAGAAGGGCTCGTCGGCGAAGTCGGCTGATTCGGCGAAGCCTCGCGCAGGTTCGAGTCCGCGTTGATAGTCCACGCGCTCGGCGCGCTGTGCAACCAAGGTGGGATGGAGGCGCAATTCAGGCGACGCACCGTCCTCGTGGAAGTCCAGGCTTTCGGTGAGAAGTTCCTGGTGCAGCTTGCGGCGGCGGATGGCTCGGCGTGATCGGTTCACCCGGAACCAGCGCAGGTAATTATTGACCACGTTGGTCATGGTCATGTCGATGCCGGCAGCGAAGTTGTGCTCGGCCATCTGCCGCTCAAGCGTGGGCGATTCAAGGATGGTGAGGAGTTGATCGGCGAGGTCCACGGGATCGCCGCGCCTGTAAAAGCGAATAGCCATGTCCTCGTCTGCGGCCATGCCGCGGAAATCCGGGAGGTCCGCGCTGACGATGGGCACGCCATATTGACACGCCTGGTGTGCAGGCCCGCTGGATCCGGTGGCCGAGTCATAGGGCAGGACAAGCACTGACGTAGTTTCAAACAACTCGGGGATATCGTCCTCAGGAACGTAGCCGCGGAACTCGATGGGAAGATGGTGCGGCTGCGCCTCGCGGATCGATTCCCAGTAACCGGCCTTGGTATGGTGGTTGGCGCCGGCGACGACGAGACGCGCGTTGGGAACTTTCTTGAGCACAAGCGGGAACGCTTCCATCAGCGCTTCCAGGCGCTTGTATGTACCCCAATGTCCGATGGCGAGGATGCGCTTATCGGGATTGTCTCGCTTGGAGTAGTCAGGAGGAGTGGGCGTGGTGCCGAATGTGCCGTGAGTGCCGAGGAGAACGTTCTGAGCACCGTACTTGGAGAGCAACGTGTTGTGATAACCGGGCAAGAGCACGGATACGGAGTTGGCGCAGAGCAGGGCTCGGGTGGCCAGCTCAGTGCCCGCGCGGAACAATTTCTCATGGCGCACGCCGGCGGCGGCGAAATCAACGTGTTCCAGGATGTGATGCAAAGTGATGTGGGTGTAAAAGCCTGCGGCGCGAATGAGAGCCGGCGTGGAGAGGCCCGCGAATGCCGCTACAGGCTTATCCGGCGTGGCGAAGGTGGAGAACACCAGGTTGAACCAGACAACGTCAGGGTTATGGCGGCGGATGGTGTTCAAGAGGCGAAGAGGATTGACCAGGCTTCCGAATTTCCAGCATCGGACGACGTTGAAATCAGGCAGCTCCGCATGGTGTTCGATATTCAGCGGCCTGCCATTTTCATCGGTGGCGAACTCGCAGTCGGTCAGCTCATCGGAGAGAATCGTCAGCTGGATGTCCCGGTGACGCCGCAACTCTCGGGCGATGTGAAATGCGTATTCGTTCAACTGGCGCCCGCTGGGAGGAAAGGTACAAACCAGGCATATTTTCATATCTTTTATTTGCCTCAAAATACTGTGATGCCGATATAGGGCTTGAGCTGCTGGCCATGAGGACCCGGAAAACTGAAGAACGTCTCGTCCTGCACGCCCGCGGCAAAGCGGATGGGATAGGCGTAGGTGAGCGGGCCACCCTCATTGCCCGAAACCCTGCGGCGGAACGGCATGGCGTAAGAGATGGAAAAACTGTTCTGGGTTGCATCGTAGATATGAAAGCCGCGAATGCTGGAGTAAGCGCTGGAAAACTGCGCATCCCAGTTGCGCTTGAAGGTGTAATCCACCCAGCCCGCGGGACGCAGGTTTTGCGCGATGCCGGAATTTGGCCCCACCACGCGCCACGAGCGCACGTCCTCGAGCATCGCACGCACGTTCAGATGATCTCCGAAGCGGCGCTGCAGGCCGATATAGGAGGAGGTGAAGTAGTTCTGGTAGTTCACCGGGCTGAACGTCTGCTTGCTTACGCCCCATCCGGTGAGCAACGCGGTACGGCCCCACGGCGAGCCCACACGAAAATCAACCGCGGCCGTGAACTGCTTTGAGGAGAGATTGCTCTCAGTGAATGGACCGGCCTCGTGGATCACATAACCGCTGGCGGAGATGGCATTGAAGAATGAGCCGGTGGTCATGTAGGTGAACACGCGGAAGAGATTCTGATTCATCGCCACCGGCGAAAGCGAATCCCGCCGGATGATCTCCTGCATGCCGCTGTTGAACGTGATCACGTTTGTGCCGAAACGGATGGTGGGGTCGAGGCCGACGTTGAAGACCATGTCGGTGGTACTGCGATTGACGATGGAGTTGGTTGCCGGAACATCAATCTGGCCACGGGAGTTGCGCAACTGGAAGAAGCCGCTGGCCGTGGGGACGTGGGCCAGGTGCAGATGAAACGCGTCAGTCCACTGGCTCTGGAGGGAGGAGCGCGGCGGAGGAAGCAGGCTGGGCGTGCTGGGCGAGACAGGGAACGCCGCGTCCAGCTTCGAATCGAGGACGTAAACCGTGCTGTCCTCGTACACCGGATCGACAGAAAAATCCGAGAGCATGCTCACGGTGGGGTTGATGCTCCAGCCCTCTTCACCACCGGCCTGCATGAGTCCCATTTCAGCCGTCTGGTCCTCGCCTCCGGCATTGGTGGCCTGCGCAAACGACGTCATAGCCGCCGTGCCCTGGTGCTCCTGCCGGAACACGTTTGCCTGCGCCAGCAGGTACTGGTAGCTGGGGGCGTCGCCCGACGAAGTATTCACCGCTGCCAATTCTGCTTTGGCCCGCGTGGAATCGCCGACAGCCAGATAGTTGTTGGCCATTCCCACACGCACCTCGGCATCGGGCGCGCCGGAAGTCTTCGCGCGCTGGAGGTAATCCTGTGAGAGCTGGTAATCGTGCATCCCGCGGAACACGTCGGCGGCCTCAATGTACTGTCCGCCCGAAGGCGGCGTGCTGTCGCCGGCCGCTGCTTCCATCAAGCCCAGCGCAACCTGCCGCTCCGCGTCGTCGGTGTGGCCCTGCTGCGACATCACCTGTGCAATGGCCAATCGCACGCCCACACGGTTGGAATGCGGCACTTCCAACGCCAGCCGGAAGCGATCCATTGCAGCCTTTTGATCGCCCAGCTGGCTCAGAGCCTCGCCAGTGGAGACATAGACGCTGCTCAGGAGCGGCTCGTCAAAGGGGTTGTAGCCAGGCGAAGCGGCCTTGGCGATCTGCTCCGCGCGCTGCACGTTCTGGTAAGTCGGGTCGCGCTCGTCGAGACAGGCATACGACCGCGCCAGCAGCGCGTAAATGGTGGCGTCGTTGGGTGAGAACTTCGCTGCTGTCTGCAACTCGTCAATGGCCGCGTGATAGTGGCGCATTGAGAACAGCGTGTTGCCCAGGCCCATGTGCAAAGCGCCGTCGTCCGGGGTAAAGCGGAGCGCGGCGCGATACTCGGTTGCCGCCTTGCTCAGCTGGTCCTCGCGACCGTAAGCCGTTGCGCGGATCACGTG
>Ga0265339_10002262_pt1 | contig 13894 bp, 17 predicted proteins | sample 4CB219metaG_FD_202085 | JGI IMG/M metagenome (GOLD analysis project Ga0265339, IMG submission 202085) | Rhizosphere microbial communities from Carex aquatilis grown in University of Washington, Seatle, WA, United States - 4-CB2-19 metaG | ecosystem: Host-associated > Plants > Roots >...
GCGCGCCGTCCGCCACGGCCGCCGATGACACGGTGATGCCGTTCGAGGTGGCGGCGCTCGGCCTGCGCGGCCGCGTGGTGCGGCTGGGGCCGCTCGTCGACCAGATCCTGGAGCGCCACGCCTATCCGGCGCCGGTCGCCAAGCTGCTCGGCGAGGCCGTGGTGTTGACGATCATGCTCGGCACGTCGCTCAAGATCGACGGCCGCTTCATCCTGCAGACGCAGGGCGACGGCCCGGTGCGCATGCTGGTGGTCGACTTCACCGCGCCCGACAAGGTTCGCGCCTGCGCGCGCTTCGACAAGGACCGCGTCGCTGCCGCGATCGCTTCGGCCAAGACCGACGGCGGCGCGCTGCTCGGCAAGGGCCATCTCGCCATGACCATCGACCAGGGTCCCGACATGAGCCGCTACCAGGGCCTGGTGGCGCTCGACGGCGGTTCGCTGGAAGATGCCGCGCACGAATACTTCCTGCGTTCCGAACAGATCCCGACGCGCGTCCGCCTCGCGGTCGCCGAGGAATTCAGCGCGGCCAATGGCGGCGCCAAGCACCGCTGGCGCGCCGGCGGCATTCTGCTGCAGTTCCTGCCGAAGTCGCCGGAGCGCGCGCGGGTCGCCGACCTGCACCCCGGCGATGCGCCCGAAGGCACCGTGACCCACACGGTGGCGGAAGACGATGCCTGGGTCGAAGGCCGTTCAATTATCGAGACCGTCGAGGACGTCGAGCTGGTCGATCCGGCGCTGTCGAGCGAGCGGCTGGTCTATCGCCTGTTCCACGAGCGCGGCGTGCGCGTGTTCCGCGCCACCGAGGTGCGCGGCGAATGCTCATGCTCGCGCGACGGCGTCGAGGCCATGCTGAAAAGCTTCAGCCAGGACGACCGCGACCACATGGTCGAGAACGGCCGGATTTCTGTGACCTGCGAATTCTGCAGCGCGACTTACGACTTCGCGCCCGGCGAGGTCGGGGCAGTGGCGACTTAAAGCGCCTTTGCCCAAGCGCATCCTGCTTTGAAAATTGCCGCGGCCTCGTTTTCGAGTGTGCAATATCGCTCAGACGAGGGGCCCATTTGGTGATTGCTTTTGGCTCTACCCCTACGGCCCACAGCCCCGCCACCCTGCGTCCAATCCGCGTGATGGCGGGGTACCGCTTCGTAAGGCAAGCCATGCCGCAGTATCAAATTACGGCCGCGCGTTCAGCGGTCATAAGCCGGCCGTTATGTGGCGACTGCGGCACGCAGATGTGGCTGGCTTGCGTTGAGGCCGAAGGGCCAGCTCGCGAAAAGAGGACCTTTGAGTGTCCGGCATGTGCGACGTCTGAAATTACGTTGGTGAAATTCAAGTAGATCGTCTCAGTTGGCAGCCTCTTGCCGCCCAAAGACGAAACGGACTCACGCAAGGCGGCTTAATTTATGCGCGATGCAGACCCGGTCGTAACGTTTCTTCTCGTCCTCGGAATCGGCGTCGTCGCCGGATTTTTATTCGACCGGCTTGCCGGACCGTCGTGGCTTGCCCGCCAATTTTCGGGATCAAATCGTGGCATCGTCACGAGCGCGCTCGTGGGTGTTGCTGGCGCGTTCGTTGGCTATCAGATCGCACTGCTGCTTGCGCTCGGCGGCGGGCTCGTAACGTCGATTATCGCGGCAGGGGTCGGCGCTGCTTTGGCGCTGTTCGCTTGGCGGATGGTTAGATAACAACGTCGTCGCTCGCCTTCGTCACGTGAATACGGCGTCTGAATTACCGGCTAAAGCCGTTTCTCCAATTGAGGACTTTCTCATGGTTCTGACCGTCGCCCACATCACTCCGCTCGTCGCCCTCATAGCCGGCATTTTGATCCTCATTATGCCCCGGCTGTTGAACCTCATCGTCGCCGCGTATCTCATCGTGACAGGCTTGATCGGCCTCAACGCCATCTATCATTTCGTAAGCTGAGACGCTGGGCCGCCAGGGCAGTGGACGTCTTGCTTGCCGGCATTTTTCATTGCAAAACTGACCTACGACGATGTAGGGCTAGTCAATGACGATGGAGGTCGCGGCCAGCGACGCGACCCGTAAGCAGGGGACGCGGTTACCTTACCCTGCAGGCCTCAAGGGCGGCGGTATCTATTGGCGCTACGCGATTGCGGTTGGCGGCTATCACGTCCTGGGATTGCTCGCCTTCGATCCGTGGTTTTTCAGCTGGCAAGGCGTCACTTTAGCGATCGTCGGAACCTATGTGTTCGGCGGGGTGGGCATCAATCTCTGCTATCACCGCCTGCTCAGCCATCGCAGCTTTTGCACGCCGCTGTGGCTTGAGCATGTATTTGCTATTCTCGCGGTGTGCTGCCTGGAGGATACGCCGGCGCGCTGGGTGGCCGTGCATCGCAAGCACCATCATCTCTCCGATGAGCAACCCGACCCGCACAGCCCGCTGGTCAGCCTGTTCTGGTCCTACATCGGCTGGCTGTTCATGGAGAATGCCGAGAACACCCGGATCAATATCTATAACCGCTACGCCCGCGACATCATGCGCGATCGATTCTATGTGCTTGTCGAGCGTTTGTACGTCTGGATCGTTCTCGCGTCGTGGGTCGTGTTCTTTGTTGCCGGCTTTGCGGCCGCATTACTTGCAGGCGATAGCGTGAGCGCCGCCCTGCAATTCGGCGCCAGCATCTGGCTGTGGGGCGTCGTCGTCCGCACGATCGCGGTCTGGCACATCACCTGGTCGGGCAATTCCTTCCCCCACCTGTGGGGCTACCGCAATTACGAAACCAACGACAACAGCCGCAATAATTTCCTCGTCGCGATGATCACGAGCGGAGAGGGCTGGCACAACAACCATCATGCCGATCCCACCTCGGCCAGTAACAGTCATCGTTGGTGGGAGCTGGACCTGACCTACCTGTTCCTCCGGCTGTTGGTTCTTTTTGGACTGGCCTGGAATGTCATATTGCCGAGCCGCCGCTTCACGCGTTAGGCTAGCCGGCCTCATTGGAGCGGTCGAAATGTCGAAGAAACTCGGTACCGGCGACGCCTTCCCAAATGTGACGATCAACCTCGTCGACGGCGGAACAATGGATTTGCCGGACGGTCTCGACGCCAAGTATCGAATCTTCCTGTTTTATCGCGGCCACTGGTGACCCTACTGTCGCCGGCAGTTGGTCGGCTTCAGCGCTGTCAAGGGAGAGCTTGACGCCCTCGGCGCCAAGGTCGTCGCCGCGAGCGTCGATCCCATCGACAAGGCGAGAGAGGTGGCAAGCGAGGTCTTGTTTCCGATCGGCTATGGGGTCACCCGCGATATTGCCGATACGCTGGGGGCCTGGTGGGAAGATCGGCGCAATATCATTCAACCAGCGGAGTTTGTCGTTGGGGCCGACGGCAAGATCATCGTTTCCAGTTACAGTGACGGTCCATTGGGACGAATTGACGGAGCCGATGTCGTGAAGCTCATCAAGTTCTACGAGTCGCGAAAGGCCAAATGACATGCCGAACATCACGATGCTGGACATCGAGCAGCTCCGCAAAACGAAGCTCAAGCCCTACATCGACAAGTGCCTCGAGCTTAAGGCGCCCGATCCGGGCTTCCACGCCATGATGGGCCACAACATCGACCTGTGCGAGGCGATGTACGTCGCCTGGGACGCCTGCTTCAACAAGGGCCGCGTGCCGCATCCCATCAAGGAAGTGATCCGCGTCCAGCTCTCGCGCATGGCGGCCTGCAGTTATTGAGGGAATGTTCGGTCTGCTTCGGCGAAGCGACAGGGACTTTCCGAGGAGCTGCTGGACGAGGGCATCGACAATTACGCCGCCAGCACGCGTTTTTCCGAGGCCGACAAGCTGGCCTTGCGCTACAGCGAACTGATGGCGACCGATCCCGACAAGATCGACGCCGCGTTCTTCGATGAGTTGCGCAAGCACTACAGCGACGAGGAGGTCGTCGAGCTCGGCGCCTTCATCGGCTTTAATCTCGGCTATCACACCTTCTTCGGCTCGCTGAAGTTCTATCCGATGTTCTCGCCGGACGGCCGGCTGGTCTCGCAGGCCGAGTCCGAACAACTGTACGGCGCGTCGCCGGCGTCGCTGAAGCCGTCGGAGGCCGCGCAATGACGTATGTCGCGCCGCTGCCGCGAGAGGCGATCACCGACCCGGAAATGATCGAACTGATGGCGCAGGGCGAAAAACTCGGCGTGCCCGACGATCTGTTCCCGCGCATCGTCGCCCGCGCCCCCGAGCAGGCCAAACCGCTGATGCGCGCGCTGCTGGTGAGCCACGCGCAGGGCAATGTCGATCACCGCCTCAAGGAGATCATCCGCATCCTGCTGGCGCGCTTCGCCAGGGACGACTATTTCGCCGCGTTGCGATCGCGAAAAGCACGCGAGATGGGGCTGACCGAGGCCCGTATCGACGCCGGCTGCGACACCTACGAGACCGACGCCTCATTCACCGCCGCGGAGCGGTGGGCGCTGCGTTACGCCGACATGATGTTCCTCGACGCCAGCCAGATTGACGCGGCATTCTACGGCGAACTCAAGGGGCATTACACCGAGCCGCAGATCATGGAGCTCGGCGCCTTCATCGCATTCCACTACGGCATGCAGATGTTCATGCGCTCGATGGGCGCTGCGGCGCCGGCCAAGCGGGGCTAGGCTCCGACAGATCGCATCACTGGGCGATGCGCAGCTTGGTTAGGTTGGTGCCGATGGTATTGAACGTGGTGATGATCTGGGTCGCTGAGGTGAGCAGGAAGAACTTGCTGGAGTCGGTGGCGCAGTTCTGCAGCAGCGTCGAGGTCGGATCGCCGCCGGTGTTCACCTGGATGGCGTAGATCACAATTCCGGCGGCCTTGATGTTGGCGCAGGTGCCGTTGCCGCTCGAGTCGTACATTCGGGCATCGACCTGCGTGCTGGTGGCCGAGCCGTTGCCGTACCAGCGGTCCTGCGTGTTGAGACCGTCCGAAAGCAGGATGATGACATTGGTGTAGGTGTATCCCGAAACTTGCGCCGGAGAGGTGAGGGGTCCGCCACCCACCAACGACAACCATCCCCACACCAGGCCGATCGGCTGATTGGTGGCGCCAAGCGGATACAGGCTGTCGACCTGGCTGGGCATTGATGTCCAATTGTAACTGAGCCCGCTGACGACTGGCGAGCAGTAAGAGTTTTGTTCCGCGGGAAACAGCGAGGCCGTAATGCTGCTGCTCGGCGCCGTCGCCAGGCGGTCGTAATCCGAAGACGGACCGCTGGATGTGCCACGGTCGGCGACGCAGCCGTTCCAGGTGCTGTGATCGTTCTTGACCCATGTGTGCGTATAAGGCTGGCCTGTGGTCGTCGTCGTTTGCTTGCAGACTTTGCCGAACCCGGTGCCGGTGCAAGTACAGTTGCTGTAGCCATTACAACTCGCGTTAAAGCCGCTGCTCACCGTCGTTGTCGTCGTCGTCGTCGTTGGCACGCTGTTGTAGCAACCATTGTAGTAGAGGCCGATCTTGAGTGAGTTCTTGTTGCCGCCGTCGACGTCCGGACAGATATAGCCGCTGTAGCTTCCGCTCGATGGGATTGTCGACGTGTTCGGGCTGTTGTTGACCGGCCCGTTCGTGCACGCGAATCCGTAGCCGGAAGTGCTGAACGGACATGCCGAGCCGGGACCGATCTGGTCCCAGTTGTTCGGCTTCGTGCTCAAAATGGCCGGCTCTGATTCCCAGGCGGTCCAGTCGATCCAGTTGGCGCTGTAATTGCTGGGATTGAGATTCATGTTTTTGCTGAATGGAACGATCGACACGTAGACATCGCCGTCGACGCTGGCGGCGTTCTGCATCTGCGTGATCAGATTTTTGGTCGCGGTCTTGAGCGCGTCGATCTTGCCGTCGGATGCCATCGACCCGGTGGTGTCGAGCACCAGCGCCACGCGCAGGCGTGCGGAGCCCCATTTGGCGGTCGAGGTTGCGGTAACGGTGATTTTCTTGAAGCCAACGATGGCCATGAAGTCGGTCGCCATATCGGCCGAGCCCGAGACCAGGACGTTGGAGCCGCCGCCGCTTGAATAGCTCGCCGTGAATTTGACGTTGCTGACGTCGGGGCGTGTGAACATTGCACTGAAGTAGCTCTGCGCGCTCGACTGGACCTGGGCGCTTGTCTGCGTTGCGGCGTTTTTTGACGCCATCAGGGCGGTGGAATCGAGTGCCTCCTGCAGGCTGGTCTTGACCGCATTGGCGCGGCCCAAATCGACCGCCGCGCCGGTCAAGGCGAGCATGGGGATCAGCGTAAGCGCGAATATGATGGCGACGCTGCCGCGGCGCGCGGCGGCAAAGCGACGCGCGGCGCGGCCAAGGCAAGCGATAGCAATGTGAAAGGCAAGCAAGCGCGGCTCCACAGTCGATTGAATACAATCGATATGTGCGCTCGCGCGCTTGAATGCGATTGACGCTTGTCAACGACTCCAATTTCTCTGGCGCAATGCAGCAGCGAAGTTAACGATTGGTTGGCGCGATCGATAGGATTGTCGCCATTGACCAACCGTGGCGGCGGTCTCATTTTATGAAAACACGCCCTGTGATTCTGCTTCGCGGTTTTGCTGACCCCATGGAAGGCGTGAAGAGAGTCAGTGGCGCACATCATGCGGACATTGCTTTTGGCCCTTCTCGCGCTGCTCTCGCCGCAACTGGCGCTAGCGCAGAGCTGCCCGCAACCGCTCGCCGCGGCGACGAGACTGGTGCTGGTCATCGCGCCGGCGATGTCGAGCCGGACGGCGAGCCTGCAGCAGTTCGAACGCGCGTCGCCCGGCGCTTCGTGGAAGGCGGTCACGGGCCCGCAAAGCGCACTGATCGGCTATGGCGGCGTCGGCTGGGCGCATGCGTTCCGCAGCTTCGCCCGCGGGATTGAGCCGGTGAAGATCGAAGGCGACAACCGGCTGCCGGCCGGGTTTTTTCTGCTCGGCCGCAGCTTCGGCTTCGCAGCTTCGCCGCGGCCCGATTATCTGCGCATCAGCAACGGCATGGTGTGCGTCGACGATCCACGATCGCCCGCCTACAACACCATCACCTCGCGCGGCAAAGTCGGCTGGCGCGTATCGGGCGAGAACATGTGGCGGATCCCGCAATACCGGCGCGGGCTGCTGGTCGACTATCCGACCGATGCCGGGTCGCGCGCCGGGTCGTGCATCTTCCTGCATCTGCGGCTGCCGTCTTCGGCCGGCACGCATGGCTGCGTCGCGCTGCCCGAGCCGCAGTTGCAAGCCGTGCAGGACTTCGCGGAAGGCGGCGCCGTGCTGGCGGTGGTGCCGCGGCAGGCGCTCGACCGCTTCAAGGGCTGCCTGCCGGACTAGCCTCAGTTGATGGTGCGCTCGGCGTACGATGAGTCGAGCGAAAACGCCGGAATCTCGACATCGAAATGCTCGCCCGTAGCCGTGACCATGCCATAGCTGCCGGCCATGAAGCCCGAGGGCGTCGGCAACGGCACGCCGCTGGTGTATTCAAAGGACTCGCCGCCCTTCAGGGTCGGCTCTTCTCCCACCACCCCGGGGCCTTTGACCTCCTGCAGTTTTCCGTTCGTGTCGGTGATGCGCCAATGCCGAGTCTTGAGCTGGACGGTCTCGCTGCCGAGATTGGTGATATTGATGGTGTAGGCCCAGAAGTAATAGCCGTTGTTTGGCGACGACCGCTCCGAAACGAAGCGGGGCGTCACCGTCACCTCGATCTTGCGAGTCACGGTTCGGTACATCTAAATGCCTTATAATTAAATGCCTTATAATCCTACGGAACCCTGCCAATTATCCGCGGCGGCGGATTATGGCCGAAAGACCGCGCGAAAGAAAAGCCGATGATGGCCAAGGTTCCGACCGAACGCGATCTGCGGCTTGACCTTTTTCGCGGGCTCGCGCTCTGGCTGATCTTCCTCGACCACATTCCGTCCAATGCGGTGAGCTGGATCACGATCCGTAATTACGGCTTTTCCGACGCCACCGAAATCTTCGTCTTTATCTCCGGCTACACCGCCGCCTTCGTCTACGGGCGGGCGATGCAGCAGTACGGCTTTGTCGTCGCCAGCGCCCGCGTGCTCAAACGCACCTGGCAGATCTATGTCGCGCACGTCTTCCTGTTCGCGATCTACCTCGCCGAGATCTCCTACGTTGCGCACTCGTTCGACAACCCGCTCTACAGCGAAGAGATGGGCGTGCTCGATTTCCTGAAGCAGCCCGATGAAACCATCATCCAGGCGCTGCTGCTCAAGTTCAAGCCGGTTAACATGGACGTGCTGCCGCTGTACATCATGTTGCTGCTCTGGTTCCCGCCGATGCTGTGGCTGCTGCTGCGCTCGCCGTCGCTGGGGCTGGTGGCCTCCGGCACGCTCTACACGTTGATGTGGTGGTTCGACTGGAACATCCCGGCCTATCCGAACGGCTTCTGGGCGTTCAACCCGTTCGCCTGGCAGTTGCTTTTCGTGTTCGGCGCCTGGTGTGCGCTCGGCGGCGCGCAACGAATGTCGCGCTGGCTGAATTCGCCGGTACTGTTCGGCCTGGCGGTTGCCTACCTTCTGTTCGCGTTCTTCATCGCGATGACCTGGTACATCCCGCGACTCGGCGTGTTCGTTCCGAAATTCGTCGGCGACGCGATCTATCCGATCGACAAGACCAATCTCGACGTCTTGCGCATCCTGCATTTCCTGTCGCTCGCAGTGGTGACGGTGTGGTTCGTGCCGCGCGACTGGCCGCCGCTGCGCGCGCGCGTGCTGCGGCCGGTGATCATCTGCGGCCAGCACTCGCTCGAAATATTCTGCCTCGGCGTATTCCTGTCATTCGCCGGCCATTTCGTGTTCACCGAAGTATCGAACCGCGTTCCGATGCAGATCGTCGTCAGCGCAGCGGGCATCGCCATCATGGTTGCCTTCGCCGCGTTGATATCGTGGTATAGAGGCGTGGAACGGCAGGGACCGGGACCGCGCCCGCCCGCCGCCAAGCCTGGATTCGCGGGGGGCGACGTATGAGGGGGCGAGTTCCAGTTCTGCTGGCGCTGATGCTGTTGGCTACCCCGGCGTTTGCCGAGGACCCGGCCGAATGCCAGGTCGCTGCTCAACTCGCCGTTGCCGATTTTTCCTTGCCGATGGTCGCGCGCGCATTGGCGGCCAAGCAACTTAACGTCCTGGTCGTGGGCGCCGGCTCGTCGGCGCTGCCGGGACCCGGCGGCGACAAATACGCTTACCCTTCGCGCCTGCAGCATTCACTCATTGAAAAGTTGCCCGGCGTTGCGATCAAGTTGACGGCCGATGTGAAGCCCAGGCGCACCGCCGCCGACATGGTTGCCGCGATGCCTGCGGCCCTTTCAGCAACGAAACCTTCACTGATGGTGTGGCAAACCGGCACCGTCGACGCGATGCAGGCGGTTGATCCGGATCAATTCAGCGCCGCCCTCGACCGGGGTATTAATATTGCCCATTCGGCAGGCGCTGATGTTGTTTTAGTCAACTCTCAGTATAGCCCGCGCACCGATTCAATGATCGCGCTGGGTACGTATGAAGAAGACATGCGTTGGGTTGCAGTGCAGCAAGAAATTCCCTTGTTCGACCGGTTCAGCATCATGAAGCTATGGGGCGACCTCGGTACTTTCGACTTGTATAGTGCAACAAAGAAGCTAGATATTGCTCAACGCGTGCACGACTGTATTGGACGGTTGCTTGCGGATTTTGTGATCCAAGCCAACAAGCCGGGAGAGCCGCCACCGCAACAAGGCGGCCGATGATAGGTCGGGGGATTCACTTGGTTACCAACGAAGGCACTTGCCGCGCGGTGAAGATGTTTGCCGCAGCTCTCGTTATCGCCCTTCCGCTTGCTGCGCATGCGGAGGGGCCGACCTGTGACGCGCCGCTCAACGTCATCCGCTTCGCGCATCCGCTGACTCATTTCTCGCAGAAACTGAACAGCGGCGCGCCGATCACCATCGTCGCGATGGGCTCGTCATCGACCGCGGGCGCCGGCGCAAGCTCGCCGACCGCGAATTACCCGAGCCGCCTTGCCGTCGAACTCAAGCAGCAGTTTCCTGGCCACGCCATCACCGTCCTCAATCGCGGCGTGAACGGCGAAGAAGTCCCCGATATGCTCAAGCGCTTCGAGACCGGGATCACGGCTGCCAAGCCCGACCTCGTGCTCTGGCAGCTCGGCACCAACTCGGTGATCCGCGATCAGAAGACGGACAATAACGCCGAGAAGATTCACCAGGGCCTCACCATCATCCGCGCGACCGGGGCCGACGTCGTTCTCATCGATCCGCAATTTGCGCCGAAAGTGATCGTGAAGCCGGAAGCGCCGCACATGGTTCAGCTGATCGCCGCCACCGCGAAAGAAGAAAACGTCGACCTGTTCCCGCGCTTCGACGTGATGAAGCGGTGGCACGACATCGACCACATGGGCTTCGAGACGTTCGTCGCGCCCGACGGGCTGCACATGAACGACTGGAGCTATGCCTGTCTCGCCCACGCGCTCGGGCAGGCGATCGCGGAAGCGGCCCAGCGGCCGGTGCTGTCGGCCACCGCCGCGCCGCACCTGTTCCCGGAATAAGCGCCTTACACTTTCTCCAGCGCCGTCAGCAGATCCTCGGTGAGATCATCGGGGTGCTCGAGCCCGGCTGAGAACCGCACCAGACCATCCCCGATGCCGAGCTCGGCGCGTTGCGCTGGCGTCAGCCGCTGATGCGTCGTCGTCGTCGGGTGCGTGATCAGGCTCTTGGCGTCGCCGAGATTGTTAGTGATGCCGATCAGCTTCAGCGCATTGAGGAAGCGGAACGCGCCTTCCTTGCCGCCTTTGATCTCGAAGGCGACCAGCGTCGAGCCGGCGCGCATCTGCTTGGCGATGATGTCGGCCTGCGGATGATCTTTGCGGCCGGGGTAGATCAGCCGGTTGATGCTCTTGTGGCCGGCCAGCGCGTTGGCGACCGTGCCGGCGGTCTCGGTCTGGCGCGCAACCCGTACCGGCAGCGTCTCCAGTGCTTTCAGCATGACCCAGGCATTGAACGGTGACATTGATGGGCCGGTCTGCCGCAGCAGTTGATGGTAGTTGTCCATGATCAGCTTTTCCGAGCCGAGGATGACGCCGCCGAGAACGCGGCCCTGGCCGTCGATGTGCTTGGTCGCCGAATAGACCACGCAGTCGGCCCCGAGCGTCAACGGGCTCTGGTAGAGCGGCGTGGCGAAAACGTTGTCGACCACGAGCTTGGCGCCCACGCTGTGGGCTATTTCGGCGACCGCCGCGATGTCGATGACCTCGAGCGTCGGATTGGTCGGCGTCTCCAGGAAACAGGCCTTGGTTTCCTTGCGCACCGCTTGTCTCCATTGCGCGAGATCGGTGCCGTCGACCAGGGTCGAGGCCACGCCAAAGCGCGGCAGCCACTCCTCGATCACCCAGCGGCAGGAGCCGAACAGCGCCTTGGCGGCGACCACGTGATCGCCGGCGCGCACCAGCCCCATGATGGCGGCCGTTACAGCCGCCATGCCGGTCGCCGTCGAGCGCGCGGCCTCGGCGCCTTCGAACGAGGCCATGCGCTGCTCGAACATGCTCATGGTCGGGTTCGAATAGCGCGAATAGACGTAGCCGGGGCTCTTCCCGGAGAAGCGGGCTTCGCACTCCTCGGCGGTCGGATATATGTAGCCTTGCGTAAGGAAGATCGCTTCGGAAGTTTCGCCGAACTGCGAGCGCAGGGTGCCGGCATGCACCAGGCGGGTTTCCGGGCGGTAGGTCTTGGACGGTGGCATCAGCCCCTCCTTTTGGAGCCAACAAAAAACCGGCCGGAGAAAATCTCGGCCGGGCACACGCGTCCCCGGCCTTTTAGCTATTTATTTTACGTGGCTGCAAGCCGGCCGGCTCAAATGACCACGGGATAAGGTGTTTGTAGCGGGCGCGGCCGCTTCCCGTCAAGGCGGGCATCGGGTAGATCGGCAGCCATCCTGTCACCCCGAGGCGTTGAGCGTGCCAGCCGCAGCGAGAGAAAGCCATCATAGCGTGACGGCCCTGTCATTTGCGGTGGGCGACAAGGGGATATTGCCCGACCGTATGATCGCATCGCTGGCGGCGAGCGGCGCCATCATCTCCTCGCGCGAATTCGCCCCCGACCAGATCCAGCCGGCAAGCCTCGATCTGCGCCTCGGCAACGTCGCCTATCGCGTGCGCGCGAGCTTCTTGCCCGGCCCACATGGCACGGTGGGCCGCCGCATCGCCGATCTCAAGCTGCACGAAATCCCGCTGTCGAACGGCGCGGTGCTCGAGACCGGCTGCGTCTACATCGTTCCGCTGGCGGAGAGCCTGGCGTTGCCGCCCGAGATCTCGGCCTCGGCCAATCCGAAGAGCTCGACCGGGCGGCTCGACGTCTTCACCCGCGTCATCGCCGACTCCATGCGCGGCTTCGATCGCATCCACGCCGGTTATCGCGGGCCGCTTTACGCCGAGATTTCCCCGCGGACGTTTCCGATCCTTGTGCGCGAAGGCTCGCGGCTGTCGCAGATCCGCTTCCGCCACGGCAATGCGCTGCTCGACGCCGAGGCACTCAATGCGTTGCACGCTAAGGAGCGGCTGGTCGACAATTCCGACGCCGACGTCAGCGAGGGCGTCGCCGTCGGCGTCGATCTCGCCGGTCTCGGCCCCAACAAGCTGGTCGGCTACCGCGCCAAGCGGCACACCGGCCTGATCGACGTCGAGCGCCGCGATGGCTACGCCGTCGACGAATTCTGGGAGGCGATGGCGGCGCGGCCCGACAAGAGCCTGATCCTCGACCCGGATGAGTTCTACATCCTCGCCTCGAAGGAAGCCGTGCAGGTACCGCCGGATTACGCCGCCGAGATGGTGCCGTTCGATCCGCTGGTCGGCGAATTCCGCGTGCATTACGCCGGTTTTTTCGACCCCGGCTTCGGCTACGCCGGCGCCGGCGGCAAGGGCGCGCGCGCCGTGCTCGAAGTGCGCTCGCGCGACGTGCCGTTCATCCTGGAGCACGGGCAGATCGTCGGCCGCCTGGTGTACGAAAAGATGCTGGCCCATCCGGACAAGCTCTACGGCCAGGGCATCGGCTCCAACTATCAGGCCCAAAGTCTCAAGCTGTCGAAGCACTTCAAGACAGTGTGAAGCGGGAACCTGCGCGCCGAACTCCGCGTTATTGCGGCGGACCGGCTGGAGACGAGCGATGCTTTCCGCTTCACGCTACCTCATGAACGGCAGCCCGCGGTGCTGCGCATTCTGCCGCGAACCGCTGCATGGCGAGGCGCTGCGCCGCGGCGACCGCTATTTCTGCAACGAGCTGTGCGCCGACGCCTGCAGCGAGCCGATGCTGAGCTTCCCCTCGGCCGAGGATGGCACGCCCTACCTTTCCATCGTTCGCGCCTGACGCTCTGCAATCCCATTGCCCGCCGCTGTGGCCTGTGCGATTTTCGTCGCACGGCGCGGGCGTAGTTCAATGGTAGAACGGCAGCTTCCCAAGCTGCATACGAGGGTTCGATTCCCTTCGCCCGCTCCAGCCTTCGCTCGCGAAGCGAGTAAAGGCTGTCGCGCCGAAGCCCACGAGGGCGAGGGCGGACGGCGGGCCCGCGAGCTTCGGCTCGGCAAGCCAGTCTTGGCGCCCGTCGCAGCGCTTCCGAAAAATTAACCGCTCTCCGCTTAACTCCTGGGCTTGTTGCGTTGCGTGCGGGAGTTGGGGAGCGGATGAAGTTCGTTTTCGGCGCGTTCGCGCTGCTGCTTGTCGCCGGCGCGAGCGAGGCGGCGTCGCTTCCCCGCATCATCGCCAGCGCAGACAACGCAGTTCCGGCCTGCGTCACGCCGGCGTCGCTGATGGACTTTGTCGCCGAGCGCAACGCCAGCCACCAGCCGCCGCGCACCATCGACCCGCGATTTTCCAATCTTGCCGCGCTCTATCAGCATGTCGGCCAGTGCGTAGCGCGGCCGCCGGAGAAATGCGTTGC
>Ga0265339_10002264_pt1 | contig 13893 bp, 7 predicted proteins | sample 4CB219metaG_FD_202085 | JGI IMG/M metagenome (GOLD analysis project Ga0265339, IMG submission 202085) | Rhizosphere microbial communities from Carex aquatilis grown in University of Washington, Seatle, WA, United States - 4-CB2-19 metaG | ecosystem: Host-associated > Plants > Roots > Rhizosphere...
CCTTCGTGCTTCTTGTCTGGGCTTTACTTCCGGTGATGGCCTTGAGTCGCATAACCCTTTTGAATCACCGCCATTCCCGACGATTCATCTCTCTCAATCTTTTACGTCAGGATGGGATCAACGCCCTGATAGGCCTGCCGGCGGCCAAATGGCTTGGACAACAGATCAACCTCTCTCCCGACGTCGCGACCAAAGTGGCTTCATCGACCTCTCCGGAAAAAACAATCGGCATCTTGGGCAGCGAAATCTACGATAGCGCGACCAACCGGGCCAACCTGAAGGCACTGGCTTTCCAGGCTGTGGGACAGTCAAGCGGCTATCTTCCCGATTCCACGGCCACGGCGTTCGACAAGCGCAGTCTTCGCGAAGGACACTACGCTGCATGGTCGCACGTGTTCTATTTGACTTCGGTCGCGGCCGTTGACGGTGGCGCCGCTCACCCCGTCAACCCCAATGCCAAGCTCTTTATCGACATTCTCACCAACACGGTGGATTCCGGAATTCCCACCGGACTCGACCCTGTCGCGCTGGTGGCACAGAAGGGGCTCATTCCTCTGTGCGCAATGACGGTAGACCGTTCGGTGGAAGGCGGCGCCCTCTCGCTCTTCTCGCCTCCCGATCCGTGCGGTTGCTACTACGAGAGCAAGGTCGGAACGCCTCCAGCCTCATGCATCGCCTGCACGACCAGTGCGTCTTGCGCTTCGGGCACCACCTGCCGACATGGCTTCTGCGAAGCCGATGACGGCCGCACCTCGCTCAGCGATTGCAGCGCTCTTCCCGCAGGAGCCGCCAACGCACAGATCCTCAACAACACCTGCACGGCCGGCGCGCGCTTCGAAAGCGATCCCATTCCATCCTAATGCGGCTCCGTGCCCATACCCTGAGCACGTTCCTCCTGGCCTGGGCGGTGCAAACTGCTCAGGCCGAGGAGGTTCCCGTTGTATCCGCAACTTCGCCACCTGTCCCTTCAGCGAGAACTCTCCAGGGCAAAGAATGGAGCCTCACCGTGGGAGGGTTCCTCCAGGCCGATGCAGTTGTCGTAGACCAGTCTGCGCAGGATCAAGTTTCTCCGGCTGGCGGGGATCCGCTCAATACTGAACGCTTTCTCATCCGGCGCGCCCACCTCTTCGTCGAAGCCCACCGCCTCGCTCTTTCGGCCGCCGTCGAGATGGACGCCAACACGGTCAAGGGCATGGCAGTGGGCCTGGCTCGGGCCGCGCTGGCGCTAGGCCGGACGCGACCGGAATGGGATGGGGAGGTTGCTCTTGGTCTTCTTCGCATTCCCTTTGGCCTGGAAGTCCAGGAGTGGGATCCGGATCGGTACTTTCTCGAACGCAGTAACGTCAGCCGGGCGCTCTTTCCAGGCACCTTCGACCTAGGCGGGCGCGCCAAGGGTTCCTGGCGCTTCCTGCGTGCGCAATTCGCCGTGATGAATGGCAACCCGCTCGGGGACGCGTCCTTTCCCGCGCGGGATCCGAATGCCGCCAAGGATTTCGTCGGTCGGCTCGGAATCGACTCGACCGTGGCGGGCAAGGTTCATCTCAGCGTCGGCTTTTCTTCGCTCAAAGGCACGGGCTTTCATCCGGGCACGCCCGCGACCAAGGACGTCCTGGTCTGGAACGACCAGAACGAGGACGGGCTCGTCCAGTTACCCGAGATCCAGGTTATTTCCGGGCGAGCAGCGACGCCCTCGCAGAACTTTTCGCGTTTTGCCGTTGGGGGTGACGGCCGAATCGGCGCCTCCATTCCTCGCTTGGGGCAGTTGATGCTTTTCGGTGAAGTCGTGTGGGCCGCCAACCTGGATCGAGGTTTGGTTCCTGCCGATCCTGTTGCGTCTGGCCGAGACCTGCGCGAATTCGGCTGGGTGGTCGGGGGCAGCCAGGAATTGACCTCGCACGCCGCCTTCGGGGTTCGCTACGACTTCTACAATCCCGACGTGGATGGCTTTCGCCAGACTCCCATCGCCCTCGCGCCCAAGGACATGTCCTTTCGGACCTGGACCTTCACACTGTCGTGGGGCGGTGTTGCCCGGGATCGACTGCTGCTTGAATACCAGCACAACCACAACGCGCTGGCGATAGCTGCCGATGGATCGCCCACGACGCTGGCCGCGGATACCCTGACCCTGCGCGGGCAGATGGTCTTCCAATGAGATGTCGGCGTGGCATCTTTGCGATCGTGCTGGCGCTGGCCGGGTGTGGAGGCGTTGCCAGCGACACCGGCCAGGAAGCTCTTGTGCGTGTCAGCGGCGGACAGTTTTATCGAGGCGCCGTCGACAAGCTCGACAGCGCGAGCGCTCCCACGGTGGTTGATGTACTCAATAGCCAGACCGTCATCACTCCCGGTCTGCAGAACAAGAAAATCTCTGGCCGCATGGATCCGGGCACCACGGCGGTGGCCATCGGATTCGCGGGCGATGTCGGCTACTGGATTCTTCCTGCGGACGTGCCCGACTCGAATAGCCCAACGCAACCAACCTTCCACGCCAGTCTATCCTTTTCGCCCTCGCTACCAGGCAAGTCCTACGATTTGCTTGTGCGTGCCGTTTCACCACCCAATGTTTTCGGACCCGCGGCACACGTATCCCTGGAGGTCGAACAGACCCTGCCTCCCACAGGAGCTTTGGTGGTTTCGCTTTGGTGGGACACAGAGTCCGATCTCGACCTACACGTCGTCGATGCCTATGGTGACGAGATTTGGGCTGGCCAAATCAATTCGTACGATCCCTATGCCGCCACGCCAACCACTGACGCCGGCGCGTGGAACGAAGGCGGCATCCTGGACTTCGATTCCAACGCCGGTTGTGTCATCGACGGCCGCTGCAACGAAAATGTAGTTTGGTCGGTGGGCCCACCGCCCGGCAATTACCTCGCGCGCGTCGACACCTTTTCACTCTGTGGAAACTCAGCCGCACGCTGGACAGTGGAGGCCCTGCTAGGCGGAGTCTCGCTCGGCAAGGCAGAGGGCGAGGCGGTTGCGTCGGATCAGCGCTTCACCGAGGGCAAGGGTGGTGGGCTGACGGCGTTGTCCTTCACTATTCCACCGCCATGAGCGCGTGGTCGAGATTCGTTCTGTTGGCGATGCTCGCAACTATGGACGCGAGAATGGCAACCGCAGCCGAAGCCTACGAGACCATCGTGATCGCGCCAACCTCGAAAGAAGCCGGCGAAGCAGATCTAGGAATGGAGGAACTTCGTCAAGCACCAGGCGCACAGGGCGACGCGGGCAAGGCTTTGGAAAACTTGCCTGGCGTTGCGCGCCCCGCGCTCGCGGGCGGGGAACTGGTTGTGTGGGGCGCAACGCCAGATGAGACGCGGGTCGTGTTCGATGGCATGGAGATCCCGGCGCTGTACCATCTGGGGGGACTGCGCTCCACGGTTCCTTCCAGCTTCGTACGCTCGCTCGCACTCGTGCCGGGTGGCTACGGGGCCGCCTTCGGCCGCGGCCTTGGGGGACTGGTTCGCATCGACAGTCAGGACCCGTCCGTCGAACGCTACGCGGGTGAAGTGGACGTGGATGTCCTCGACACCTCCTTCGAAGCGAGCACTGCTTTCGATAACGGGGGCGGAGTTTTGGCCGCGGGCCGCGTCGGCTATCTCGACCATATTCTCGACGGAGTACTCTCTTCGGACACTCGCCGACTCTTTCCGCTCCCGCGCTATCACGATTTTCAGGGCAAGCTGTCGTTTCCTTTGCGCGACGACGAGAAGGCCGACGTGCTCTTTCTTACCTCGTCCGACTCTAGTGCCCTCACCAGCACGAGCCCATCCTCCGCGGCCGACCAAAACCAGGATCGATCGTTCACACGCCTCGGGATTCACTATGTGCGCTTCCTTGCCGATGGCTCGGGGGAGTCGCTAACGCCCTTCGTGGGGTGGGATCACACGAACCGCAACCAAACCGTCGGGCTTGATGTGGCGAGCGAGACGGTAGATTCCACTATACTCGGGTTGCGCGGGGACTACGTTGCCCCTCTGTCGTGGGCGGTATTGACCCTCGGCCTCGATGGGATGATGACATGGTCGAGCGTGCAACGGGCAGGGCCCGCCACCTTGCCGGCGCGCGAAGGCGACATCACGGCCTTTGGACAGCCGATGGCAGCCGGTGGCAACGCGGACACCTGGACCACGGCGATTGGCAATCTGGCACCCTACGCGACGTTGGAGATCACGCACGGGCGCTGGCGGGTAGTTCCGTCGTTTCGCTTCGATGGCTATGCCCTATCCACAAGTCGCAGTACTCCACCAACTGCGGTCACGCCCCAAAGTGGAACTGCGCGATTGTCATGGTCGCCAGCACCGCGACTTGCTGTGGCACGCCAGACCCGACCGTGGTTGCGCGAGGACGTTGCACTCGGCCTCTATCACCAAGCACCTTCACCCAGCGACTTGAGCGCGGTTTTCGGCACACCCACGCTGGGTGCCATGCACGCGCTCCACGCGGTTATTGGGGCGGACGCGGATGTCGGCCACAGGTTAAACGTGGAGCCCACGCTGTTCTATCGGCGCACGTGGGGGCTGGTGATGCGCAACTCCGACCCGAGTCCGCCCCTTGCGCACGCGCTCGTGCAAGATGGAGTGGGGCGCGCCTACGGTGCCCAGCTCCTGCTGCGCTTCCGACCCTATCCCGCTTTCTCCGGCTGGGTGGCCTACACGCTCAGCCGCAGCGAGCGTCGGCACGAGGGCGATGCTTCCTACCGACTGCTCGACCAGGACCAAACCCACCTTCTGACGGCTGTCGAGAACGTGACTTTTCGTGGCCTCGTCCTAGGTCTGCGATTTCGCCTGGCGACCGGCATGCCGCGAACGCCGGTTGTTGGCAGCTATCTCGACACAACAACGGGCCAGTATCAACCCATCTTCGGGCAGCAGAACTCGATCCGTCTCCCGTTTTTCTATGCAATCGACCTGCGCATAGAGAAGCGCTTTCGCCGTCGCACCGTGGATGTTGTTCCCTATCTCGAAGTCCTCAATCTCACGAATCATGCCAACGTCGAGGAATTTGCGTACGATGAGCAGTTCAACTCGCGTTCCAACATCACGGGTCTTCCAATCCTGGCGGTAGCCGGACTGTCGGTGAGGTTCTGATGCGTTTGTCGGGATTCGTGACGCTGCTGGCTTTACAGGGCTGCTCGCCTGACCTGGGCCATCCCGCGTCGCTGATAACCAGCGAACGGATTATCGGCGTCCGCGCTATTCCCGCCGAGGCTGGCCCCAGCGACACCGTCCAATATACGAGCCTCGTGGCTTCGCCGTCCGGAACCGTGAGCGAGCCATCCTTGTTGTGGAGCCTGTGCAAGCTACGCAAACCGGTGGACGAGAACACACCGGTCAGCCAAGCCTGTCTCACTGACGACCTGGCGGCCTCGGCCCAGGGCGACCAAGTCTCCATCCGAACGCCCAGCGCCGCGTGCGTGAACTTCGGGCCGCTCGCGCCACCATCGAGCAGTGGAACCTTGCGTCCCACGGACCCGGACATCACCGGGGGCTACTACCAGCCCGTGCGTTTGGATCTGAATGGTCAGCAGGCCATCGTGCGCGAACGCCTGCGCTGCGATCTTGCGGGGGCGTCCCTCCTCCTTTCGCAGGAGTTCCGAGCCCGCTACACCCCAAACCAGAACCCGGTCCTGGTGTCGCTGTCCGCCTTGGTGGGCGACACGCCCGTCGCTCTCGATGGTCTTCCCGCTGGGCAACGCATCCGGTTGGTCGCGGCCTGGTCGCCCGAGTCCGCGGAGACCTTCCCCGTCTTCGATGCGGTTTCGCAGACACTCACTGCGCAGCGCGAGTCGCTCTGGTTGTCATGGTTCACCACTGACGGAAAATTCGATGATTTCACTACCGGACGCGCAGAGGACGACCCCAGTGCCTGGTCGGTAAATACGTGGCAAGCGCCCGCGCAGGCCGGCACAGTCTTCCTGTGGCTCGTGCTGCATGATAGCCGCGGTGGCTCCGACTTCGCGGCCTATACGCTAACGGTTGCGCCGTGAAGTCAGCGGAGACCTCGCTGGGCCCCGATCGCCCAGCGTGGATACAAGATTTGCGCTCTTAGCGACATGGCTGCGAAATGCACCGGCAACACACTCATTACCTGCCATATGCAGCGGTAAAATAGAGTCTTTTTGCCTCTTCCATCCTTGACCCATGCGTAGTCTGAGGGTACCAATGTTCCCTAATGTTACCCATTGCACCCGATTATGGTGTTGCAGTGGCCAAGGGACCAACAGAAAGAGGTTGTTCGCATGAGACATTGCTCGCGCGCTCCACTGCCGACCATTGCGTATTTCATTCTCGGCTCACTCGCTTGCAGTTCGGGTAGCACAACGGGGACGATCTCCGTGCCGGACGCGACGCCCGTGCAAGACTCGGGAACCAAAGACGCCACGCCTGCGCAAGACCTGGCAGGTAAGGACGTCACGCCTGACGTGGCGATTGATTCGGCTTCGGCTTCGGCGACTGTGGCACTGGATGCCGAGTCGCCGCTCGACGTGGCGCTAAGTTCGGACAAATTCATTGGCATGACAGAGGGCCAGCCTGCCAGTCTGTGGTGGGAGGCCAGCAATTCGACGTTGTACATCGCCGACAATCAGAACAATCAGGTCTGGAGTTGGACCGAGGCCGCGGGTCTGACGAAGTACGGGACCACGGCCGCCACGGCAGGTGAGATCGACGCCGGCGCTACCCTTGTCGGCCAGCTAGTCCGGCAGAGTGACGGGACGATCGTTGTCGCCCGCTTCGGATCGCCCAGGGGATCCTTTGCAGCCGTGTCGTACATTCTCCCTGATGGCGGAGCGGGATTGGTTCCGGGTGTCGACCCCGGCCAACACCACCTCGGCCTTGGCCTCAACGCGGGAGACAAACTCTTCGGTAGCTACTTTGGCGGTACGCCAGGCGGCGCCATGACAGGGGCCGTGACCCGCATCGATCTGCAGACTGGCGAAACCATCTATGCCAGCGGCTTCGCGAAAATCGTCGGCGTGTTGGTTGCCAATGGCAAGCTCTACGTCTCGGACCAAGGCAACAGCACCATCTACATTCTTCCCCTCGAAGGCGGACCTATCGACGGTGGAGTCTACGATGGCGGCGCCAGCTACCAGGTGCTCGCGACACTGCCCGTCCCTGACCAAATCTGTGCGGGTCCAGACGGCACCATCTTCACCGGGCAATTCCAAGCCGCGCCCAATTCCACCGATCCCATTTCCGTGCGCCAGATCAAGCCTGACGGGACCGTGACGCTCTTCCGCAGCGATCCCAACGTGGGCAAGCCAAGCGGTTGCGCCTACGACGCTGCCCACCGTCGCCTCTTCGTTGCGGACAGCAGCACGCTCCTGAATGGCGTCCACATCTTCGTCGTTCCCTAGCGAGGCGCCATGACTCTCCGTCACCACGACCTCCACGTCTTCAGTCTGGCGATTGGTGTTCCGCTTGCGCTTGCGTCCTGTTCCGGAAGCAGCACGTCCCCTAGGGGTGACGCGTCCGTGGACAGCGTGCCACTGTTTGTGGGTACCTCGGCTGACGGAGGCATCGCCTGCGATGCCTCGTCCGTCAGCCCAGGCGCAACTCTTGCCTTGGGTACACCCCTGCCGGCGCTCACCTTCGCAGGCAGCACGGGCAGCGTCTCGGTCCAGTCCTTCGCCAAGCCGTGCGCCACGCAAGCCAAGTTGCTTGTGCTGCGTACGGTGGCGAGCTGGTGCGGGACGTGTCGCTGGCATGCCTCGAACACCTCGACCCTGGTCCCGCCGGATCTGGCGTCCAGCGTAGGCATCGTCGACTTGCTCCTAGCCAACGACGACAACCAGCTGGCCGCAGCGTCGGATCTGGCCTCGTACGGCGCGCACGGCGACGGCCGCGTTGCAGCCCTTGCCGATCCATCGTTCACCCCGGCGCCATTTTTCGATGCGCGCCCGGCACTGCCGCTCTACCTGGTTGTCGACGCGCGGACCCTCACGCCCGTGGCTGCGCTGTCGAATCCAACCCCAGACATCGTAACAGCTACGCTTCGACAAAGCCTGTCGCGACTCAATGGCCAGCCCGCGCCATCGCCGGTCGTACCCGTGACGTACGATGACCGCTTTACTCGCGACCAGTGGGACATGATCCACGACATGAAGCTCGTGCAACCACCACCACCCGATCCGACGAATCGCGTGGCCGACGATCCAAGCGCGGCGGCGCTCGGACTGACCCTGTTCGAAACGGGCAAGCTCTCCCCGCAACTGGTTGGGTGCCGGAGCTGCCACAATCCCGCGCTTCTGCTCACCGATGGCAAGGAGGTCCCGCCCGAGGGCACAAGCTTCGGCACGCGCAACGTTCCCAGCATCGTGCTAGCCGGCTACCGACCGGTACTATCGTGGGCTGGTGTGGCGGATTCGCTGTGGATGCTCTCGGTTCTCCCAGTCGAGCTCGACTTCGAATACGGATCGACCCGTCTCTTTGCCGCGCACGCCATTTTTGCCAACTACAAGGCCGAGTATGAGGCCATCTTCGGCCCCATGCCTCCCCTCGACGACCCCACCCGTTTTCCCGCCACTGGCATGCCCGGAATGCCGTCGTGGGCAAGCATGACACTCGCAGATCAGGACGCCGTCACGCGCGTACTGGTGAACATGGGTAAGGCCATTGCGGCCTACCTGCGCAGCCTTCGCGTCGCACCGAGCGCCCTTGATGCCTACGCCAGCGGTCAACTCGACGCCCTAACCAGCAAGCAGAAGGACGGTCTGCTCGCCTTCTTCTCGGCGGGATGTGCTCAGTGCCACTATGGTCCGCGCCTCAGCAATGATTCGTTCCACAACTTGCGCTTCCCCAGTGGAAAGCCCGACCACACTGCGGACACGGGCCGCTCGGACGGCATTCCGTTCTACCTAGCGAGCGAATTCCGTCGCACCGGCAAGTTCAGCGACGCCCCTACCTCGACGCCAGCCATCGACCCTATCGTCACACCCAACCTGGTCGGTGCTTTCAAGACCCCAGATCTGCGCGGCGTGGCCTTCACGCTTCCCTACGGGCACGGCGGGACCTACGGCGGGCTCACCTCCGTGATCGAAGCACATCGCACGTCCGGAATGCCCGCGGGCAGCACGCTCACCACCGGCGACGCTGAGCGATTCCTTATTCCCTTTGACGCCGCCCTCACGCCCGCCATTGTCGACTTCCTCAGTGCTCTGCGGCTGGACATGACCAACCCGCCGCCGTGACTCGATCTACAGTCTTGCCCACAGGGAGCACGGAGAACACTCTCTCCATTTGACATCGCGTGCTCCGGGCTCTCTGTGGTTTTATTCCGGCAAACTAGAGGATGTTGCCAGGCGAATCTCGCCTGCGCGACTAGCCACATACCCGGTTTCGGCGACAAGCCGCTTCCTGAAAGCCGCGCTATGCGCGACCTCGCAAAGGCCGATGATCGCTCGGTCGCCGAGGCTCTTGCCTCGAAGCAAGAGGCCATAGGGCTCGGACGCAAGCGCCAGGAATCCCAGACCCGCGCGCGCCGCCCACGCCTGCGATGCAAGCCCCACTTCGGCTTCACCACGTACCACGGCCATCACCACGTCTCGATGCGAATCGAGGAGTACCGCGTTCTTGTAGATCCGATCCGCTTCTACGCCCTCCTTCGCCAAGGCGGTATCGAGATGCGTGCGAATCCCGGCCGTGAGCGGTCGTCCTGCGAGTCGGCGTCCAACAATCGCGGAGGCACGTCGCACACGCAAGCCACGCGGAAACACCAAGCCTACCTCTCGTTCGACGAGTTGGATACGAGCCAGACCCGCCGAGGAAAAGCCTGGGGGCATGTCTTCGCCGTGAAAGCCTGAGACCAGCACGGCGTTCCTGCGCAAAAGCGCCAGCCCGGTCTCGTGATCCGCTGGGATGTGACCCAAGCACGGGCCGCACGATCGCCGAACAGTCTCTAGGAGTAGCTCGACCGCGACGTCACCGTTGGCCGCGACAAACGAAGGCGGAGCATCGCCCGAGGGCGAGCAGGGAGCGTTCTCAGCCCTCGGCGCTGTGCCACGCTGCCGGCAGAAGTGTCGCACTTCCTCCTCGTCAAAACGCCACTCGTCACCCACCCGATGCGCCGGCAGACCTCGCTTGAGCAGGCGGTAGACGTGCTTGGGGTGAACCTTCAAAAGGGTCGCGACTTCTTTGGTCGTGATGAGCATCGAGAATTGTGGCCTCAGCCTACAGGATAGCCCTTTCCAAGGCGCCGGCGACTCTAGCTTGAAGAGTCGAATCACGGTGGGGCGGGCTGGACGATGGTTTGCAGTCCATCGGCGACAAGGACCATGTCTGCTCGCGTCCCTAACTCAACGATCGTGCGCGAGGCCACGTCCAGAAGCAGGTCCACGGAAAAGGGTTCGCGTCAGACAATTTTTGCGCCTCCGTTGCCGAGCACCTGGCGAACCATGGCCGCAAGATCCTTGGCAGAGAATGGCTTCTGGATGAAGAACACGCCCTCGTCCAGAACTCCTTGATGGGCAATGACGTCAGCGGTGTAGCCCGACATGAACAAGCGCTTGGCTTGGGGATGGAGCGATAGGAAGTTCTTGGCCAGGTCGCGGCCGTTCATCTCGGGCATGACCACGTCGGTGATGAGCAAATCGATTTTTCCCGGGTGCTCTCGCGCGATCTGGATGGCTTGCCCGGGCGTGCTTGCGGTGAGCACGTTGTAGCCACACTTTTCCATCATTCTATGCGTGACCGCCAAAAGGGGTGCCTCGTCCTCCACCAGCAAGATGGTCTCCTGGCCTGGTTGAATCGTCAAAGCCGTCGCGTCGGTCTGCTCGCGAACGCTCTTTTCCACATATCTTGGCAAATAAATCGTGAAGACCGTTCCCTGTCCGGGTTCGCTGCGCAGATCGATGAACCCGTTGTTTTGCTTGACGATGCCGTACACGGTGGCCAGGCCCAAGCCGGTTCCCTTGCCGACTTCTTTGGTGGTGAAGAAGGGTTCGAAGACGTGCGTAAGCGTGGCCTGATCCATGCCGCAACCGTCGTCGGTCACCGAAAGCCAAACGTAGTGTCCGGGCGCCGCGCCCGCCGGAGCGTCGGTACTCTCGGCCGTCCTGACTTTGGTTCCGGTCTCGATGGCGATCTTGCCGACATTGGCGATGGCGTCGCGGGCGTTGACACACAGGTTGGCCAAAATCTGATCGATCTGCGTCGGGTCGATCTTGACCGGCCACAGGTTCTTCCCCGGCCGCCATTCGAGCTCGACGTCCTCGCCAAGGAGCCTCTTCACCATCTTCAGCATGCCCGAGACGGTATCGTTCAGGCTGAGCACCTTGGGCGCAACGGTCTGCTTGCGTGCAAACGCCAGAAGCTGCCGCGTCAGATCGGCGGATCGCTGCGCCGCCGCCTGAATGTTCACCAGGTCGCCATGGAGTGAGTCCGAGGCATTGACTTTCTCCAAGGCCAATTCGCAATGCCCGAGAATCACGCCCAGCATGTTGTTGAAGTCGTGGGCCACGCCACCCGCCAGTCGGCCCACGGATTCCATCTTTTGCGCCTGCTGAAGCTGGCTCGTGAGTCTGGCTGTCTCTTCCTCGGCGAGCTTACGCTCGGTGATGTCTCTGGCCATCCCGAAGAGGAACTGCTGGCTTGAGCTCAGCACCAGGCTGGCGGAAAAAGACACGGTGACGATCTGTCCGCCCTTTTGTCTGATTTTGAATTCCAGGTCTCTGACAAAGCCCTTCTCTCTGACCTCGGAAACCATTCTCGAACGATCGCCGGGGTCGCAATAAAGTCCAAGCTCGTGCGCAGTCCTACCGATGGCCTCCGCGCGTGAGTAGCCGGAAAGAATCTCAAAGACTCGGTTGACTTCCAGAATCTGCCCGTTCTCCAGTCTGGCCCAAAAGACAGCGTCCAGACCCGTCATGAAAGAGGCGCGGAATTTCTCCTCGCTCTCGCGCAGCGCCGCCTCGGCCCGCCTGCGCTCACTGATGTCGCGGGCGAATCCACAACTGTACTCTTTCCCGTCGAAGCGCACGTGCGAGGTTTGGATCTCCACGGGGAATTCACTGCCGTCCTTGCGGCGGTGGGCGGATTCAACCCGGTACGCTCCTTCCGCGCGCAGAATTTCCCAGGTCTTCTTTAGCCGATCGGGTGTGGACTTGGGGTTTACATCCAAGAGCGTCTTCCCAATCAGCTCGCCATGCTCAAAGCCTAGCGCCTTGTGGCCAGCCTGATTGACATAGAGGATCCTACCTTCACTGTCGGTCCAATAGGCTGCGTCGAAGTGAACGTCGATGGAATGCTTCAGCAGCGCGATCTCCTGGTCGGCCCGCTTCCGCTCTGTAATGTCGCGGAGCTCCCACAGCAGGAATCGGCCGAGGCGCAGGTTCACGAATTCGACATTGAATGCGAAGTGCCGCTCCACGCTTCGGCACAAAAGGGTTGCCTCGTACTCAAGCAGACGCCCTTCGCGAAAGAGTGTTGCGTAAAACGCATCGCGCTTGTCCTTGCTCGGCCACAGCCCCAGCTCAAAGGCAGTCTTGCCGATGGCATCGGAGCGGCAAATGCCAGTCTGTCGAACCCACGTGTCGTTCACGTTCAGGAGCTTGCCGCTATCCGGCTCGGAAAACGCCATGCCGTTGCTGGCGTTGTTGAAGATCTGGTCCAGCCGCTCCTCGCTGTCGCGCAAAGTCTCCTCGACCCGTTTGCGCTCGCTGATGTCGCGCACTACGCTCATCAGCGTGCGGACCCTGCCAATCGTCGCGCCCGCAGCGCTGACCTCTACCGGAAATGTGCTGCCGTCTTTGCGCTGATGGACCGTCTCGAAGCGCAGGCCGACAGAGTCGGCGAGTGCCATTTGTGCTTCGGTCAGTGGCTGCATGTCGGGAGCGCGAAGATCGCGAATCGAGAGTGACAGCATCTCGTCGCGTGTGTATCCATAGGCGGCGAAGGCAGCATCGTTGGCGTCCAGGATGCGCCCGTCGTGGCGCCGCACGAAGAACAAGGTGTCCCGGCTATGGCGCGCCAGCATCTCGTAGCGGCGTAGAGCTTCGTCGGCCCGCTTCCGTTCGGTGATGTCCATGAGCATCCCGGCGGCCCTGGTTGGGCGCCGCACGCCAGGCGAGCTGTCGAACGCCGTTCGCCCTCGCGCCGCCAACCAGCGGATGGAACCGTCAGGCCTGCGGATGCGAAATTCCGCCTCCATCACCCCGTCGCTCCGAGGATCGTTGCCGGCTGCCATGGCCGCCTGGAAAATCGGGCGATCCTCGTCGAGCACCACCACGGGGATCAGATCCGGCCCCAAGGGCAAGGTGCCATTGGGAGGTAAATCGTACAGGGCCAAGAATTCCGGTGAATAGTCGATCTTTCCGGTCGAGTGGTCCCAGTGGTAGGTGCCCATGCCCGTCGCCTCGACAGCAAGGCGCAACCGCTCCTCGCTGTCGCGCAACGCGGACAGGGCGAGCTCCGTGGAGCTCATGTCGCGTATGGTTGCCTGCACCAAGCGCTGGCCCGCGAACTCCAGGCGCGTGAGCAGAACCGAGGCAGGGAACTCGCGGCCGTCGAGCCTGCGGTGCCGCCATTCGAAACCATGGGAGCCCTCGCGCATGGCGACGTCAATCATCTCGCGTGCCTTGTCCGCGGAGGGGCGACCATCGGGTTGCGTGGCGGGGGAGAGAGCCCAGGGCGTGAGCGCTGTGAAGGTGGCCTCGTCTTTCGCTCCGAATAGTTCCAGCGTTGCAGCATTGGCCGAGACGAAATTGCCTGCGGGCATGGCGAGAACCATCATGGCGTCGCGGGAAGTCTCGAAGAGTGCGCGATACCGGTCCTTGAAGTGGACCCCGTTTGTAGGACCAAAACTGGCCCGAGCTAAGAGAGAGTCCGCGTTGGTGTGTTTGTAGATCTGACTGGGCCTCGCCAGCAAGGGAAACGTCGCGAGCGGAGGCATGCTGAT
>Ga0265339_10002265_pt1 | contig 13891 bp, 9 predicted proteins | sample 4CB219metaG_FD_202085 | JGI IMG/M metagenome (GOLD analysis project Ga0265339, IMG submission 202085) | Rhizosphere microbial communities from Carex aquatilis grown in University of Washington, Seatle, WA, United States - 4-CB2-19 metaG | ecosystem: Host-associated > Plants > Roots > Rhizosphere...
AACACTGGATACGCGAAGAGCCCATGATACGGCGCAATACCGTGCGCGATCTTGTCCTTGTAGCTGTGGCACCGCTCCAGCAATCCCATCGGCGTCACCGTCGTCAGCATCCACGTCAGTTCGGTCACTTCTGGCACGTCGGATTGCTTGAACAACAGCGCCTTTTTCGGATCGAGCCCGCACGCCAAAAAGTCCAGCGCCACGTTCAACGTGTTGCGCCGCCGCTCCCCGGCGTCGGTCAGTGACGTCATCGAATGGTAGTCGGCGACGAAGTACAGCGCCTCGCCCTGGTCCTGCAATTCAATGGCTGGCTTCATCATGCCAAAGTAATTGCCAAGGTGCAGCGCGCCTGACGGTTGAATTCCTGACAAAATTCGCATCCCACACACAATAACGGCCCAAAACATGGATGACACGGAGAATCTGGCCGCGGCGGCAAATTTATATTGACAAACACGCCGGCCACCGTTAGACAAGTCCGATGCATAGGTGGATCGCCTCACTCGGTTTTCTCACGTTCGCTTGCTCCGCGCTCCACGCCGGTGATGGGCCGTTCGCCGACTTGACGTTCGACCAGGCCCGCAAACTCGCGGCGGAACAACACAAGATCGTGTTGATCGATTTCTTTACGACCTGGTGCGGCCCCTGCAAACGCCTGGATCAAATCACATGGAAGGATCCCGACGTGATCCGCTTCCTTGAGCAAAAGGCGGTCTGCCTGAAGATGGACGCGGAGAAGGAAACCAACCTGGCGTCTCTTCACAGGATCGAAGCGTATCCGACCATGCTGCTGCTCAAACCGGATGGAAACGAAATGGACCGCCTGGTTGGATTCCGAGAACCGAAGGCTTTCATCGAGGATTTCACCGCCGCCCTGCAAGGCAAGAACTCCGTCGTCCGCGCAAAGGAAAAGAGGGACGCCGCCGCGGACGACGATCCGATGGCCCGCATGCAATACGGCCAGGCCCTGGCGCAAGGGCATCATGACGCCGATGCCCTCAAAGAGTACCTTTGGTGCTTCGACGAAGGCGCGGCCAAACCCGGGTTCACCGGCGTGAGAGTTTCTTTTCTTTTGAACGCGATCCTCGAATTAGGAAGAAGCTACCCGCCTGCGCGCCAGGCGTTGGAGACGCGACGCGACGCGGCGGAAGCGAAACTGAAAGGCGGTTCGAGCGACTTTCAATTGACGATGGACGTCATCAACCTCAACCGCACACTCGCCCAGCCCGAACGAAATCTGGCCGTTTTCGACGCCCTTCCGCCGGGCAGCCAGGCGCGCAAAACGGCTGCAACTCTCATCCTGGAGCAGTTGGTGGAAGCCAAACGATACACCAACGTCGTCGACAGCGTCGATCCGGACGCGGACTTTGGTCGCGCCGTCGAAATGTTTAAGACTCAAGAGCGGTATATGGCCGCACATCCAAACCGTGAGGCGCTCATGCCCATGCTTCGCAAACACACCGTGGCCGAGGGCGCCATGCTCTTCGAGGCTCTCGCTGGCGCCGGTGAGCCGGAAAAAGCAAAAGCGCTGGCCGGCCAGATCCTCCAATTCGACGCCTCCGCCGAAACGCGGCAGCGGTTGAACGACGCCGCGGAACGCGCTGGAAGCAAGGGCCTGCTCGACGGGATAAAACCAGCGAATTAGCCGCTCAGACGCCCAACTCGCGCTTGACGGCGGCGAATTGCTCCACCGCAAATTCAAGATTCTTCTGCGTGTGCGCCGCCGAAACCTGCGTGCGAATGCGCGCCTTTCCCTGCGGCACGACCGGATACGAAAAGCCAATCACGTACACGCCCCGCTCAAGCATCGCCCCGGCAAATTTCACGGCAAGCGCCGCGTCGCCGAGCATCACCGGCGCGATCGGGTGCGTTCCCGGAGGAACATTGAAGCCGAGCTTTGCCATCGCGCCGCGGAAATACGCCGTGTTGGCTTCAAGCTTGTCGCGCAATTCAGTTGACTCCGAAAGCAATTCGAGCGCCTTGATCGCCCCGCCTGCGACCGGCGGCGCAAGCGTGTTGGAGAAAAGATACGGGCGCGAACGCTGTCGGAGATACTCGACGATCTCCTTGCGTCCGCTGGTGTAACCGCCGCTGGCCCCGCCCAGCGCCTTTCCGAGCGTGCCGGTCAAAATGTCGATTTTCCCCACGAGATCGTGGTAATCAGGCGTGCCTCGCCCGCGTTTGCCCATGAACCCGACCGCATGCGAGTCGTCGACCATCACCAGCGCGTTATACTTGTCAGCGAGGGCGCGGATGGCGGGCAAATTCGCGATAAAGCCGTCCATCGAAAACACGCCGTCCGTGGCGATCATGCGGAAGCGGGCGCCGGCGGCCTCCTTGAGACGCGCTTCGAGATCGGCCATGTTATTATTGACGTAGCGAAAGCGCGCCGCTTTGCAAAGACGAACGCCGTCAATGATGCTCGCGTGGTTTAATTCATCGGAAATGATCGCGTCTTCCGCGCCGAGCAGGGTTTCAAACAAGCCGCCATTGGCGTCGAAACACGACGAATAAAGAATCGTGTCCTCGGTTCCCAGGAAGTCGGACAGCTTTCGCTCCAGTTGTTTGTGGAGGCTCTGCGTGCCGCAAATAAAGCGCACGCTCGCAAGGCCGTAGCCCCATCTGTCGAGCGCTTCCTTGGCTGCGGCGATCACCGCCGGATGTTGCGCAAGCCCCAGGTAGTTGTTCGCGCACAAATTCAACACAGGCTGCCCGTCGGCGACGCGGATGACCGCGCCTTGCGGTGTGGTGATGACGCGCTCGTTCTTGTAAGTCCCGGCGTTGCGGATTTCCTGGAGCTGCGCCTGCAGATGCTCTGTGAACGGGGTCGTCATTGAAGCTGTCAGCGCCAATTGAGAATCACCTTGCCGGAGTTGCCGCTGAGCATGACCTGGAATCCTTTCTCGAACTCCGTGTAATGAAAGCGGTGAGTGATGACCGGCTTGATGTCCAGCCCGTTTTCCAGCATCACCGTCATCTTGTACCACGTCTCATACATCTCGCGCCCGTAAATGCCTTTGATCGTCAGCATATTGAAGACAACCGGCGTCCAGTTGAACGCCGCCGGCGCCGCCGGAATCCCCAGCATCGCGATCTTGCCGCCATGGCACATGCTGTCAATCATATCACGCAGCGCCGCCGGGCTTCCCGACATTTCCAACCCCACATCGAACCCTTCCTTCATCCCCAATTCCTTCTGAAGTTCGGCAAGCTTCGGCCCTTTGCCGATGTTCAACGCCCGTGTGACGCCCATCTTCCTCGCCAGATCCAGCCGGTATTCATTGGAATCGGTGATCACCACATAGCGCGCGCCGGCGTGCTTTGCGACCGCCGCGCCCATGATGCCGATCGGTCCCGCGCCCGTCACCAGCACGTCCTCGCCCAGCAGCGGAAACGACAGCGCCGTGTGAACCGCGTTGCCGAACGGGTCGAAAATAGCCGCGACATCGCGATCAATTCCGTTGCGATGCGCCCATACGTTCGTCATCGGAACGCAAACGTATTCCGCGAACGCCCCCGGGCGATTGACGCCAATGCCCTGGGTGTCCTTGCAAAGGTGCCGCCGGCCAGCCAGGCAATTGCGGCAGCGCCCGCACACCACGTGCCCTTCCGCGCTGACCACGTCGCCGGGAAAAAATTCTTTGACGTTCGCGCCCACCTCGGCGACTTCGCCGACAAATTCATGGCCGACAACCATCGGAACGGGAATCGTCCGCTGCGCCCATTCGTCCCATTTGTAAATATGGACGTCCGTCCCGCAAATGCCCGTGCGGTCCACGCGAATGAGCACATCGTTGATGCCAACTTCCGGCTTGGGCACATCTTCAAGCCACAGTCCGGTTTTTCGGTCTTTTTTGACAAGCGCTTGCATAGCTTCCCGACGACACGAGATTGAACCCAACGCCGCGCCTATGCAAGAACGCACCCCGGATCAAAGCGCCGCAGCCCCTTTGCGCCGCCACCAGACCGCCAACTCCAGCCCCGTGCGGTTCGGATACGAGCGCGGCGTCCATTCCTCGACCGCTGTGAAATGCGGCGAGAACCGCCTGAAAATCTCTTCCCGCGTCGTGGCGAAGGGCGGGCCGTCCGTGTCGCGAATCAAATAATAAGTCGCCAGGTAATTCCCTTCCGGCTTGAGCCAACGAACCGCTGCTTCGACGTAGAGGTCGCGTTCCGAAGGCTCAATGGCGCAAAACAGCGTGTGCTCGAACAGCCAGTCAAATAAACGCGCCGGCGCGTCGCGCAAAAAGTCCGCCTGAAAAAACTCCGCCTCCAATCCCGCCGCGGCCGTCTTTTGCCGCGAGCTTTCAATCGCGCTCGGCGCCAGGTCGCATCCCGCCGCTTTGAATCCCGCCCGCGCCCACGCACGCACGTCGTGCCCCGTCCCGCAACCTGGCGCGAGGACTTCGCCGCGCGGCAACTCCGGGTGGGCGGCGAGAAAATCGACCAATCCGGGCGACGGCTCGCCCTTCTCCCAAGGCATGTCGTTCGCTTGATAGAGCGCTTCCCAATCGGTTGGCATCCGCGCAATCTGCGCGCTTAACGCTCTGTCGTAAAGCCTAACGCCGCGCCCGCGTGCGAATGTCGATCAACTGCTTCATCACCTGCTGAAGCTGGCCGCTACCGCCGGCGACTCCGAATGCGTCGTGCAGCGTCTTGTAGAGGGCATAAAGTTCGCTGTAGGTGGCGTTCGCCTTGGCGTTGGGCTTGTAGGCCGTCGGATCGAGTCGGACCATCGCGCGTTGCGCCTGCGCAAAATCCTTGTGGGCGCCCGCGACCACCGCCGCCGCGATTGCCGAACCCAGCGCGCACGTCTGCGCCGAACCCGAAACTTTCATGGGACGACCTGTGACGTCCGCGTAAATCTGCATCGTCAGCGGGCTCTTCGTGGCGATGCCGCCGCAGTTGACGATCTGGTCGATCTTCACGCCGTAGTCTTCGAAACGATTGATGATCGTCAGCGCGCCAAACGCCGTCGCTTCGATCAGCGCCCGGTAAATCTCGGCCGGCGTCGTGTAAAGGGTCTGTCCGACGAGCAGGCCCGTGAGCCGCTGGTCAACAAGAACGGTGCGGTTCCCGTTATTCCAGTCCAGCGCCAGCAGCCCGGACTCGCCCGGCCGCAATTTCGCCGCGGCGGCGCTGAGCGCTTCGTGCGTTCCCGATTTGCCGCCCGGTTGAATGTAATTGACAAACCAGTTGAAGATGTCGCCCACCGCCGATTGCCCCGCCTCCATCCCGATATATCCGGGAATGACGCTGCCTTTGACAATCCCGCATAGGCCGGGAATGTCAGCCAGCGGCTTGTCGCCGGGCCATACGGTGATGTCGCACGTGCTGGTGCCGATGATCTTGACAAGGACGCCGGGTCGCACGCCGCTCCCAACCGCCCCAAGGTGCGCGTCAAAAGCGCCCACCGCCACAGGTATGCCCGCCGGCAATCCCGTTTGTTTCGCCCACCCCTCAGTCAGGCCGCCGACAGTGGAATCGATGGCCTTCACGCGCGTGCACAGCCGCGAACGCAGTTGCGCGAGCTTTGGCGCGAGACAAGCCAGAAACTCAGCGTCCGGGTGCCCGCCCCAATCCGCGTTATACATCGCCTTATGGCCCGCGGCGCAAATCCCAAGTGTGCGCTTATCCGGCGCTTCCGTCCCGGTCAGCGCCGAAGGAACGTAGTCCGCCAACTCCACCCACGAATCGGCCGCCGCGAATACCGCGGGCGCCGTCCTCAGGCAATGGAGAATCTTGCTGAAGAACCATTCGCTGGAATAAACGCCGCCGCACTTGCCCAAATACTCCGGCCGCATTTTGCGCGCCAGTTCCGTGATCTCCGAGGCCTCCGCCACGCCGGTGTGGTCTTTCCAAAGCCACGCGAAAGCCGCCGGGTTGTTGGCGAATCGCTTCTGAAACGCCAGCGGTTGGCCCTCGGCGTCCACCGGCAATGGCGTGCTTCCCGTTGTGTCGACGCCAATGGCGACGATGCTCTTCGGATCGAAACCGCGCTGCGCGCGCTTTGCCGCGGCAAGAGCGAGCTTGATGCAATTGCGGGCGCCGGCGAGGTAGTCCGATGGATGTTGGCGGGCGAGATTCGGGTCGCGCGACAGAACGACTCCGTTGGTTCCGTGCGCGTAATTCCACACGCCCGTGCCGATCTCCTCGCCGTTTGCGGTGTTGACAATGACGGCCCGGACAGAGTTGGTGCCGTAATCGAGGCCGATGGTGTGCTTGGCGGCGTATTTCATACGTTGGGAGTTCGACGTTAGATCAGCGGCGCGCCAGGTGTCAATATTCGGTCGTCGGCAGGGTGAGATCTGAAGCGCCGGCCAAAGGCGGGGTGTGCGAGCGCGTCGCGGCGGGCAGGGGCTAACCGGGGAATCTGACCGCCAGAAAAAATCGCGCTCGCGCCGATGGCAACTTCCGCTTCGGATCGACCAGCGCGGCCTGCAAACAAATCAGCGCAAATGCTGAACCGGCGGGAGGCAAACCCATGAATCGAGCCCCGAAAGACGGTTAAAAACTCTCCGCGCGCGGCACTCTCTTAACCTCCGCCTCTCGACGGATATTCTCCTAAAAAAGTCGCACTATGGCCATTGAAAGCCGCAATGGCCATAGTGGTTATTGCAGTTGAGCATCTTGTCAAGGAAAATCATTCGTTCAGGAAGTTCACGGCTGCAAGATTCTATACCCGCTCTGAAACAAACGTTTGACAACACTCAACGCGCCGTTTACCGCTTTCCCCAATATGATCCCACCGATCCGAGTTTTCCGGTTTCTTTGTTCCCTGTTTGCGATTCTTGCCGTGGCGCCCCTCCACGCCGCCGACGCGCCGTTCGACGGCCTGAATCTTAACCTCGGCAATCTCTATCGCCTGTCAAGCGCCCAATCGCGCTCCATCAGCCCGGAGAATTTTACCGGCGAGAAAGGCAAAGCCGCCATGTCCACCGACGGTCCCGCCGCCCGCGGCGCCGCGCGCGACCTGGGCCAGGGCTGGAAGGTCTCGCCTTATGTGCGTGTCGCCGCGCACACCACGTTCACGCTGGCGGACATCACCGGGCCGGGCGCCCTGACCCAAATCTGGATGACCCCCGCGCCGCTCGACAAAACCCGCTGGTTCATTCTGCGATTCTATTGGGACGACGAGACCGAGCCTTCCGTCGAGTGCCCGTTGGGGGACTTCTTTGCGTGCGGCTGGGGCCGATATTGCCACATCAGTTCCTTGCCCGTCTGCGTGAACCCCGGCAGCGCGTTTAATTCCTATTGGCAAATGCCGTTCCGCAAAAAATGCAAAGTCACCCTCGAAAATCTGGACGACAAGGAAATGTCCATCTATTACCAGATCAATTACACGCTCACAGACGTCCCGGCCGACGCCGCCTATTTCCACGCGCAATTTCGCCGCGAAAATCCGCTCAAGACCAAGGGACTCCACACAATCCTCGACGGCGTCGAAGGCTCAGGCCAATACGTCGGCACCTATCTCGCCTGGGGCGTCCACAGCACGGGTTGGTGGGGCGAAGGCGAAATCAAATTCTACATGGATGGCGACCAGCAATTCCCGACGATTTGCGGCACTGGCACCGAAGATTATTTTTGCGGCTCGTACGATTTTGACACCACCGACGCCGGCGGCGCGTCGCATTACACCGAATTCTCCACGCCGTACTCAGGCCTGGCGCAAGTCATCCGACCGGACGGCCATTACGATTCTCAAACGCGGTTCGGCCTTTACCGATGGCACATTTCAGACCCCATTCGCTTCCAGAAAGATCTGAAAGTCACCATCCAGGCCCTCGGCTGGCAATCCGGTGGACGCTACCTCCAGTTGCAGGATGACGTCGCCTCAGTCGCCTTCTGGTACCAGACCGAGCCGCACAAACCCTTCCCAAAACTCCCAGCACGCGACGACTTGGAACTGCATTGAGTCGCGCTATTTCTTCAACGCCGACTTGATGTCTTCCAGCGGGATACCCAGCACCGCGCGCGCGACGCTGTCCAACGACGCTTCCGGCCCCGCTAGGTGGATGGTCCGATGCACGTGCGACATGCTCGCTCCAGGCGCCAGGCTCGCAGCGGGCGATGACGACTCGACTTCGAAGAACGGCCCCATCGGCTTCGCCCCGGGTGAAGGCGGACCGTCGTTGTAGCTGTTCTCCACGTCGCCGCCGTACGGATTGTCCTGCAGCTTCCAAAGCGAATTCACGTAATCCGTCACGCCCTTCGGCTGGTTGAATTGCACAATCGTGAGCACCTGGTGATCGGCGTCATACGCGCCGAGAACGGCTTTGCTGCGCCGCGGATTCACGCCGATCTTGCTGCGGAACTTCCCATCGCCGCTCAGGAATATCGCGCTGTCCGTCGTCTTCAAACGGTCCGGCGGAATGGCTCCGAAGTAATCCGCCGTGACTTTCGTGCCCAATTCGGACTCCGGTCCGGAGTTGATCGGCACAACAATCGTCGCCCCGGGCGACGGCGTGAACATCCCCAGAATCCAAATCGACAGAAGGCCCGTCTCTTTTTTCCACTCGTTTTGCCCCGCGTTGGAAATGCGGTTGTCCGATTCGTAGGCGACCACATTGACGTCGTCCAGCGCCTTCACGCCGAGCCGGCGCCACGCCGCTCTCGTGTCGAGCAAACGAACCTCCCGCTTCACCGCCACCTCAAATTGCGTCCCCGAATAATTCGTCACCGAAAACTCCGACGAGAACGCGGCCCGGCTCTTGGTTTTGCTGTCCGTCTTGAACGGCAGCGTGTCAAACGCCGCCGGCACGAACCAGTCCGCCAGCTCGAACTTCGCGCCCTTGGCGAAATAAATCGAAAACTGCCCGCCCTCGGGCCCAAGCCAGAACCGGTCTTCCCCGCCGAACGGGTTCATGTGAGGGATCACTTTGCCCGAGGAGATCAACTCGCGGTTGATCCATCCGAAGCTTCGGCCCGCGTCTCCCCCTGCGGTGCTGGTCATCACGCGCCCCTGCCAGCCCGGCGCGATGGCCACCTTCGCCAGTCCCTTGGCGTCGCTGAGCACGATAAGTTCGGTGTGATCTCGAAGATACGCGGTGTCATCGCCAAATGTTGCGGCGCAGGCGTTCTGGGTGAGAGATGCGGTGGATGCCATAACGACGATCGTCTGAGTGAGCGGATATTTCATCATTTCAATATGTTGAGAGATTCCTGGATTCCAAAATCCAAACTGTGGAGCATGCCCGAAGTCAGCCCCGCGGGCGCCCCCTTGTCAAGAGCGAACAACCGCGCGCCAGCCGCTCAGTCCAATCCTGTAAATCTCGTAAATCCTGTCAAAACATCATCCGTGCCATTCGCGCGATCCGTGGCGAAAAATAAACTGGCCTAAGTGGCATACAGTCTCTAACCGGCTAACACCCTTCGCCCCGTTCATGCTAATGTCGCCGCGTGACGACGCATTATGTCATTCGAAGCCGGGTCGCTTCGGCGGAGATTCCGCCTTTTGGAAGCCCATCACGAACCGGTTGTGGGGGGGGGAGAAACGACGATTGCGCTGTCGCCAGCCTCCACCACTATATATTGTGGTTCGCGCAGTTCCGGCCAATCCCGCCAGACGGTCCGCCACGTTTTCCGTCGCGATTGTTGCCTTGCAAGCCGCCGTGCCGGGGTTTTCTATCGTTCGTAGAATGATCACCAGACGCACCTTCATCGGGTTGGCCGGCGCCGCGACCGCCTCCACGTTCTTTCCCGCTTCCGCCTGGGCTGACTTTGAATTGCCTCCCACCGAATGGGAGAACTGGAAAAAAACGCTGTTCGATCCGGCCTTCCCCCGCAAATACCTTTCCAACCGCCACACCGACGCACGCATGCATCTGGGCGGCATCGGCACGGGAAATTTTGAACTTGGCGCCGATGGCCAGCTCACCACCTGGCAGCTTTGGAACAACCTGCGCGACGGAAACGTGCCATTCCATTTCGCGATCAAAGCGGGCGCCACCGCCAAGCTCCTTCAAACAGCGGGCGGCCCGGATTGGCCGCGTGTCAAACAAATCGAAATGACCGGCGATTATCCGCTCGCCTCGTTGCGTTTCCACGACGACGAATTGCCCGTCGCCGTTGAGTTGACAGCTTTTTCTCCGTTTTCGCCGTTGGACCTCGCGTTGTCATCCACGCCCGCCGCCTGCTTCCAATTCAAATTGTCGAACCCCTCCCAACGCGCGCAGGAGGTTTCGCTTGCCGCCTTCCTGTGCAATCCAATCGGCTACTCAGGAATAGGCCGCATCGAAAACGGACGTCACGCCAGCGTCGGCGCGAACGTCAACGAAGCGTTCCGCGAAGGCGACGCCGCCGGCTTCGTGCTCAGCGCACACGAAGGCCTCGAACCCTCTGTCGACGCCCCGGTGACCTTATGCGTCCTCAAAGATCCATTTGTCGCGCCGCCCGATCCGCACGTCGGCGAAACCAACTACGCCTACGTCGCGCCCCGCGACATCGCAATCCCGCCGCTCGACAGGCCCGACGGGCTGAAGGTCGAAATCATCGACCCAAAACAATTCTCGACCAAAAGTCCCAAGCCTCTCATCTGGCTCGATGACGCCGACCTTTCGATCCCAGCGCCGCTTCTTGCCTCAATTTGCGATGCCGTCCGCTCCGGCGCCGTGTTGGTCTTCTCCGGACGCTCCATGCCGCTGCTGGCTGTTTTTGCGGGCGGAACGACCGGCCTCGATTTGACGGAGCTTTTGGAGGAATTGCTTCCGATTCGGATGACCGGCGTTCGGGCAGGGCAGGGGACCGTCGAATTCGACGGCCTCGCTCTGATTCACGACGCAGTCAAGTCAACGGCGCCGAATGGGCTCGCGCAATTCACGCGCGCGTACGGCGCCGGCAAGGTCGTCGTCCTCGGCGGCCAACTGCTCGATCCGGCCCACACCGATTCGACGCGCGTTCGCCAGGAAGCGTATGCGGCCCTTTGCGGCCTGGTTGGCGTCAAGTACACTATGACCGAAGGCCAATCTTCAAAAGCGCCCGGTTTCGGGTCTCTAGCGCTCGGCGTCCTCGCGGGCGATGCCTCGGGCTTGGCGTCTTTCGACGATTGGAGCGCCGCATGGAGCCAATTCTCCGCAAAGGGCGCGTTCGATCCGCTGGCGGGCCAGTCCTCGCAACCCACTCCGCTCGGGCGCACGGGCAACTGCGCGTTGGCGGCGACGGTTTCGATTCCGCCCGGCGGCGAGGCGGCCATTCCCTTCATCTTGACGTGGCGTTTCCCCAATAAATACAGCGCCGCCGGCCAATGGGTCGGGACCCATTACGCCACCCAATGGCCCGATGCCCGCGCCGTTATGAAAATGGCCGTGGACAGCTTCGCCGCGTGGACCGAAAAAACGCAGGCGTTTCGGCGCGCATTTTACGACAGCACTTTGCCCTATTGGTTGTTGGACGCCGTCACCGCGAATGCCGGCATCACGCGCCATGCGGGCGTGGTTTTTCGCCTCGCCAACGGCGATGTTTACGGATGGGAAGGCTCCAACGGCTCCTGCCAGCCAACCTGCACGCACGTGTGGGGCTACGAGCAATCCTTCGCGCATCTTTTTCCGCAGCTCGAAAAGGAAATGCGCCGCATCGATTTCAAACACCAGCAGCGCGCCGATGGCGGCATTGACAACCGCACAGAAGTTCCCTCCCCGCCGCATCCGACTGGCGAGCAGCCCTTCAGCGACGGCCATTCAAGCTGCATTCTCAAGGCGTATCGCGAGGCGCTTAATTCCACCGATGAATCGTTTTTCTCCGACTACTGGCCCAACGTCAAACGCGCCACTGAGTATTTGATTGCGCGCGACGCCGCCGCCGCGGGCGGCAAGCCCTCCGGTGTCTTGCAGGATGAGCAATGGAACACCTACGACGAAGCGTTGCACGGCGTGACCACCTTCATCAGCGGATACTACCTCGCCGCGTTGCGCGCCGCCGAGGAATGGGCGACGCGCATGGGAGAAACCGACACCGCGCAACGATTCCATTCCATTTTCGAGTCTGGCCGCGACAAGTTGGTCGAGCTCTGCTGGAACGGCGAATATTTCGAGCAGCATCTGGCCGATTACGCCACGCGAAAAGGCGAAGTCGGCCCCGGTTGCATGTCCGACCAACTCATCGGCCAATGGTGGGCTCACCAGCTCAACCTCGGCTACATCCTTCCGGAGGAGAAGGTCAAATCGTCGCTTCGCGCTATTGTCAAATATAACTTCAAGTCCGACCTCACCGGCTGGAAACATTCTCCGCGCGCCTTCGCCGGCCCCGGCGACAAGGGCCTCATCATCTGCACCTGGCCGCGCGGCGGCCGCCCCGCCAACGTGATGCTTTACTCGGATGAAGTCTGGACAGGCATCGAATACCAGGTCGCCGCCCATCTCATTTACGAGGGTATGGTGGAAGAAGGTTTCGCGATCGTCAAAGGCGCCCGCGACCGCTACGACGGCGTCCCGCGTCCGCCCATCGGCCGCAATCCATGGTGCGAAATCGAGTGCGGCGGCCATTACACCCGCGCGATGTCCTCGTGGTCGTTGCTCCTCGCGCTTTCCGGCTTCCACTACGACGGCCCGCGACAGCGTATGCGCGTCGCTCCGCAGCACAAACCCGAGAACTTCAAATCGTTCTTCACGACGACGGAAGGGTGGGGGAGCGCCAGTCAGCGGCTCTTTGGCGGCAAACAGGCCGTCGCATTCGACGTTGTCGCCGGCCAGTTGCCCGTCAAGTCACTGGATCTGAGAACCAGCGCGCCGAGTGGAAATGTGTCCGTTCTGCTCGCGGGCAAGGCTCTCCGGCAATCTGCCGATTTCGCCGATGGCCAATGTCACATCCAGTTCGCGGACGCCGGCGTCATTGCGCACCCAGGCGAAAAGTTGGAAATCACAATCGGATAAACCGACGATGCGCTTGCCTTTTTGAGCCAACGGAGTAAACAAAACACCGAAACCTTTCACCCATGCTCTTATGAAAACACGCCAAAACCTGGTCTTCGCCCTGATCGCCGCCTTCGGTCTCTGCGGCGTTTCGAGCGCCCTCTCAGCCGATATTTCCGGCAAATGGAAATCCGAATTCGAATCCCCAGTCGGCCATCTCAAATACACGTTTGATTTCAAGGTCGACGGAGACAAACTCTCCGGCAAGGCCCATCGCGAAACCTCCGAGGCCAAGATCGACTCCGACCTCAAAAACCTCAAGCTCGATGGCGACAAGCTCTCGTTCACCGAGACGCTCGATTTCAACGGGACCGACATCGCAATTGATTACACCGGAAAAGTGGCCGGCGATGAAATCAAGTTCACGCGCAAAGTCGGCGATTACGGCTCCTCGGAAATTGTCGCCAAACGCGAGAAACCCGAACCGGCCTCCGCGCCCGCTACCAATTCCGTCACCGGCAAATGGCGCGCCGAATTTGACACGCAAATCGGCAAACAAAAATACCTCTTCACCCTCAAGGCCGACGGCAATACGCTGACCGGAAAGGCCAACGCCGAAATTGGCGACGGCAAATTTGAAACGGCCCTCTCCGATGGCAAAATCAACGGCGCCGAAATCACGTTTGTCGAAAACATGGATTTCAACGGCAATCCCGTCCGCATCGACTACAAAGGCGTCCTCAACGGCGACCAGATCAAATTGACCCGCAAAGTCGGCGATATCGCGACCGAGGAATTGACCGCCAACCGCGAAAAATAAACAGGAACAAATCCTCTCCTGGCGTCTCTCACATAACGATAGACGCTCAAATCGGCGCGCCGTGAGCCAGGCCGAGACCGTCGCGGCTAGCCACTCGGGGAGATGAGCCGGTGCGCCGCTGATGGATGCCGACAGTTTCGGCTTTGGCCTGTGGCACGGCGCGTCCGCTTTGGGCGTCAATCATTTTCCCGGCGCCTCCATCCCAGATAAGGCCCCCCGGCGT
>Ga0265339_10002269_pt1 | contig 13888 bp, 7 predicted proteins | sample 4CB219metaG_FD_202085 | JGI IMG/M metagenome (GOLD analysis project Ga0265339, IMG submission 202085) | Rhizosphere microbial communities from Carex aquatilis grown in University of Washington, Seatle, WA, United States - 4-CB2-19 metaG | ecosystem: Host-associated > Plants > Roots > Rhizosphere...
CTGCGAGGACGCGTCGTAGAACATTCCGAATCCGGCGCGAACCACTGTCTTTCCCTTGCCGGTGACATCCCATGCGATGCTGGCCCGTGGAGCGAAATCTTTCTTGTCGGGGTTGTAGAGGTTGCTTAGGCCGGGCTGACCGACTTGAGTCAGAGTAAACGTGCCTCCCGCGGCATCGAAATTCGTGACATTGCTCAGAAGATTACTCTTCTCCTGCATCACGCCGAAGTAGTCCCAGCGCAAGCCATAGCTGAAAGTCAAGTGTGGAGTCAGTCGATAGCTGTCCTGCACGTAGAATCCGAAGTTGTTTTCGTACGTGTGACGGATTGAGTTTCCAAAATACTGGAAACCGCCATCCACAAATCCAGCCAGGAAATCTTCGATTCCATTAAAGCTGGGATCTGCCCCGCCACCCGAAAAACTCAACCGGCCACGGAAGTACTTGTCAAAATACTGCTGCACGGATGTGCGGTGAAAATCGAACCCAAACTTCACGTCGTGCTTGTTGATCTTCCAGGAGAAATTGTCGAGGGCTTGGGCGTTGCTATCGACACGATGACGGGGAACGCTGCTGGTGGATCCGAGTTGGGCGACCCCGTGTACCAGAATGATTGGAAGACCGGAATCGAAGGCTCCGCTTCCGTTGCAAAGAGTTGTATCGGTCGCTGCACACAAACCGATCGAACTGGGGTGGAAGCTTTGATCTCCGGGGAAGAACCCTTCAGCGAAGCGGTTCCATCCGAAACGCAGCTCGTTGATTTTGTTCGATCCGAAAGTGTGCGTGTAGGAAATTGAAACAAGTTGCACGCGGGTCGGTGTGAAGGTATTAAACCCAGGCAACTGCCCGCCACTCGCCGTCAGTGCGAGCGGGAACGACTGCACGCTATCTCCAAAGAAATAGCGCCCAGTCAGGATATTGTCCGGATTGAAATTGTGGTCGATCTTCGCTATGAAACTAGTGAGATTGTTGTAAGAGGGAGAAACCACAGATGCTGTGCCCGGTTCAAACAAGGCACCTTTCGCGAGATTAGGAGCAGGCCAAGGCTTCAGAGCCAGCAAGCTGGCAATCACAGGATTCACAGCGTCGCTCGGCTGCAATGATCCATCTGCAGCGCTTCCTGTGGGTACCGCTGAGACCGTCACAACTCCTACTGGCTCCCGTTGGCCCTCATAGTCCAGGAAGAAGAATGTGCGATCCTTGATGATCGGTCCACCCAGAGAGGCTCCGAACTGGTTATTGTGAAAAGGAGCCTTCGGCTGGCTCGAAGGGTTGAAATAGTTGCGCGCGTCCAAGGCATTGTTCCGGAAATACTCACCTGCGGTTCCGTGCAGCGCGTTCGTGCCACTCTTGGTCACAATATTCACAACCGCGCCGGCGTTTCGACCATATTCCGGCTCAAAGTTCGAGAGTACATTGAGCTCGGCGACAGCATCGATCGGCAGAATTGTCGACGGGGTTCCGAAGACGCCTGCCTCATTGATTGCGGGGTCGTTGCGGTAACCGTCGTTCATGTCAGTTCCGTCAAGCAAGTAGTTATTGGAACGGCCACGAGCACCATTCATGGAAAACTCGCCGAAAGATCCGGGAGAGTCAGAAATTTGGTCAGGCGAGCCCGCAACACCGGGATTCAGATAAATCAGCTTTGTGTAGTCGCGCCCATTGACCGGCATGTCCTGCGCCGTCTGCGCCGTGATTACACCGCCCAGGACGTTAGAAGTCGTTTCCACCAGGGGCAGATCGTCGGCCGAGACTTCTACCTGGGTGGCGACCGCTCCGGTCTTGAGCGCGGCGTCGATACGACGGTCGGTCGCAACATCAACGGTCACGCCGGTTGCCACAAAAGTCTGAAATCCGGACTGCGTGACCGTGACGGTATAGGTCCCAATCGGCAATTCGGGAAATGAATAGCTGCCATCGGCGCTTGTCGTCGCTGAGCGCTCCAGTCCCGTTCCTGTGTTGTGCACCTTCACCGTCGCTCCCGCCACTACCGCTCCCGACGGATCGGTTACGGTTCCCAGGATGGTCCCACGGAAGGTTTGGGCCAACAACATCGCCGACATCAAGAACACACCCACCACCACGAAGCGTAGCTTCATTGTCTGTTCTCCCTGTGTCGCGGATGCGCACAAGTGGATCTCTCCGCGAACACAACACGACTGCTTTTTAGATTTTCGGAATTATAGTCGACTGCGGCTTGAAGTTAACGACTTTACTGAGGGAAGGTGAAACTGGAATCCGAGCGACTTTGGCACAAAGGGCACTTCCCCTTCTGTTCCGCAAGGACGGAATGTTGACCTAGGATCATGTCACGGGAAAAGGCAGCGGCAAGCAGCCAAGGCACGGCATCGTGGCGACACGTCGCTCTCTTGGCTGTTTTGAAGGGCTAGAAGTTGAACGCCACGCCACCACGCACCGATCTCGCGTTCTGCACGAGGTAGAGGGTGCGCCGATCGCGTCCCATCACCGGGACATAGCCCTGCGCCAGCAAGTTCCGCAGGTCCATCAGTACTTCTATGTGTCCCGCGAGGAAGCTGGAGGGTATCGGCTGCCGAACGAAGAGATTGAGGTACGGATCGGACTGCCCCGCCGAAGTGTTGAACAAGTCAACCGGCGTCAACGTGCGGCCGCCAGTGTAGCGATACGACGCGACCCAGTGTGTTTTCGCCTTCGGAACTGTTCCGCTGAACTTGGCCGCGACGGCTTGGCGCCGCTCGGTGCGAATGTAATCCCGCGCATCCTGCAATTCGATATCGGGACGAGAAAGATCGAGCACGCCGCCGTAGGCGTAATCAAGCGTCGCCGTGAGGTCCGACATCAGCTTGCGTTGCAGCACCACACGCAGTCCACGCGTGGAGAAATCATTGCCCTGGTAGCTGAACGTCCCGGAGTACATATCGGGAAGTACGTCGCCGGACTCCGCGCTTAATTCACCGACGCCGGTAAGAACCGGATCGATGACGGTATCGGAGTAGAACGCCACCTGCATGCTGTTCTTCCCCATGCGCCGTGACAGCGAGATTTCCTGGTGGTGCGCTCGCTCGACAGCCGGAGAAAAATTCACCATGCTCATCCGCGGGCCGGCTTCGCCTGGGTCGGATGCAGACGAGTCGAATCGTTCATCGGAGCGGTCTTCCAGGCGCGATTCCGGAATTGAACTCGCATACTGGTATTCCAGCACTGTATTCGGCGACAGGTGCAGGTCGGCGGATCCGAAGGGCTTGAACGCGTGCACACGGCCCATGAACTGGATGGTCTGCAACTCGCTGCCGAGCCTCATCTCCAGCATGTCGCCAATTACCACTCGATCGGAACTGGTAAGAGATAGCGCCTGCATTGTGGCGCCCGGCATGGTATTCAGGTCTGGAGAATTCCACCGCCGCGCGGTCAGCGAGAATGAAGGCTCAAAAACGTCGTTGTAGTGACTTGTGTACGTGGTGCGGAACACCGCCGCCGGCACAACGCCGCCTTCCGCTCCATATCCCAGATTGCCGTCCAGCCGCAGCGTTCCGGTTGACATCAAGGAACGTTCCACCGAGAAAGCGGTGCTCATATCGGACGAACTGCCGAACCCCTCACCGCCCGACCCTGCAAGAAATGCCAGGGTACCTTTCAACTCATGGTCGCCGCTGCCTTCGCCACTTTGCACAACCGCGGTGGTTCCATCGTCCAGAACCCGCAGAATTGGACGATTCGACACGGACCGCAATGTCCATTTCCAGTCATCCTGATCCACCTGGGATGGGATGTTGACGAGTTGGATCGCCTCGAAAAGCGTGGTCAGACGGATGTTGACCATCAGCTTCACGCCGTTGCGGACACTGACTCTTTCGCGCAATGAAGGTAGGAACGACGGAGCGCTGACTTTGAGGCTGTAGGTCCCGGGAATCAGGCTGGCAATGGAATAGAAACCGTGATCGTCGGTGAAGACTTTCAGGCTCCGCGCGGCCGAGCCAAGTACCTCGACAGCCGCACCCATCTGGGGTGCTCCGCGACCGTCGCGCACGTATCCCGAGATTGTGCCTGCCCCTGTTTCCGGCCAAGCCGGAAGAGCCAGGGCCATGACCACTGCTACGAACCCGAGCTTTCGGAACATCACGCCCACCACCTCTAGGAAACCAGCCAACAGGTTACTCCACGGAGAAGCTTACCGTGGGGTCGACTGTCTGCTTGGAAAGCTTGTCATTCACCTTGATCTGGAACTTATACAGGCCCGGCTGAAGATTGGCAGCCGCCAGGGTTTTCTGCAGCGTGACCTGATCGCCTACGTTGCCCATCGTGTCGGTCGATTCGACAGTATGAATAACCGCCTTATTGTTGGCGTCCGTTACGTTGTACTCGATCGTGGCGGAAGGCTTGTGGGTCTTCTCATCCACCGTGAGATTGTAAACCTGCATCCAGAAATTCAGCTTCTGGTTGCGTTTGAATGCAATCGGCTTGCCGTCGGAAGAGGCCACTCGAGGACGCACCTTCATGGTTCCGATCACGAAGTTGCCGGTGCCCACGTTCTTCGCGGCCACAGGCTCCATCTGGTCGGCAATGATAAGTGACGAACTGCTCAGGCGGTCTTCGCTGAAGTCTGGAATCTGGATGGCGCGGCTCCAACTGCCCGTGCGGTCTCCGTTCACATCCTTCACTACAATGTCCAACCGGTAGCGGTTCAGGCTGATGCGCAGCGGCAGGGCCTTCCAGTACACCGAAGAGTTTTCCGCCGTCTTGGGCAGCAACTCGACAGGTACGTCGACTTGCACCGTGTCTTCGAAGGTCTGCACGATCTTGCCAGTCAACGTTGTAACGCGACCAAAAATGTTGACCGTACCGCGCTCGATGCCGTCTTTATTCTGGAACGTGACGTCGCGATTCTTGATCTGGATCGTCACCGGAACCAGAACCGTGTCGCTCGTTACCTTCACGAAGTCCGCACGCACGTCGAAGGGCATCAGGTTGACGCTGATCTTGTGGCTGACGACTTCTTCCAGATCCTTGAACTTGATTGCGGGAGCCGCCTGCAGCTTGGCGAATTGTTCGAGCCGGTCAAATTCCTTGGTTTGCAAGTCGTTGTTGAAGGGCGACTGGCCCAGTTGCTCGATACCACTGCCGCCGGTAAAGCGGCTGGCCTTGCTCGTCATTCCCAACTGCTCATACAGAGTGAGACCGGCATTGGGCGTGTACTTCAAGGCATCTTTTTCGGAGCGGTCCATCGTCATGTGATAGTCGCCGCACATGCAGTTGTCGACGAACTCAATGATGACTTCCTGGCCGATGCCCTCAAGGTAGCGATACCGCCATTGCTCGAACGGGAATGTGGAGGTCTCGCCGCCGCCTTCTTCCATCGGGCGCTCGTAGCTGCCGCCGGAAGGATGCGATTCGATTTCATCGGCGGGTCCAAACACGATGTACATGTGGCCGCGATCCGTCTTCCAGCCCGGGATGCCAGCTGCGAAGTGTTCGTTCGCATACGCGATGCGGCGGTAGTGTTCTTCCTTGAACTCGTTTTCTTCCGTGTCCGGCGTGGGATCGCGGCGCTGCCAGAAGGCTTCAATGAACTGGTCGCGCTCCTCATCGTTCGAGAGCTGCATGAATGCTTTGCGCTCTTCGTCCGTGATGATCCAGGCCACGTCCTGGTTCAGCCAGGTCTTGTAGGTCTTACCCAATTCACCGCGCAGCGCCTTGGCGTTCGCCTTCCGCTGCTTCTCTGAAACAGGGCGCTTCAGGGGATCGACCGGGCTATCCGGAGTGCCGGCTTGGCCGGCAGATGCTTTTGCGTCCTTGTCGTTCTTGTCCTGAGCCAGCGCCCGCGGGGCGACTGCAAGACCTAACGCAATCATCGCGGCCAATACAATGGCCGAGCAACGGAACCGAAAACCTGCGGAGAACATAGAAGGGCCTACCTCGTGCGAGAAGCCAGTTGCTTCTAATTCTATGTTGGTTGGATACAACAAGGCAAGAAAAAGAGGCCCGCCCTAAAAGTTTTTCTGCCTCGGGAGGCTCTTGTAAATCCCTTAAGAATCCATATTTTGCAGCCCGGGCCACGCCCAGACTGATGGATTGATTGCCCCGTCCTGGCGGGTATAATGAGGCGAGGGATCGGGTCATCGGGTGATCTGGTCATTCGCAGCTCTCTAATGGGAACTTTGTCCCTCCGCTCAACGTAACTGATACTAGGCGTACTTGTGTCGAAGGCAATTTGGCACTTTTCGATGTCCACGTTCACCCGGCCGCTCGATTGTTCTTAACCGATGAAGACTTGGAAGAAAATATTGATTGGCGTGGGTGCCGTCGTTGTGCTCGGCATCATCGTGGCTGTCACCGTCTACCAGAGCCGGAAGAACCTGGTCACGGTACAGACCGGCAAAGCCCAAAAGCAAACCTTGAGCTCCGTGGTCAGCGCCTCTGGGGAAATCAAGCCCAAAACCTACGTGAACATTGGCGCGAACGCTTTCGGCAAGATTATCAAACTCCATGTCAAAGAGGGCGATCGGGTGAAGAAAGGCCAACTCCTGGCCCAATTGGAGAATGTCCAGTCTTCCGCCGACGTAAACGCGACCCGCGCTTCAGTGCAGGGAGCGGAGACTGATTTCATTGCCGCCGACGCTGCGCTGCGGACCTCGCGTGCCGACCTGAATCGCGCCAAATCTGACGCCGATCACGCCCGTCTGGACTGGGAACGCGCCCAGGGCTTGTATAAAGATGCCCTGATCGCCAAGCAGGACTACGACACCAAGAAGGCCGCTTGGGAATCTGCCGAGGCCGGGTTGGTTCAGGCAGAAGCCCGGGTCGCCCAGGCGGTCGCCCAGAAAGATTCGGCGGACAAACATATTTCGCAAAATCGGGCGAACCTTACCCGCGTCGCTGACGTACTACAGAAAACGACGTATGAAGCGCCGTTCGACGGTGTGATTACCAATCTTCCCGTCCGCGAAGGGGAAACGGTTGTGATCGGCATTCAAAATTCGCCTGGCAGCACGCTGATGACGCTCGCGGATATGTCGGTAATCACAGCCGAAGTCAAGGTGGATGAGACTGACATTGTCAACGTACACATGGGACAGAGCGCGGAAGTCACGATCGATGCGATCCCGCGCAAGATTTTCCATGGCACCGTGACTGAGATCGGCAACAATGCCATCGTGCGTTCCACCGGCGTTTCCACCTCGCAGGCCACGTCAACCAGCGAGGAAGCGAAGGATTTTAAAGTCGTTGTGACGCTGACCGATCCGCCCGCCGACCTGAGACCCGGCCTCTCCTCGACCGCCAAAATCACGACCGCCACCCGTCCGAACGTCGTGAGCATTCCGATTCAGGCCCTGACCGTCCGGAACCCCGCGGATCTGATTCCCAAGGACGGGAAGGGCGCGGTTCACGCCGCGGCCCCTGTGGAATCCGGCAAGCAAAAAGAAGAGATTCAGGGCGTATTTGTGATCCGCAACAAAAAGGCTGAATTTGTAGCAGTGGAAACAGGCATCAGCGGCACCACCGACATCGAAGTGACCAAGGGTGTGCAGGAGGGTGACGAGGTAATCACGGGCAGTTACAAGGTTTTGCGTACCCTGAAGCCGGGGACGAGTGTCAAAATAGATAACTCGGCCCCGAAGAAGGAAGAAGAGTCCAACTAGACTGGGGGCTGCAGCCCGCCAATCGAGCTTCCCGCAAGGTGTCTAACTTTCACCCTGCTGGAACGTCAAAGAAAGAGCGGCCAGAGGAGTGCGCGTGCCCGAGCCGAACGAGGAGAAAAAAATGGCGACTGCTGAGATTCTTTCCATCGACAGGCCTGCAAGTCTGGGTGCTCCCGACTCGTGCATGATTGCGACCGAAGATCTGTGGAAGACCTATGACATGGGCTCGGAGCAACAGGTCCAGGCGCTGCGCGGAATCAACCTGCGCATTCAGCGCAACGAATATGTCGCCATCATGGGCCCGTCCGGTTCCGGCAAGTCAACCTTGATGAACCTGATCGGTTGCCTCGACTCGCCTTCCAAGGGACAGTACTGGCTCAACCAGCAACTGGTCAGCGAACTGGATGACGACGAACTCGCCCGCATCCGTAACAAGGAAATTGGCTTTGTGTTTCAAACTTTTAACCTTCTGGCGCGCGCTACTTCGCTGCACAATGTGGAACTGCCGCTGATTTATGCCGGCGTGCCTGCCGCTGAGCGTATCGAGCGCGCGAAAGGCGCGCTGGCCGCAGTCGGCATGGAATCCCGCATGAACCATAAGCCCAACGAGCTCTCCGGCGGACAACGCCAGCGCGTCGCCGTGGCTCGTGCCCTGGTCAACAAGCCCGCCATCATCCTCGCCGACGAACCGACCGGCAACCTTGACTCGCAAACCGGCAACGAAATTATGGCGCTGTTTGACCGTCTGCACGCGGAAGGAAACACCATCGTTCTCGTCACTCACGAGCACGACATCGCCGAATACGCGCACCGCATCATCTACATCAAAGACGGAATCGTTGCCCGCGATGAAGTGAAGGAACGGCGCTAGGCAGAGGTAAAGGAAAAGAGTCGTCCCCTCGGGGACTGGCGTTCACTCTTTGCTCAGTATAATTTCGATCACCTTTCCCGCCCGCGCTGACAGGTGCCCTTTGAGCGCGCCCTTCTGCGCGTGGATCTCAATGGTTTGGCCGTTGCCCGCGTGCGCCGGCAAAACGAAATTCCCTTTGCTGTCCGTGACGGCGACTTCGGGATAGTCCCCGACTGACACCGCTGCGCCTTCGATTGCAACCATGCTCTCGTCCACGACCACCCCGCGAATCTTGGCCGAGGTTTCGGCCGTGAGAGGGATTGTCACCGTCGGATAGTAATCCTGAGCCAACACGAGCGTGGAACTTCCCTTTAGAAACTCATCCTTCACTGCGGCAGAAAAGGTCAGCTTGCCTTCGGCCGGTCGAGCACGCGGAGGAACGTCCAGTTCCCATCCACCGTCAATCATCTTAAACTCGCCATTGTTTGAAGACTTGATCTGGGCGATATCGGCGGACGACTGGTCGGGCCGCACTACAAAAACCTGGATGCGATAAACCCCTCTTTTTTGAAGAAACGCGGACACCGCGTACGGTGCTATTCCGAGGCCCAGGAATACAAATGCTGACAGCCATGCGACCACGGGCCTTCCGGCGCGCAATGTGAAAGAGAACGTAAAAGCCGCAATGACCAGCGCAAACGCAGCGACGGTTATTGGATGGCCAACATGTCCCGCCATCCTTAGGAATTGATCCTCCATGACTAACTACTCCTGCTTAAGAGTAGAACTCTCAGAATGAAGTGGTGGCAAGTTACGGAAAGGTATTTCCGATTGCAGAAGAGTCGCGGGCGATTGCGCCCGCGCCCCGCGAACTGAGGTTATTGCTGAGCCGCTGCTGGGATGATCTTCTCGATACCGTGAGCAGCAGCCGTCGACGCCCCGGAGCGCGCCACAAAGAAGTCGTGGTCGTAGAGGTTGCGGTACATGCGGCCGGCGATTTCCGCTGCCTTCGGGCCAAATGTAGGACGCCCACCCTGCAAGAAGACAACCGTGACGATGCGCCCGACGTTCGTATTCGAGTAAGAAGCGAACCAACCAAAGCGCGTTCCGGCGCGGGAACACGTGCCGGTCTTGCCGAGGATCGATTCTTCGCTGAAGTTTAGGCGCAGACTGCGCGCGGTGCCGTACTGCACTGCCCCCGCCATCCCGTCAGCCAGTTCGGGGATTGCCTCATTGATGTCGAGATGCCGCTTCACACGCGGCTGAAAATTTGCGACCGCATCCGGACCATTCGGATGCTGCAGGTAATACAGCGTCCCGCCGTTCGAAATCGCGGCGACCAGCGCACCCAGTTGCAGCGGGGTCATTGAAATCCCCTCGCCGAACGAGCACATCTTGCCGACGCCGCCCAACTTCGCCGAAATCTCGGATTCCGGATACGCGCCGAGATGCTCCCCCGTCACGTGGTATCCGGCTAGTTCGCCGAGTCCAAACTGATGCGCGTAGTAACTGACCTTCTCAAACCCTAACTTGCGTCCCAGAGCTTCAAAATATGCGTTGTTCGAGTGCGCCAATGCCTCGGTAAGATTCATCCGGCTGCGGCGCCCCAGGGATACCTCTGTATCTTTATCCACCAGTCCTTCGCTGACTGCGGCAAGGGCAACGGAGAGCTTGATGGTCGAGCAGGGTTGCGCGCCGCTGGAAAGCGCCAGCTTCTGGTTGACCATCGCGAGGATTCGTCCGCTGGTTGGCTCGATCGCGACTACGGTTCCGTTCATGTTGCCGAGCGCGTCAATCGCTGCCTGGCGCACAACTGGATCTTCACCGGCCGTGATATCGCCTTCCGTGATGTCGGATGCGAACGAACTGGTATGGAAGCGCTCGTAGTAGCGGCGGCGACGATGCGCGGCCGTCGTGGAGCGTGGAGCGCGGCTGCGGGCAAGCGTGTGCATGCGCTTCCGGGCATGCTGGGTCTCTGTCACGGAACGGGATTTCGAACGCGGTGTGACCGCGTGCTGCGGGTTTACACTGGCCGCGATTCCGCTAGCTTCCAGAACGATTGCCAACACGAAGAAAATTGCCAGACGAAGCGACCATCCCCAGTACTTCACTTTCACCATCCCCGGTGGAAACGCAACAAAACTGCGTAACCTGACTCATTATGATGCAAGACTGTCGCCAAATCACGTCACGAAAGGCCTGCTTTGAGGCAACTGTCCGATAGTAGGGGATTTATGCGGAATGGCGCAACGACAAAGTATAAATCCGTTAACATGGCTCATGACAGGCTAACTGTATGAATAAGAATGTCTTATGAGCGTTTACTCAAAGGCGGTGCACCTTGGTAACCCGCTGATCTTGTTACCTTGTGAGGTACTCGGCTGTGCAGTCCTTTGCACTTTGTCGTGGGGCGTCTCCGACCACCAGTTGTCAGGCTTTCCACAGCGAGCGGGCTCCTGAACACATTGAGAAATCAGCGCGAGAGACCCATCCGGCGAATTTTTCTGTTATTTTCGGACGGCGCGCTGCCTTTTCGCGTCTTGTGTCGTCTTTCCAAACACCTGTCGCTTTTCTCGACGGATTCGCTGCGCAGATTTTTATCGGAGGTTGGGGTCTTGCGAATGCTGCTTCTATGTTTCTCCTGCGTTCTAATCTTTTCCTTGATGACAGAAGCTGCCGACAAAAGTCTGGAGACGCGACGCACCGAACTCAACCGCTTGCTCGCCGACGAATGGGAATACACGCTGCGCACGCAACCGGAACTCGCGACCCAGGTCGGCGACAACCGCTATAACGATCGCCTCAGCGATTTCTCCGATAAGGCAATCGCCGACGACATCGAACACACCCGCCAGGCCCTCGCTCGCTTCGAAGCCCTCGACTCCACCGGATTTCCGGAGCAGGAACGTCTCAATCATGCGCTCATGGTCCGCAACCTTCGCGAGGGCCTCGAGAGCGCCAAGTTCAAAGACTGGGAAATGCCGGCCACGCAATTCGGCGGTATCCATCTCTGGTATGCGTCCCTCGCTTTTGATTGCCCGCTGCGCAATACGAAGGATTACGACGACTACCTCGCGCGCCTGCACCAGATGCCCCATGTTATGGACCAGACCATCGGGCACATGCGCGACGGCTTGCGCGACCACCTGATGCCCCCGAAGTACCTGCTCGAAAAAGTGTCAGAGCAGGCCCAGCAGATCGCTGACGACCCGCTCGACAAAAGCCCGCTGACATCCCCGTTGCGAAAATTCCCTGACGCGCTTTCCGAAACCGACCGCAAGCGCCTGACCACGGCGATCAACGCAGCCGTCAAGGACGAAGTCGCTCCTGCCTACGCCCGGTTCGCCAAGTTTGTCCGCGAAGATTACGCGCCTCACGGACGCCTCGATCCCGGCGTATGGTCCCTTCCCGACGGAGAAGCTCGTTACCGCTTCGCCATCCGTCACCAGACCACCACCGATTTCACCGCCGATCGCATCCACGACCTTGGCGTGAAAAGCGTTGCGGAAATCGAGACCCAGATGCTCGCCCTCGCCAAGGCACAGGGCTTCAACGATCTGAAGTCTTTCAACGAGCACATCCGCCAGGATCCCGCTCTGCACGCCAAGTCCGGCCAGCAACTGTTCGATCTCTACGCGCATTACCGCGACCAGATGTACACGAAGCTGCCGCAACTCTTCGGACGCCTGCCGAAAAACAAACTCGATGTCGTGGAAATGGAATCCTTCCGCACCGCGTCCGCCCCTCCTGCGGATTACTCAATCGGAGCCGGAGATGGATCGCGCCCCGGCCGCATTAACGTCAATGAATTCGCACCCGAAAAACGTTTACTGCTCAACGTGGAAGCGATCGCCTATCACGAGGGTGTTCCCGGCCATCATCTCCAGTTCTCCATCGCACAGGAACTGACTGACCTGCCCGCCTTCCGCAAGTACAACCTCGACGTCAACGCCTTCACTGAGGGATGGGCGTTCTACTCCGAACGCCTTGGCAAGGAAGTTGGCTTCTATCAGGATCCTTATAGTGAATACGGACGTCTGCAGAACGAAATGTGGCGCGCCGTGCGCTGGGTCGTCGATACCGGAGTTCATTCCCAGCACTGGACCCGCCAGCAGATGGTCGACTATTTCCATGAACACACCGCGATGGACGAGGAAAACATCAACACGGAAGTCGACCGCTACATCGCATGGCCCGCACAGGCACTCTCCTACAAGATGGGGCAGATGAAAATTCTGGAATTGCGCGAAAGAGCGCAAAAGCAGTTGGGCTCGAAGTTTGATCTACGCGCATTTCACGACGAGGTCCTCGACTCCGGGCCACTGCCCCTCGATGTGCTCGAAGTGAAGATCAACGAGTGGATTGCGGCGAAAAAGTAATCGCGCAACATCCTGGATTCCCGATTGAGCGTGAAGGCTCGCCTTTGATTGCGGATGAGGAGTCTACCGCCTGCTTCAAGGGGACCGCATCGATGGCGAGGCATCGTGCTATTGCAACTTAGCGTATTCCGCTTGGGCTTCTTTCAGGATGGGCACGTCCGGATCAGCATCCTTCCACAGCGCAAAGAAATCCTGATAGGCCGCCTTCGCCTTCGGCGTTTCCCCGCTCAAAACATACGCTCGCCCCAGCCCCAGCCTGGCCAGGGAATGCTCAATCACGGTGGGATTGATTCCGCGATGATCCACAATTTTCTGGAACTCAGCGGCCGCTTCCGTTCCCTTCTTCGCCTGCAAATACGCGAGTCCGCGCACGTAGATGGGAAAGAGCGCCACGCCGAATCCCAGTTCATGCGGAACGCTCGCTTGCAATGCAGCAATTCCCTGCTCTGGAACCTTGTGATTCATGGCCGCCAGGGCCGAGGCGCAGGGGATGCTGACCTTCAGCAGAAGCGTGTCCGCCGGAAAGCGGCGGCGCAGATCTTCCAGGATATTTTGCGCGCGTCCGATATCCCCGGTAAGCGCCATCGCCATCGCCACGGATTCCATGTTGCTTCGCGCATTCGCCAGAGCAGAACTCGCAGCCGCCAGTTCTCGCGCCTTCGCAAAGTTCCCGACCTCGGCCTCGGCCACGGCCCAGCCCGCCATGGTATCCGCCGTCGTCTCCTTGAAACCCAACCGGTCGCTCACCTGGGTTGAGCGCTGAATGGTTTCGTCGGCCTTACGAATCTGCCCGCGGGCCGCCGCCGCGCCCGCCGCTTCGATCAAAACGAGGTATTCCGAGGGCTTTCCCTCCGCCCATTTCAGTTGCTGTTGCATTCCGGCGCTGTCGTTCTCCAGAAACGCCAACTCATAGAGCAATTGATGCACGAACAAGTTGTCGGCTTTGGCGTCGATCGCCTTTTGCAAAAGCGCATGCGCTTCCTCCGGGCGGTTCAGTCCGGTATAGGCGAGGGCCGCATGGAAGTAGCCGAACGGCGCGCTAGGG
>Ga0265339_10002281_pt1 | contig 13833 bp, 8 predicted proteins | sample 4CB219metaG_FD_202085 | JGI IMG/M metagenome (GOLD analysis project Ga0265339, IMG submission 202085) | Rhizosphere microbial communities from Carex aquatilis grown in University of Washington, Seatle, WA, United States - 4-CB2-19 metaG | ecosystem: Host-associated > Plants > Roots > Rhizosphere...
CGAACCGCCACGCCCGGCTGCTTCGGGCGGATCACAATCTTGCGAAACGTGTCATCCTTGACCGCGTTGGTGGGATAGTAGGCCACCTCATAGTCGGATACGCCATTTGCAGGGGGGATAGTTCCCAAAATGCCTCAAAAGCCGGAAGATATAACGCATGCTGCGCGACAAAAGCCTAATTCCGCTCTCCCGGGAACATCAGCACGCCCTGGCGCTGTGCGTGCAGATCGATCGCGCACTCCCAGCGGCCGCGTTGGATCTTACGCGGTGGCAGATCGAGATCAATGATGCCTACCAGAAGGAAATCAGTTTTCATTTCGCGGCAGAAGAAGAAGTGCTGTTCCCGCTCGCGCGGCGATTTGGGAAACTCACCGAGCTCGTGAGTGACCTGCTCGAAGAGCATGGAAAGCTGCGCGAGTACTTTGCTCAAGCGAAAAGTGGAACGATGGACCGCGATCGTCTTGCAGACTTCACCACGATGCTCTCGACACACATACGAAAAGAGGAGCGGCAGTTGTTTGAAGAGCTTCAGAAGTTGATGTCGGGACAGGAACTAGCGGCACTCGGCAACGCGTTAGTACAACAGGAACACGGGACCGCATCATGCCGTCTCAGAGAAAATACTTAAAAACCTCCATAAGGATTTCTGATTCCCCTGCTTCGTCTCCTATTCCTTCGGATTTGCCGCGTAGCGGCGCAGCAGTGTGATCGAAAACACCAGAATCAGAATCAGCAGTCCCAGAAGCCCCAGTTCCAGCATGGCGGCGTGAAAGACGCTGAAATCCTCCGCCGACCAGGAACTGCCTTTGGTGATGGTGGAGACTTCAAGTGTGATGACCAGAATTCGCCGGATCGATGCGATGAGACCGACAACCAGAAACGGCTCCGTCACCAGGACGTGCGACCGGATGGAAATGCTCACCGTGTGCAGGATTTCGACGAGCATCAGGACAATCAGTAGATGATCGAGCACCTGAAACGTTTGCGAGGCGATCGTCCAGCGATGGATGCCTTCCCAGAGCGAGTAGGCACCGTCGCCCAGTGCGGCCAGCGCGGTGACCGTCAGGAGGAGCGCAAGAATTCCGTAGATGCCAACTTCCGCTTTGCGTGCGTAGTCATCGAAGTGGTAGCGATACTTTTCCTCGGCCATGGCGCAACATAGTATCAACGCCGCGATATCGCGACAAACGAAAATAGGCCAATTGGTTCTGGAGGGTCAGATTGACCGAGCGATCAGGCAGCCCAGTCTTCATCGGCCGCACTTATGGGAAGCGGGAGACGATCGGAGACCTCGGCAAGCGCGGACAACTTGCCTGCTATCTCTGGAACCAAGAGGTCGGCACTAAAGCGCCAGCGCCAGTTGCCTTCCTCCAGGCTGGGAACATTCATTCGCGCCTCGCTGCCGAGCCCAAGAACGTCCTGTAACGGAACGATGCAGAGGCTGGCAACCGAACCAAAGGCGGCTCGAATCATGCCCCAGTGGATCCCGTCGTCACACCGGCCCAGGTACGCTTCGACGTGTCGCCGCTCCTGCTCATTGGCTGCTGACGCCCACCAGCCACGCAAAGTATCGTTGTCGTGCGTGCCGGTGTAGACGACCTTCTCACTGGTAAACGTGTGCGGCAGATGAATGTGGGCTCCGGTGTCCCCGAAACCAAACTGGAGCACGGCCATGCCGGGGATCTTCAGACGATCGCGCATCTCGTGCACGTCGGGAGTGATGTAGCCGAGGTCCTCTGCAAAGAACGGTAGTCCTCCGAGGGCTTCCCGCACCTTCACAAAAAGATCGTCCTTCGGTCCATCCACCCAGTGGCCGTTGATGGCCGTCGGCTCGTGAGCAGGAATCTCCCAGAACTGGGAAAAGCCACGGAAATGATCGAGCCGGATGTAATCGAAGGAGCGAGTGGCCCAACGCAGGCGGTCAATCCACCAGGCGTAGCCTCTCTCCTTCATCACGTCCCAACGATAGAGGGGATGCCCCCAGCGCTGGCCCTCCTTGCTGAAGAAGTCAGGAGGGACGCCCGCGACGACCTCCGGCTCCAGTTCAGGGGTCAGACGAAATAGCTCTGGGTGCGTCCAGACGTCGGCGCTGTCGAAATTCACGAAGATGGCAATGTCTCCAGCAACACGGATGGAGCGCTTCGCGCAATAGGAACGCAGCGCTTGCCATTGTTCAAAGAAGAAGAACTGAACGGTGCTGCGAATGTCGAGCTCATCACGCAACTCGGTGCGCGCCTTCTCCAGGGCTGCGGGATCCCGATGAGCCAGCTCGCGGGGCCAGTGATTCCAGCTCTCAAGCTCGTAACGGGCGCGCAAGGCGTCAAAGAGGGCAAAGTCGTCGAGCCACCACTGGTTGTCCCGCCTGAAGGCCTTATAGCGGGCTCGCGCTCCGACCGGTGAGGTGCGAAGGAAATTCTTCGCGGCCTCGAAGAGCAGCGGCAACTTCTGGTGGAAGACCTGTGAATAATTGACGGGTGCAGCGGCGGAGGGTAGGGCATCGATCTGGGTGCGGTTAATCCAGCCGCGATCGGCCAGCCGCTCCAAGCTGATCAACAAGGGATTGCCGGCAAAGGCAGAGGTCGAAGAGTACGGCGAGTCGCCTAACCCGAGCGGCCCCAGTGGCAGGACCTGCCATACACCTTGGCGCGCAGACGCAAGGAAATCTGCGAACGCATACGCCGACGGACCAAAATCGCCGACTCCGCCGCGGGAGGGCAGCGACGTTGGGTGGAGCAAAATTCCGCTGGCGCGTGCAAAGGGCATCAGAAAAACAGCTCTCAGCTCTCGGTATTCAGCCCCAGACTTAAGACAACCGGCTGAGAGCTAAAAGCCGAGAACTGAGAGCTGTTTTGAAACCAGAAATCTTGATCTGCCGGGCTAGGAGCCTTCTTCCGCGCCCTGGTGCGTCAGATTCTTCATTTCCTGCTGGTTGACCTTGATGCGGTTGGACTTTTCCATGTCCTTACGCAGGCTGGAAACAAACAACTGGAACAACTCGTTCTGTTTGGCCTCAAGTAACGATTGCCGGATCTCGTCTTTCTTCGCCGCGAATTCCTGATCACTCGGCGCCTGCTTGTCGAGAACCTGCGCCACCACGCCGCTGCTGCCGGCGGTGATCGGGCCGCTGATTTCGCCAGGCTTGAGAGAAAAGATAACGCCGGCCGGGCCTGACATGGACCCGATATCGGGCACTTGCCCGTCGGGTGCAACCATGTCGCTGCTCTTGACCGTTGCGCCCAGCTCTTTCGCAACTTTCTTCAAGTCATGCGCCGCTTTGGCGCGGTCGGCAAGTTCCTGCGTCTTTTGTTGGAGCAGGAAGCTGGCACGCTGGTTCTTGAACTCGGTCTCAACGCGCGGCCGAATTTCTTCAAATGTCGGGGTCGCCGGAGGACGTACCGCCAGAAGTTGGAAAACTACATAGCCTTGCGGAACCTGCGTGACATCGGGGGGCGCTTTATCGGCCTCATTGAAGACAGCATCCATGAATAAGGGACTGGCACCCAGACCAGGCAGAGAGTCCCCATGACTGATGAAGTCAGTGGTTACTACCTGCTGTCCCTTGGCTGCGGCAGCCTTGTCAAACCCGTCGGTGCGCGCGGCACTCAATAGATTGTTCGCGGCCGCTTCCGTGGCGCGCGAGACCTTCTGCTGCTTTACTTTTTCCTGGATCTCGCCCTTCACCTCCGCGAGCAACTTCAGGTGAGCATCCTGCTTGTCTTCCAGATTGATGATGTGGAAGCCGTAACTACTCTTGATCAAATCGCTGGTCTGACCTTTTCCGAGAGAGAAGGCGGCTTTTTCAAACTCCGGCACGGTACGTCCGCGGCCGATCCAGCCCAATTCTCCGCCGGCCTTGGCGCTGCCCGGGTCGTCCGAATACTTCTCGGCCAGTTTCGCAAAGTCCCCGCCAGCCTTGAGTTCTTTCAGGACGCCTTCTGCCTTCGCACGCGCATCCGCGACGGCCTTTTCATCTTCCTTCTGGCCAGGAGCCGGCAGCGGAGTCTTAATCAGAATGTGCCGCACTTTGACCTGCTCCGGCACGCGATATTCGTCGCGGTGCTGGTCATAGTAGGCCTGGAGATCCTGATCGGTGACCGGAGTGGCGGCTGCAACCTTGGCGGAATCCACGACGACGTACTTGATCTGCCGCTTTTCCGGAATCGAGTTGTTGTATGTCGCCTTGTTGCGTTCGTAAAACGCCTTGAGCTCTTCGTCTGTCGGGTGAAGACCCTTAAGAATGTCCGCTTGCGTAATCAGCGCGTAGTCGAATTTCACTTTCGTGTTGCGCCGTTGGAACTCGTCGCGAACATCACCGTCGGAAACGAACGCGCTATCCGAAACCAAAGCCTGCAGCTTGCGGATGAGAATGTAGTCTTTCTCGAGACCTTCGAATTGCTGAACGCTCATCCCATAGCGCTGGACGAAGTTTTCGTATTCCTCTTGGCCGATGAACTTGCCGTCAGGAAAGAAAGTGGGAGCCATCGGACCGTGCTGCAAGTCGTCGCGCAGTTCCTCATCGCTGACCCGCAAGCCCAAACGCCGCGCCTCGGCTACGAGGGCCTTCTCGTTGATCAGTTCCTGGGCCGCCTGGGCTGTGAAATAGGGCATCAGCATCGCCGCCTGAGCGCCACCGCGCGGAAACTGTTGCTGGATCTTGTTGCGCGCCTCGCGTTGGACGTCGAGCACGGTCACTTTTTCATCGCCGACAGTGGCGAGAACACCCGCCGTCGGACCACCCAGACCCATGTCGGAACCGAAACCAGGGATAAGAGTGATCACCATGCTGCCGCAGAAGATGACCAGCAGGCCGCCGAGCACGATCTTAAGGGTAGGCCCGGCGTTTTGAAGAGTTCGAATCATAGTTAAATTGCTCCGTCAGATTAGTCCACGCTGGAAGCTGGAATCCATGATTATAAACTAGGCATCGCGAACAGACGCCCAGCGGCCCGATTGATTTCGCCGCATCTGAGGCGCCATGCCTTCGTCTTACAAAAATGGCGTATTGAATCGAATTAATAAAAGTGTTATCAACGTAGGCGTCAAATCGAAGCGGAGGCGTTGTCTCGCTGCCGCTGATTCATTGAGGACTATTTCATGAGGATTTTCAGGCTCTTGTTAGCGGTGTTGCTCGTTTCGGTAGTAGCCGCGCAGACCAGCAAGTTCGCACCGGCACCCCTGAAATTGCGGGAGGGCTGGGCACTGCAATCCTCGGCCAAGGTGACGGGAACGGGTGAAGCGATATCGAGCCCCTCGTATCGGCCCACCGACTGGATGCCTGCCGAAGTACCAACAACGGTCGTGGCGGCGCAAATCAAGAAAGGCCGGCTGCCGGATCCATTCTTCGGCATGAATCTGCGGCAATACCCTGGCGTGAGCTATCCCATCGGCTTTAACTTCTCCAATGTCCCCATGCCGGCGGACAGTCCCTACGCCGTTTCCTGGTGGTACCGCAAGGAATTCACTTTGCCGCGCGAGTATGCGGGTAAGACGGTGTGGCTCAACTTTCGTGCCATCAACTACCGAGCCAACATCTTTCTGAACGGAAAACAGATTGCGGACTCGCACGACGTTGCGGGCGCATGGCGCACTTATGAATTCAACGTCACAGCCTCGATGAAGCCGGGACCAAACGTGTTGGCCCTGCAAGTATGGGCGCCGACTGAGAACAATCTCGCGATCACCTTCGTGGACTGGAATCCCTCGCCGCCCGATAAAAACATGGGCCTGTTTCGCGAGGTTTATCTGACCACGAGCGGACCGGTCGCGCTGCGCCATCCAGCCGTGGTATCGAAGGTGGACTCTCCAGCGAACGACGCCGCGCATTTAACCGTGACGGCGCAGGTCAAAAATGCCAGTGATCATGCGGTGAAAGGCGCGCTCAAAGGAAAAATCGAAAACATCGATTTCTCCCAAACTGTAGAACTAGCCGCAGGCGAGACGAAGGATGTCACGTTCCTCCCGGATCAGTACCCGCAGTTAAATCTCAGCCACCCGCGCCTGTGGTGGCCGGCGCAGATGGGGACTCCAAATCTTTATTCCGCTGATCTGACGTTCGACATCGACGGCAAGCCCTCGGACTCTGCGCACACGAACTTCGGCATCCGCGAGATCACGTCCGAGGTTTCTGAAAATGCGCCGAACCGCTTTAAGCGTCTCTTCAAAGTGAACGGTAAGAACCTGCTGATTCGTGGCGGTGGCTGGACTCCCGACATGATGATGCGCGAAGATTCGCAGCGCTTAGCCGACGAATTCCGCTACGTGAAAGACATGGGACTGAATACGGTTCGGCTGGAAGGCAAGCTCCAGACGGAAGAGTTCTACGACATCGCCGACAAAGAAGGAATTCTCGTGATGGCCGGGTGGTGCTGCTGTGATTTCTGGGAGCACTGGGGAACATGGAAAGATGAGGATTTTGAAATCGCGAAGGCGTCCTTGCGCGACCAGATGTACCGCATCCGGAGCCATCCCAGCCTAGTGATGTGGCTGAATGGAAGCGACAACCCGCCACCGCCGGACGTGGAAGAGATGTACTTGAAGATCGAAAAAGATCTGCTCTGGCCGAATCCGATCGTTTCCTCGGCGACCGCAAAACCAACCACGGTCACGGGGGAAAGCGGCGGCAAAATGTCAGGTCCGTATGAATATGTTGCCCCTTCCTACTGGATGACGGACACGACGCACCGTGCCGCAGAACAAGCGTGTAATGCGGGAGGCTGCGGCGGCGCGTACGGCTTCAATACGGAAACCAGCATGGGACCGGCCATTCCGACGATTGAAAGCGTTCGCCGCATGGTCCCGAAAGATCATCTGTGGCCAGTGGATGAATTCTGGAACTTCCACGCGGGCGGCGGAGCGTTTAAGACGACGCAAGTATTCACCGACGCCCTGAACGCGCGCTATGGAAAGGCGACGAGCGCCGAGGACTTCACCTTCAAGGCGCAGCTCATGACCTATGAGGGCGTGCGCGCCATGTACGAGGCCTACAGCCGGAACAAGTACACATCCACGGGTGTGATCCAGTGGATGCTGAACAACGCATGGCCGTCGATGATCTGGCACCTGTATGACTACTATCTAGAACCAGGTGGCGGGTACTTCGGCGCCAAGAAAGCCATGCAGACGCTGGATCCCGTCTACGGATACGACGATCACTCGGTGTGGCTGGTCAGCAGCCAGTATGTGGATACGAAGGGACTGAAGCTGACCGCGCGGCTGTTCAATCAAGATGCCACGCCACAGTTCTCCAAGGACGTGGTGCTGGACGCTGCAGCGGACAGCACAGCGAAGGTTCTGGAGTTGCCGCAACTCGAAGGTCTGTCTCCTGCTTATTTTCTTGACCTGCGCGTCACGGATGCCACGGGCAAGCTAGTCGGTTCGAATTTCTACTGGCTCTCCACCAAGCCCGAGACGCTGGACTGGGCAAAATCAAACTGGTACACGACCCCGACGGAATCCTACGCGGACTACACGTCGCTGGTGCAATTACCCAAAGTGAAACTGAATGTATCCAGCACCACCGAGCGCAAGGGACAGGAATCGGTGACGCGAGTGACTCTCGAAAATCCAAGCAAGAACTGGGCCTTCTTTGTCCGGCTGAAAGTCAGCAAGGGCAAAGGTGGAGACGAAATCCTGCCCGTAGTCTGGCAAGACAATTATGTGTCGCTGCTTCCAGGAGAGAAACGCGAAATCACCGCGAGCTATCGAGCGAGCGAACTTGGAACCGCCAAGGCAGTTGTTGAGGTGAGCGGCTGGAACGTGGAATGAAAAGATAGATTCAGAAGTTAGACGTCAGAATGCAGAAGTAAAACTTAGTAGTTCTCCGGTTGTTGCGTCTGCATTCTGACTTCTGCTTTCCAGCTTCGGGCTATCTATTCTTCGCTGGGCACATCGAAGTTCACGAGATCGCTCTGAAACCCCCTGGTTTTCCACGCGCCATAAGCGATGCCAGCGATCATCCAGATAGAGCCTGCGATCAGCGCCAGGTTCGACAAATGAATCCAGATGAACAGGCAGATGAAGAAGCCCAGCAGCGGCGGGATCAGTTGTCCCAGGGTGCGATCGGCGCCCCGCACGTAATAGTGCGTGAGGGACGCCAGATTCACGCCCATAAACGCGATCAGGGCGCCGAAATTGAGCAACTCTGCGCCGATGTCGTATGTCAGCAAGAACGCTCCGATGAGCGCAATCACGCCGACGAAGATCACGTTGTTGGCGGGGATTCGCGTCTTTGGATGGATAGCTCCGAAAAACTTCTTCGGGATTGCGTTGCTGCGTCCCATGCCATAGAGCAGTCGCGCCGCGCCGAGTTGCGATCCCATTCCTGAACCGACGGTGGCAATCAGCAAGGTAATGCTGATGGCCTTCGTAAGCACAACGCCACCGGCGATCGCTGCCACATGGCTGAAGGCGTTCTCGACTTCGCTGGCGGGAAAGAAATATTGCGGTGTAAGCAACTGGGCGCCGTAAACTTCGGCAGCCGCTACAAATCCCGTGATCACGCAGACCAATACCGTCGCCAGGAAAATGTTCCGCTTCGGATTGTCCACTTCTTCCGACAATGTCGAGATGCCATCAAAACCAATGTAGGTCAGCACGGCAACTGACGTGCCGTGAAATACACGATTCAGCGTGAAAGTTTGCGGGTTATAGAACGGCCGGAGAAAGTAAGCTTCCGGATATTGCGGCAGGTGGAAGATGTAGCGGATCGTGTACCAGAAAAAGGCCAGGATGACGGCGCCCATGATGGCGCAGAGGGTTTGATTGATGCGCGCCGAAGTCTTGACGCCGCGCAGGTTCAGCACGGTAAACAACGTCGCAAAAATAATCGGCCAGAACAGGCCAGGGTACGGAATTTGTAGGCGCGTCCCGCTCAAAAGGTCAGCCATGGCCTTGGCGCACCAGATCGTGCAGATCAACGGATTGAGGATGTAATCCATCGTCATGCTCCATCCGGTGACATAGCCAAGTCCAGGGTGCAACTCGCGGCCGACGTAGGTGTAAGCGGATCCAGCGCTGGGATATACGCGAGCCATGCGGCCATAGCTCATGGCCGTGAATACCATGGCGACCATCGCAATCAGGATGGACGTGACGACGTGGCCTCCTCCGGCGTTGCTGAAAACGCCGTAGGCCGGCATGGGGGCTGTCGGTTGAATGACGATGATGCCGTAGAGGATCAGATCCCAGAGCGTGAGCGTCCGCTTGAGACGCGGAGCCTCAAACGATGGAGTAGCCGGAGAACTCATTCATGACCTCGAACCGAACGTCATTATCCAACATGCGGGCAAATTGCAGCCCAACCAAGAGCATTAAAACGGCCCATAGTCGCGGAGCCGCAAAGAAAATTCTTCCGGATTGTATATGGACGCAGTATTCTTTTGAAAGCGAAAACGCTGCTATTAAAACGATTCAAATAGCATTTCTGAAGCGGAGGCACGAACTATGACATCCGCCAAAAACCTGGTCCTGCCCATACTCTGGTTATGTCTGAGCCAGGGGCTTCTGGGCCAAGGCCCGGCCGGGCAAAAACCCACAAAGACATTGCAAGAGCAGCTTGGCTACCCGGCGGATGCACGACTGCTGTTGATTCATGCGGACGATTTGGGCATGAACCACTCCGTGAACCGCGCCACGTTCGAGGCGCTGGAGAAAGGGTGGATTACGTCCGCAAGCATTCTCGTCCCCTGCCCGTGGTTTCCCGAAGTCGCGCGCTGGGCGCAACAGCATCCCGACGCGGACCTCGGCATCCACTTGGCGTTGACTAGCGAGTGGACGGATTTTCGCTGGGGTCCGCTGAGTGGCACGAGCCGGGTTCCGAGTCTGCTGGACGAGCACGGATATTTCCCCCTGGACACCGACGTCGTCGATAAAAATGCCAAGATGCCCGACGTCGAGTACGAACTGCGAGCGCAAATCGACCGGGCGCGCAGCGGGGGAGTCCCCTTGTCACACTTCGACATGCACATGGCGGGGATGGTCTCTTCGGCAGACCTTTTCGGCGTGTACGTGAAATTGCAGGAATCGTACAAGCTGCCCATTCTGCTGGAGCGCAACGGAACACATGGTCCACCTGTCGGTGCGCCGGTTTCTAACTACAACGCGTCGATCGACCGCGTCATCACTATGGAACCCGGCGTCGCTCCGAAAGATTGGTTCGACTGGTACAAGAAGCAACTCACGCCACTTCCGCCGGGCGTGTATCAACTCGTTGTGCACCTCGCCTACGATGACGAAGAAATGCGCGGCGCGACCTGGGACCATCCTGATTGGGGCGCCGCGTGGCGTCAGCGCGATCTGGACATGGTGAAGAGCGCAGAGTTCCAGCAATTCCTGAAAGGTCAGGGATTTGTGTTGGTGACATGGAAGAAGCTGGGGCAGGCATTGGTGGATCATGGAGCGGTCGCTAGGCACTAGAACTGATCAGAACGAAAGCGAACCGGGCGCTGGCAGCGCACCCGTTTCTTTAATTCCCTGCCCCTCGACAACGGCATAAATCTTGTCAGCTGCCACTTCTCTGAAGATCTCTGTCTTTCCGGTGGGCCAGCGCACCTCGACCGAATCTATTTTTGTCGCGCTGCCCAAGCCAAAGTGCAGCCGGAGATCGTTCTGGGACAAGTAACTTCCTCCTGCTCGAACTTCGTCGAGTTGCGTCATCCCTCCGGCATGTATTGTGACGCGAGCCCCGATGGCGGCACGGTTGCTCTTCGTCCCCTCCAACTCAAAAAGCACACGATGGCTAGCCGTATTGTTTGTATTCAGCAGAAGGGTGGGCGGTGCGCCAATATTGAGGATTACGATATCGACATTGCCATTATTGGCGATGTCGCCGAAAGCCGCGCCGCGCCGCGCTTTCAACGGCATATCTGCGAGGCCTGCCGGTTTCGATACTTCTTCAAATGTTCCGTTGTGGAGATTGCGGTGCAGCAGCATCGGCTCCGCATAGGCGGCACTCCCCTTCACCGCATCCATTTGCGGATAAACGTGGCCGTTGTCTACGAACAGGTCGAGCCAGCCATCGTTGTCCATATCGAAAAAGGTTGTGCCCCATCCCACCAGCGGCAGGCTCGGCTGTCCGAGGCGCGAGGACATGGCGACATCCTCAAATCCATGCGTCCCCAGGTTGTGATATAGCGTGTTGGGCTGGTCAGCGAATTCGGTGACGAACATGGAGAGCCGTCCGCTGTGGTCATAATCGCCCCACGTCACTCCCATTGATCCGAGGGCCTGACCTTCGCTGTTCATCGCGATCCCGGCCACCATCGCGTCATCACTGAATGTACCGTTATGGTTGTTGTGGTAAAGATGGTTGGGAGTGGCGTCATCGGCAACAAACAAATCAGGCCACCCATCATTGTCGTAATCGCCCCAGGTAACGCCGAGCCCGTAATACTTGTCGGGATCCTCCACGCCCGCCTTCTTCGACACTTCTTCAAACGTGCCGTCGCCGCGATTGTGGTAGAGGAGGTCGGTTTCACCCTCCATGCCCCACGGTCCGCACTGCACCGGCGCTCCTTTAAAGTGACAGAACTTGGTCGATCCAAACTCGGGCAAGTTGTTCATGTCTACATGCACGTACCGCGATACGAACAGATCGACATACCCGTCGCGATCGTAATCCGCCCACGCCGCTCCCGTCGAAAATCCGCCGCCCCGCACACCGGCCTTCTCTGTCACATCTTCAAACGTGCAATTGCCCTTATTGCGATAGAGCGCGTTGCCGTTATAGCCGGTGACAAAGAGGTCGAGATTGCCGTCATTGTCGAAATCGGCCACGGCGACGCCCATGCCCCATCCTTTGCGCGTCAGGCCAGCCTTCTCCGTGATGTCGGTAAACTTCAAGTTGGCGTCCTGATGCCAGAGCGTGACCAGCGGATCGCCTCCGCGCTGCCGATAGCGATCGACCGTCGAACCATTCACCATCACGATGTCGAGCTTACCGTCGTTATCGCAGTCGAACAGACCGATGCCGCCGCTCATCGATTCGATGACGTAATACTTCTGAGCGGAGGAGATGTGGGAAGTCGTAAGGCCTGCCTGCGCGGAGATATCGCGAAACACGGGCACCGGTCCGAGGCCAGACGCCGGCGCCGCAACTTTCTTTTCCACCTGTCCGCGAGAAATTTTGGCGGGCGGCCCCATTGGGCCTTGCGAGTCAGTCTGCGCAGGAAGCACATTGGCGATAAAAAGTATGAGGATGGCAGTCCGAACGGCCAGCATGCAGTTGTGATTGTAGCGCGACCCGTACGCAGGCTTTTGGGGAGGGCGAGACTTCCATCGGCCCTCGGGATCAGGATTTCGTTTCGAGACGCGCTTCCTATTTCTCTGAATACTGAAACGCGTATCCGCTCGCCTCATTCCCTGACATGAAACGCGTGTTGTACTCCAGCAAGTACTTCCAATGTTCTTCATCCGCCGGAAACGCCTGCTCCGGATATGGATACGACTTCATCGCGCCGAACGGCAGCGGATCGACCGTATCGCCGCGATACGCGTAGAAATCCATATCCTTCTCATATCCATTCGCGACGAAGAAATAGTCACGCACCCACCCGTGCGGGAGAGTCGGCAGTTGCGCGGGATTAAAATCGAGCGCCACTTCATCGCCCGATCCAAATACCGCAAACTTGTCGTCAACGGCGCCCAGCAGCGGCCGCACATCGCCATACCGCGTGTATGCTCCCGCCGGACGTGTGTACGGCCCGGTCGCGCTCGCTTTTTCGTAAATATATTTCACGTTCCCTGGCGGCTGGTCTTCAATCTTCAGCGGGAATCCGTGGAAAGACAGATCGGCACGCGCCAGCGGAACCGGCGTCACTCGCGCTTCCTGATGTTGTGCCGTGCGGCCGATCAGAATGTCATCCCAATAAATTTGCAGATTGGTCGTCATTCGAATCCGCCGCGTTCCCACCGGGAGTTTTCCCGACAGATCGGCCGTCATCGTGCGTGCTCCGCCAGCAGGGAATCCCAAGTCATCCATCACGCGCACCCACTTCCCTGCGCCCTTTCCTTCTTCGACCCAAGCTTCCACCAATGGCGCGAACGGCTGCAGATGCGCCTGGTCGGCCGCATACATGCTGGTCGCGCTGAAATATTCAATCTCGCCATGCATCAACAGCCATAGCGGGCCACCGTCATAGGCCTCGCCCAGATCGAGTTCCAGCGAGTGCGGCTCCGTGAAGCCCGCGAACGACAGCACCTTGAAATCGCCAAAGAAACGATGCGCGAGTAAATCCGGCAGCACGTTGTGGCCATGCTCGTCCCAGGCTCCAGCTGGAGGCCGCGCGTCTTTCTTATTGCTGAACACAACCTTGAACGGCGGGTAGGGAGGATTCGAGGCGAAATATTCGTTCGGATAAACATCGACATCGGCGGGGTGATCGACGGCCAGCAGCCGCGCCTGGTCGAGATAAACCGATTCTTCGAGTGGCTCCATGAACCGGAAGCTGAGCTTGCCATCTTTTTCGCGCAGCGTCTTGCGGTCGATCTTGATGGCCTCGACGGGCCGAGGAATATTGCGCTCGATCTGCCCGTTGCTCGCTCCAACCCAATGTCCGACTACGCCCGCGCCCAGCATGTCACCAACAAGCGCATATTGCGTCCCATCCCATGCAAACAGCGTGGGACACGAACTCCCTCGCCGGTCCATCTCCAGAATGTTCTGCACCTTGTTCGCGGCCACTTCGATCTCGTCCTGCAAAACGCCCGTGGGCCAGAGCATGCGGACCACGTCCGCTTCCTTCGCCTGACCGAGCCCTATCGTCAGATACGGCGAATTCTGGCCCAGGTAGCCGGACGATCCGTAGACTTCAAACTTCTGCCGCAGGCCCGCCGAAA
>Ga0265339_10002284_pt1 | contig 13824 bp, 9 predicted proteins | sample 4CB219metaG_FD_202085 | JGI IMG/M metagenome (GOLD analysis project Ga0265339, IMG submission 202085) | Rhizosphere microbial communities from Carex aquatilis grown in University of Washington, Seatle, WA, United States - 4-CB2-19 metaG | ecosystem: Host-associated > Plants > Roots > Rhizosphere...
GGCTGTTCGGCAGCCCAGATTCCGGCCCATGCTTCCGATCGGGCGGAAAATCAGTCTTTAGTCGCGCTTAAATCGGTGGTGTCCGTCTCACTCGCGGTGAATTTCGGCCCTCATGCGCAAACAACAGGCTGAAGCACGGTGGCGATTCGACCTAAAGCCGTTGCGCTTTAGCTGTGGAAAGACGCGTCCGTACGTCGGGTGACGATCAAAGAGATATTGTCTCCTGCGCCCGCGCTCAACGCCCGATTATCCGATTTCGCGCCCTGTGACGGTTCGCAGGCTGCCTGAAAGAACGGCCGGCAATTCTTCGGTCCGGCGATCCCCCTTTTCATGAGGCTCGGGCACCGCGCTTCGGCGGTGGCTGGCCACGATCATGATCGCGCAGACGACATAGGCGCAGGCACCGAGCGCGTAGGTGTCGGCAATTCCGAACTCTATGGACAAGGCCATGCCCAGCACCGAGGCAAAGGTCGAGGTGATTCCGTTGGCGCTCCAGAAGAACGGCAAGAGTTCGGTGTCACGACGCCAGATGCCCAAGCCAAGTGGGAACATCATGCCCATGCAGAAGGCCGGAGGCGCCAACAGCAGCATGGAGATCAGAATGCGCATATCGGTGGCTTCCGACTTGGCCCAGCTCGCGACCAGGGGCGTCAACAGCCCCGCCACGATGATCGTGGCCAACAGCGCCATGACCCGCGCGACCACCGCCCCCGGCCGCGCCGGACGCTCCCCGACCGTGGTGCTGCCGATGCCGCTGAAGAGAAGTATCGTGAAGAGGACGACGCCCAAGCCATAGACCGGATGTCCGAGGAAAACCATCAGCCGCTGCATCTGGGATATCTCGATCAGCATGAAGCCCATGCCGATCGCGCTGAAATATGTCACGGGCGCTGCCAGCTCCGACAGCGGCCTTCGCCTCGCAAGACGCAGCAAGGGAATGATGACGTAATACACGCACGCAAGAAGCGTGACGACCACCAGCATGCGAGTCATGGCGATCGCCGCGTTGTTGACCGGTGAGGCTATCGAAAAGAGGTCCCACGGGCGCGCCGTATAGAAAAAGAACGGACTATCGTCGGTCGATGGGGCGATATTCTCCGGCAACGACTCGAAGAAGGCCGCGTCCGCCTTGCCGGACAGCAACGCCGACGTCGTGGCGTCGAAGGCGACATCCGGTCCCAGCAGGATCTTGAAGCCCTGTGCCAGCAACCTTGCTCGAGCGTCATGCCATTGGGCGTCGCTGAAGGCGTCCGGGCGGCTGATCACCGTCACGATACCGCCGGCATTCGCCACGATGACATGACGAGGCAGTTCGGCAGCCGGGACGCCGTTGCGCTGGAGCGCGCCGGCTGCGATTGCCACGAGCCGATAGAACTCGCCACGGTGCGTATCCGGATCGTACCACCGCGATACCGACAGCATGCCGCCGGGCTTCAGCGCGCGGTAAAAATCACCCCACGCTTCCAGCGTGTAGAGGCGGTTTTCCGTCAGCGCCAATCCTCCGGCAGCCGTCGTGGCCCAGGTATCGATCAGTGAAATCTGGATAAGATCGTAGGAATCGGATGAATGGTTGATGTAGCTGCGCGCTTCGGCGTTGACCAGCGATACGCCGGGCTGACGGTCGAGGTGGCCGGAGAAATCGGCGAACTTGCCGGTGAGGACTTCAAAGATCGCGGGGTTGATCTCAATTCCGCGGATGTGCTTGGCGCCGAAATAGAGGCCGGAAAGAATGTCGCGGCCGCCGCCGACGCCGATGACGGCAACGTCGGCGGGCGGCTGCACCAGATAGGCCGCGTTGATGACATCGTCCTTCAGGTAGGAGAGCTTGCCGAGATCGCCGTCGAACCGTGTGATGACCGTGCCTGCGTCCGCATCGATGGTGAGGAAGTCCTGATTCACTTTCCGCTGCGGGGTGTGGGCAAAGCCCCAGCCGAACGGATCGGATTCGCCGCGGGCCTTCACTGTTATCTGCGAATAGGTGTTCCAGCGCTCGAACAGTGCGCCGGTCTGTTGCTGTCCCTTGGCCCAGAAGACACCCAGATGGCTTCTGCCGGACGCATCGAGCCAGGTGTGGATAGCGGCTGCGGCGACGAGAACAAGCGCGACGGTGCTGCTCAAACGCAAGCCGCGCGCTGCCTGACTGTCGCGCGCCATGATCCAGCCCGCACCTGCGGCAAAGGCTCCGATCCACAATGTGGCGCTTACTGGATCCACCACGAACAAGGCGAAAATGATCCCGACGCATCCGAGCGCCGCTCCGGACAGGTCGGCCGCGTACAGCCATCCGCCGCGATACGGCAGGCGAGTGAGCAGCAGCGTTATGCAGACCCCGGCATCGGTGAAAGGCCGCACGAAAGCTATTGCTGCAATCCCCAGAAGTACGGGCAGGTAGCTCGCCGGGATCATGAGCGGTAGAGACAGGAAGGCGATCATTGCGCCAACGCCGCTGAGGGCAAACCACGATGCGTGAAAGGAAAATTCCGCGCCCACCCGTTCGGGAGCGTATCGGGCAGGGTCGTTGTAGACCAGCATCGCGCCGCGGGTGAGTCCGAGCATGGCAAGGGAAATGGCCGCGAATGCGAAGTGATAGAACAGCACCACGCTGAAGAAGCGGGTGATGAGGATCTGGTAGGATAGCGTCGCGAATGCCAGCACGAAGATCGAGATGTAGCGGCTCGGGATTCGGGGAAAAGCCTGAAGCAAGGTGCTGCTCCTCTGCTGACGCTCGGCGCAACCGGGAATGCGGAAATGCACGCAAGAGTCGCAGCAAACCCCTTAACAAGTCATGACAGGATAGCGTGGCGGCCGCGGTGTCGTGGCGGGCCGGGTTTTAGGTAAACGATTCCTTTTTGCTCTGGCGGCGCAAGGCGACCGAATTCCAACGTAACGCGGCCGGTGAAATCTTTATCGAACCCGGCAGCCGTCAGCGAGACCCGCGCGGATTGCGTACCGGATTCCGCACTCCAGAGGTCGTCTAGTGGTCCGATTCTAACATTCGCATCCCATCGCGGCGGGCACGTTTGCGAATGTTAGAATCAAAGGACCACTAGCAAATCAGTTAGCTAGTGGAGCTTTGGATTTGACGTTCGCTTCACGAGATTCGCGGTCCGCAGGGTTGCGAACGTCAAATCCGCTCCACTAGCCCCGGCATGCAACTCGTCAGCGAAGCACAAAGCGCGTCTGCAACTGCACTGATCGTCAACCCTTCACCGGACAAGTATAGCTTTGCGGATTCTCTCCCTTTGCCCCTTGAATTGGATGCAGGTCCGCCTGCTTGAGCGCCGGCGTCGCAGTGGTCGGGAACGACTTGCCGCCGGCTGGATAACAGTCCGCAGCGAGCAGATAGGCAAGGACGTCGGCGTATTGCTCCGGCAACAACGAACCGGGATTGCTGGCCGGCATCGCAGAGACAACCAGGTTGCGCATGTCCGCCACCGACCAGCCCAGGATCTTGGCCTTCTTCAAAAAGGCCGAGCCACCGACCGGCGGGGCTGATCCACCTTGCAGGTTGGTGCCGTGACAGGATGCACAGCTACCTTCGAACACGTGTTTGCCGTCTTTGGCCTGCTGCTCCGTGTAAAGCGCGGCGGCATTGTTGGAGGGATCGGGATCATGCGTGTTGGGCTTGTCGGAAGCGGCGCCGGCGTCAGCGCAAAGCCGACCCGCAATATCCGTCGCCGCGGTGTGCATGATGATGGCATTGCCGCGAACTGAAACGTCCCGAACGCCGATCATCTCCGGAAACCGGGTCACGCCCTCCTGCCGCGGAATTGCAAGATAGACCAGGTAACCCTTGGTGACGCCATAGGCCGGCAACTGGGTGGGCGCCGCGCAGCCGGGCACGACTTGCGCCCCGTCGGGGACGCCGAGATCGGTGGTGGCCAAGGCGCCACGCAGGCCGCCGAGGACGCCCAACTGGGACGGCCTCCCGTCCGCTACCAGCAATGCCTGCAATGCAGCCGAGGTCTGCAGCCAGAAGTCCTGCAACTGATCGGCCCTTGCCGCTTCGGTAAGGTGCGCTTCCGCCGCTTTGAGATTGACCAGCGCGCCCTGAACTGCAGGTCCCCACACGCTTGCGCTGGCATGGACCGACAGCCAGGAGAGATGGCCGATGGCGCCGGCGTCGTCGCCTGGATTGCCGGCGGCGGCGTGAGAATCAGGGGCGTCGCCGCCGACGATCGCGTTTGCGGCGCGCTGCGCCGATTGCCGGTAGGGACCTGCATTATTCGCAGTCACGCCCGACGCTGCGTTCAAGGCGCCAATGGCGGCGTCGATGTCGGCGAGCGCCTGCTGCGCCTCCTGATGCGGATTGTGCTCCTGCTCTCCAGCCGCCGCGGAAGCGGCCGGTCCCGCAGTTACTGCCAGCATGCCGAATGCGCCCACGATCGCGAGCAGCGCTTTCGGCTGACAGGAAAACACCACGGTCGAACTCCGCTATTGCGCAGCCTGTTTCTGCGAACCGGAGACGAAGGCGGTCAGAACCGGCGGGCCGTTTACTTTCAACTCGGGAACCTTGAGAAAGCCGGGATCACCGGAGGCAACGAGGACATAGCGTTTGCCGCCGTCCGCGAAGGTCGCCGGCGGAGCCGTAATGCTGGCGCCCGTGTCATGTTGCCATAGCAGCTTGCCGGAGCTTGCGTCATACGCGTTGAAGTGACCGTCAAGCAGTCCCGTGAAGACGATCGATTCCTTTTCCTCCGGCTTGCGCGACTCCGTGTAGGTCATGACCAGCGCGCCGCCGTTGGCGGGCAGATCGAGATGATGACGCCAATTGAACAGGCCGGTCGAAGCATCGATCGAGCTGAACCAGCCGCTGTTCGGTCCAGCGAGAGTCGGGAATGGGCCGCCGAGGTAGAACTGGCCGGCCACGAACACCGCCTCCTTGTTGGCGCCCCATTTCCCACACTCGTTGCTGCTTGGAACATAGAACGCGTTGGTCGCCGGATCGTAGGCGGCGCCGTTGAACTCGACACCGCCGTTGGTGTTCGGACAGGCGTAGTTTCTTCCATTGATTTTCGGCTGCGAGGCCTGGTTGAATTGATAGCTCACCGGCGTGTTGCTGATGAGGTCGCCGTTCTCGGAATTCAGGATCCAGAAATTCCCGGCCTTGTCTCCGGCTGCGACGAGCTTCATTTCCTTGCCGTCGACTGTTCCTGTGAACAGCAGCGGCGGCATCGCCGGATCCCAGTCGTGGGTGTCATGAGGGATGAACTGATGATACCACTTCATCGTGGGCTTGGAGCCGGAGATGTCGAGGGCGATCATTGAATCCGTGTAGAGATTCTTGCCTTCGCGAACCGTGCCGAGAAAATCAGGCTGCGGATTGCCGGTGCTGATGTAGAGGGTGCTGGTGTCGGGATCGATCGCTAGTCCGCTCCAGACCGCTGCCCCGCCGCGTTTCCAGGAATCGCCGCTCCAGGTGTCATGACCGGGTTCGCCCGGACCCGGAATGGTGTTGAATTGCCAGAGCCGCTTTCCAGTCTTCGGATCGAAGGCGCTGATATTGCCGATGCCGCCCCAGTCGCCGTCCGACACGCCCATCAGGATCATGTCTTTGTACGGGACCGGCTGCATCGTATAGAAGCTTGTCTCCGGCTGTTCGACCGCCTGCTTGTTCCAGATTTCCTTTCCGGTCTTGGCGTCAAGCGCAGCTAGATGGCCGTTCAGCATGCCGATGAACACCATGCCGTCGTAGACCGCGACGCCGCGATTACGCGGGAAGCCGGTGAGCTGCTGTGGCTTCGGATTGTATTTCCATTTCAGTTCGCCGGTCTTCGCATCGAGCGCGTAAACGTCGTCCTCGTTCGAAGTGATATAGACCATCCCGTCCCAGACGATGGGCGATGCTTCGACGGGGCCCTTGCCCGGAATCTTGAAGGTCCACGCCACCTTCATCTGATCGATGTTCTGCGGGCTGATCTCCTTTTCAGCCAGCTGGCGATTGTCGTTGTAGTTGCCGGCCGGCAGCATCCAGTCGGCGGCGTCCTTGGCAGAATTTAAAAGCGCTTCTGAGGATGGCCCCGACTGGTTTGACTGGGGTGGCGCGGCATTGGATGGAGTGATGGCTGATACCGTCAGGGCAAGAAATGCGACGCTGCCTAGCAGTGTCGCGTGCAATGATCGTGACATGGTTGGACCCTCTAGCTTGTCTCCTCTGATTTCGTTGCTGACGGGTGCGCAGGATATCGATTTGTCATTGATGGCTGTGCAAGTGACGCAGGAGTCACGGCTGCGCGCAGGCCGCGCAGAGGAGTCCTGCTCAGGTCAGAAACTTCGGATACAAAGTAGAACAGTGCTGTCGTCAAACGTTCCTTCAAAAGAACTTGACCGCGTCCGGCTTCGGCATGTCGGTGGAGGGCCACGACAGACGCAGGAGTCGATCTTCAACCAAGTGGCGAAATTTACGCGGGCACCTTGCTTCGATCTCCTTCCTTACGACCAAAGATTGAGAAACTGGCTTTACAGAAGTGCCGAGATTGTCTCAATCGCGGGTTGCCGCCACGATTGAGGCTTCGTCAGGAGCGCGGCAACCCTACACTCCATCGTTTCGGGGGCATCGCTTTCGCAAAAAGGAACCAGCCTGGGGCTATGGGTTCCGGGCTTGCGCGTCGCACGCGCGCCCCGGAACGACGATGTCTTGGATTTGGCGCCGCCGCGGTTCGCGACGAAGATTTGACAAAGGATGAGGGGCGGTACCGTTGACCGCCAGCAGACTGTTCAGCTAGCATTCAACCGTCAGCGGTGCGACCGGCCCGGATCGGCAGTGGAATCCGGACAGCGAAGAAATTGAATCGAAACGTTTGGGTGCTCGCGACTGAACGTAGGCGATGCCGCGAACTTGCCCGCAGGAAGCGTGGCCGCTCCACTAGCCGGCGCCGGGAGGACTGCGATGCGCTTCTGAAGAAGCTCGCACTCGGCAGCCCGCCGTATCGTTCATTGGAGAATCAGCCGTGAGTTCGTCGTCGTCGACGCTCAATTCCATGCTGATTGCCGTCATCATCGTGGCGACCTTGTACGTGGCACGCGACGTGCTGCTCCCCATCGCACTCGCCTGCATCCTGAGCTTCATGCTGGCGCCGCCGGTCCGGATGCTGCAGAACCGTCGGGTGCCGCGTGGGCTCGCCGTCGCCGTCGTCGTTCTGCTGGCTTTCTGGATGATCTTCATGCTCGGCAGCATCATGGCTCGTCAGGTCAGCCGGCTTGCCAGGGACCTGCCGCGGTATGAAACGACGATCAGCACAAAGATTGGACGGCTTCAGGATGTCGAAACCGGCGGAACGCTGCAACGGGCGCAGCGCGTTCTTGAGGATCTGAGCAGGCAATTGGGAGGCGGTGAGCAAAAGCCCGCGCAGAAGCTGGCGGCCGAGGAGGAACAGAATACGCTCATTCCGGTCGAGGTGCATGAGCCGAAGGGCGATCCGCTGCATATCCTGGCTACCCTGATCAACCCGCTGCTTGGTCCGCTTGCCACGAGCGCAATCATCATCGTGTTCGTTATCTTCATCCTCGTCATGCGCGAGGACCTTCGCGACCGGCTGATCCGTCTTGCCGGCTCGACCGACATTCCGCACACGACGGCGGCCATCGACGACGCCGCGCGCCGGTTGAGCCGGTTGTTTCTGGGACAACTGGTGATCAACACGGTATTCGGCATCCTGATCGGCCTGGGGCTGTTCCTCATTGGCATTCCAACTCCGTTCGTCTGGGGAGTTCTTGCCGGAGTTCTTCGCTTCATCCCCTTTATCGGACCGATCCTCGGCTTGATCTTTCCGCTGGCGCTTGCCGTGTCGGTCGATCCCGGCTGGTCGATGGTGCTGTGGACGATCGCGCTGTTTGTCGGACTCGAGGTCGTCACCAGCCAGCTTATCGAACCGGTGATCCAGGGACACTCGGCCGGGCTGTCGCCCGTGGCGGTGGTGGTGGCGGCGACCTTCTGGGCCTGGCTCTGGGGGCCGGTCGGACTGGTGCTTGCGGTGCCTCTGACGGTTATCCTGGTCGTGCTCGGGCGGCATGTCGACGCACTTAAATTCTTCGATGTCTTGTTGGGCGACAAACCAGCGCTGTCCGAGGCGGAAGGATTCTATCAGCGCATGCTCGCGCGCGATCCGATTGAAGCCATCGAGCAGGCCAAGTCATTCGTCAACACGCATTCGCTGGCCAGCTATTGCGACAACGTCGTCCGCCCGGGGTTGATGCTGGCACAGAAGGACGCCGAGCGGGGCATCCTCGAGGACGACAAGAAAATCTATCTGCGCCAGACCGTCGAAACCCTTTTTTCTGACATCGCTCATGACCATTGGCTCGCCCGCGCCGAGGCGCACGAGATGGCGATGGCATCGCCCACTAGGCTGCCGATCCTCGCCGCAGACCAATTGGCCCCTGGCTGGCGATCCGCCAAACCGCTGCTGGTGATCGCGGCTCGCACCGAGATCGACCAGGCGGCCGCGGCCATTCTTGCAACTCTCGCGGAGATGCACGGCGTGCCGGCGCGCGTCGAGCGGGCAGAAATGCTGACGGGCGGCAACATCGCCAATCTCGACCTCTCGGGCGTCGCCCTGATGTGTGTGTCCTCTGTCGACACGAAAACGCCGGCCCATATCCATTTCGCGGCGCGCCGGCTGAGGAGCCGGGCGCCGCATGCCAGGCTGCTGCTCGGGCTTTGGTCGGCCAAGGACGACAGCGCCGGCGCCGAGCTCAAGGACGCGGTCGGCGCCGATCACTTTGCCCGCAGCTTCCATCAGGCTCTCGCCCTCATCCTGCAGGAGGCGACCACGGAGCAGGAGCATCGGACCCGGCCACCCGCCAGAGCAGCCGTGGCTCACTCACCGACGCACGGCATGACCGCTCCGCTCTGAAGGCACTCTGCGCCAGGAGCTAGCCCGTTCGCGCCGGCGCTCGATATTCGGCCGCGACGGTTTCATCGGCAGCTCCGGCGCTGAGCTGGTTGAACAGCGGCGTCAGGACTACGGAGAGAACGAGATTGACGATCACCGCATAGAGCGCTGAGTAGCCCGGAAAGGTGAAGCCGCCCACAGCGAGCGTATAGGTCGGGGCAAGGCCTGCGGCGACGAACATCGCGGTCCCCGTGACGATTCCCGCGACCCAGCCGATGAGCAGTGCCCAATCGTTGAACCAGCGGGTGTAGACGCCAAGCATTACGGAAGGCAGCGTCTGGATGATCCAGATGCCGCCGAGGAGCTGCAGGTAGATGGCGAATTTCGACGGCAGAAAGACGATGAAGACCAGCGCCCCGAACTTGACGATCAGCGACACCCATTTCGCGATCTGCGCTTCCTGCCTGTCGGCAATGTCGCTGTTGATGAACTCGCGGTGAATATTGCGCGTGTAGAGGTTGGCGGCGGCGATCGACATGATCGCTGCGGGCACGAGCGCTCCGATCCCGACCGCCGCAAAGGCGATACCGACAAACCACGACGGGAAGATATGGAGGAACAGGGCCGGGACCGCGAAGTTGTTGCCGAACTGTTTGAAGCCGGTCGCATACGCGGGAAGCTCGCCGACGCCGGCGGCAATGGCGAAGAAGCCGACCAGCGCAAGCAGGCCGAGCATGAATGAATAGCCCGGCAGCAATGCCGCGTTGCGGCGGATGGCGTGTCCGCTGCTGGCGCTCAGGATTCCCGTGATCGAATGCGGATAAAGGAAGAGGGCAAGCGCCGATCCGAGCGCCAGTGTGGCGTAGGCTCCATATGCGCCGGTGGTATTGGGGCCGGGAGTGGCCAATAGCAGTTTTGAGGCCGGAACGGCGGCGAAGATCTTTTCAAACCCGCCCAGCTGTATGGGAACGATGATCACGGCGGCGAATGCCGTAATGTAGATCAGGATATCCTTGACGATGGCGATCGACGCCGGAGCCCGTAGCCCGCTCGAGTAGGTGAAGGCAGCGAGAATCACAAACGCGATGACCAGCGGCAGGTCGCCCCTGTAGCCGGTTCCGGAAACGCCCATAGCCCCGATCACGACCTGCAGGCCGACCAGCTGCAGCGCAATATACGGCATTGTCGCGATAATGCCGGTGATCGCGATAGCCAGCGCGAGCCAACGGTTGCCGAAGCGTCCGCGCACGAAGTCGGCGGGCGTGATGTAGTTGTGGCGGTGGCAGACGTACCAGAGCCGTGGAAAGACCAGAAAGAGAATTGGATAGATGACGATCGTGTATGGGACGGCGAAAAACGCAACTGCGCCGGCTCCGAAAGCCAGCGCGGGAACGGCAATGAAGGTGTAGGCGGTGTAGAGGTCGCCCCCGATCAGGAACCAGGTGACCACAGTGCCGAAGCGACGTCCTCCAAGCCCCCACTCGTGCAGCAGGTCGAGATCGCCCTTTCGCCAGTGCGCTGCGGCAAAGCCCAGCCAGGTTATCAAGGCAAACAGCACCAGGAAAATGATTAGGGCGGTCCAGTTCACGTTCTGCACGGCACTCCTCCCGGGTATTTCTATTTGTTGTTTTTCTCCTGTTGCGCTGCGATCCCTGCATCATGATTTCGGGCTGACTGCCGCACTAATCGTCGGTCGCAAAGTAGACGATTGCGGTCAGGATGGCTCCGATGATGACCCAAAGAAGCTGGTACCAGTAGAAGAAGGGGATGCCGATCAAGGAGGGTTCGGCTTTGTTGTAGAAGGGCGGCCAAAGAACCGCGATGAATTGAATAAGGAAGAGCAGATACCACCAGCTCCATGCGGCGGGGTTGCGATCTCGCGGGTCCGTAATCTCTGGCCGGTCCATTGTTTCACCCAACAGGAGTGACCTGTTCCCACACCATCGCCAGCCCCCGAACGGCTCGACCGACTTGCGACTCAAATCGCAATGTTGCTCGTCGCGCCGCGAACGGGTCGCGGTGCCGATGTGTTGCGTGCCGTTACCTTCATAATGTCCGACACGAACTAAGGTTCCATCTGCTTCCGACGCCGCCGAGAAGGCTACGGTGGCCGATCGCGCCGCCGCTGGAGCGCAGGCGGGGCGACGAAACCTATCGCGCACTGCGGCATTGACCCTTTACGTTGCAAAGCAGAGTGAAAGTGAAGACATGATGCACGAGAGCAAGAGCAACGGAAATATCAATGTCAGGCGACCGTCGACGGGCCGATTACCCCCATGGGTCTACAGACTCCTCGTTGGTCTTGTCGCCTGGTTCGCACTATCGGCCTGGATCTTTGCCGGCCCCGGGCCGGCCAACTATCTGCTGTTCATCGTCAGCGGATTCATGGTCGTCGTCGTGCTGCTGCAGTTGATCCTGTCGCACGTCGGGCGCGCCGATGATCCGGCCGGCAGCGCCGAGGACGGGCCACAATTTCGGGACCGCAGGAAATGGGATCTCGACATCTTCCAGAGTCGGATCAGCTTCAATCATGCCGCAGTGCAGATCCTGCTGCCGATCGGGGCGGCGGCGCTCGGCATGACCGCCATCGGGATAGCGATGCACGTCGCCGAGCACGCGAGCCTTTGAGGAACTGATTCAGCCATTGCCCGACTGCCGCGTCCTGCACATCGCCGGTCGCAGGGCTGCGGTTTCGCGTAGCCCCGCGATCGGCCGGCACGCCGCTAGGCGGACTTCACCTCGATCTTTTTCGCGGGCTTTTGCGCCTCCGCGGTCTTCGGCAGCGTTACCTTGAGGACGCCATTTTTGAATGTCGCCTCGATCTTGTCGGCCTCGACGTCTTCCGGCAGGCCGAAATAGCGTTCGAAGGAGCCATAGCGCCGCTCGGAGACGTAATAGCCCTTGTTCTTTTCTTCCTTCTCTTCCTTCTTTTCGCCCTTGATCGTGAGGCCGCCGTTGGCGACGTTCACCTCGATGTTCTTTTCGTCAAGTCCCGGCAGTTCGGCCGTGATCTCGTAGGCCTTCTCGGTTTCGGCGACGTCGACGGCCGGCGCCGCTGCAAGCTTCTTCGGCTCGAATTGAGCCAGCGAGCGGAAAGGCCGCCGCCAGAAATCGTCACCGAAATCCTCGAACAGGCGATCGACTTCTTTTCTGAGCGCGTCGAACGGATGCCATGCCTCTCCAGCAAACGCGGGTTCGCTGGCTTTCTTGCTGACGGGCAGCTTGGTTTCGGTTGCCATGAGAAATTCTCCTTTCTGGTTGGAGCTACCACAGCGAGATATTAACAAATCTCATGCGGCGGCGTGTTGATCCTTCTCAAGCTGAAAACGATAGCTCGCATGATCGTGACGCCGGGCGGGGAAGCGGAACATGCCGGCGCATCTCCCCTTGTGTGCCGGCAGGATCACCGGGCTCAACGTCAGAGATCGACCGCACCCAGCAGCATGTTGACCTGGCCGTTGCCCCAAAGCGGCAGAAGTACCCTGGAAAAACCGCGTCCGGAAGTCTCGGTGAGACGAAGGAATGTCGGCTCGGCGGCCTCCACCGTGGCGCTGCTCTGAGCGCGCAGATAGCCGAGATCGCCATCCGGCGACATCTCGTCGATGAACTTTCCTGTTGCGCCCTCCTTCGCAAACTCGATGCGGAAGCGCTCCGGAGAGATAAAGACGCTCAGCAGGAAGGGTCTGCCGGGCAGGTTGGACAACGCGGAGAGGCCGAGATCGTCGCTGAACGGCATTCCGTTCTCCGCGCGCCGCAGGCCCTTCCAGAGGGACACGACAGGCTGCAGCTTCGCACCGGGATGATCGGGAAGCGGGAAGGGATTTTGACAGGGCATGACTGGGCTTTGCAGTTGCGAAACGATTTTCCAGTGTTTGAGCTTAGACAGACCAGATGATCGCATCTTGATCTTCATCAACAGTCTGATCGTGGAGATATGCAGGTATTGCGATCAGGACAGGGCAGGGTGGCGTGATGGCAAAAAGCACTTTGCAGGCTCACCAGCGAGCGGTTGGGCTGAAGCCTGGCTTCCTGTGGGGAGTCTCGACCTCGAGTTTTCAGGTCGAAGGCGCGGCGCACGTCGCGGGTCGCGGCGACAGCATCTGGGATATCTATTGTCGGCAGCAAGGACGCGTCAAGAATGGCGACAACGGCGATGTTGCCTGCGATCACTACCACCGTTATGCCGAAGATGTCGCGTTGATGCGCGAGTTGGGCATCGAAGCCTACCGGTTCTCCATCTCATGGCCGCGCATCCTGCCGCGGGGGCGCGGCGCAGCCAACGAGGCCGGGCTAGCGTTCTATGACAGGCTGATCGATGCGCTGCTGGCAGCCGGCATCGAGCCGTGGATCTGCCTCTATCACTGGGATCTGCCGCAAGCGCTCGACGACCTCGGCGGCTGGCAAAACCGGGACATCAGCGGGTGGTTTGCCGATTACGCGGCGCTGGTCGGGCGGCGCTACGGCGATCGCGTCAAGCGGTTTGCCACTTTCAACGAGCCGTGCGTGTTCACGCTGTTCGGATATGGCCTCGGCTGGAACGCGCCGGGGATCGGCGACAAGGCCGCCCTGCACAAGGCCATTCATCATGTCAACCTGAGCCATGGCGCGGCCGTCGAGGTGCTGCGGGCATCTGTGCAACAGGCCTCGCTCGGCGCGATTCACAATCGGCAGCCGTGTTTTCCGTGCAGCGCGAGCCCGGAGGATGCGGCAGCCGCGCAGCGGTTTGCGGACTACTGGAATGACGCGTTTCCAAATCCGCAGCACTTCGCGTGCTATCCGCCTGCCCTCGCCGAGGCGATCGAGCCCTACCAGAAGCCCGGCGATATGGCGCTGATCGCAAAGCCCGTCGACTGGTTCGGGTTGAATCACTATTCGCCGCATTACATCAAGGCGGACGCCAATCTGATCGGTGCCACCTTCGGCGCGCCCCCGGACGATGTGCCGAGGACCGCGATCGGTTGGCCGATCGTTCCCGGTGCATTCCGCGATA
>Ga0265339_10002287_pt1 | contig 13814 bp, 13 predicted proteins | sample 4CB219metaG_FD_202085 | JGI IMG/M metagenome (GOLD analysis project Ga0265339, IMG submission 202085) | Rhizosphere microbial communities from Carex aquatilis grown in University of Washington, Seatle, WA, United States - 4-CB2-19 metaG | ecosystem: Host-associated > Plants > Roots >...
GAATTCTGCTTGAGGTAGGCGATCACATCTGCTCGGTCTTGCGCGTTGGGAAGTCCAGGGAATGTCATCTTCGTTCCGGGAACCATTGCTTGGGGGTTTTTCAAGTAGTCAAAGATCTTTTGTTCTGTCCAAGTAATGCCTGATGACTTGTTAGCCCGCGAATAGTTGAAACCTACTGCCGTTCCCGCCGGACGGCCGACCACGCCGTGCAAGGACGGGCCGATGTGATTCACACCCGCTTGGACCGTGTGGCAGACCATGCAGCGATTGAAAATCGTTTTGCCATGGACGGCATCGCCCGACAGCTTCTTTCCACCGTCACTGATGTCGAGGGCCGTGGGTGCGCCAAATGCTCCCGAAATCGACAGGAACGTTAGGCTTACCGCGCCCAGGGCCAATACTGCATACCTCTTCACGTGGTACTCCCTTTTATGTTGTCTGCCGTGCTGGACATCTGACCCAGACCGATACCCAGATAGCATGTCATGGAACTGGACACAATCTAGCGTCCAAAATTTCTTACAAATATGCTCGCCGCGACCGCGACACCTATTTTTCCTGAGGTCTAGCAGACAATTCTGGGCAAGAAGTGGACGGTCTCGCGGCCCAGAAACTCGACCAGCGCTTGCGCCGGCGGCAGGAGAATTTTTTCGACGCGCCGCACCAAAAACCAGTGGCGAATTATGGGCAACCCTTCGATGGGCAGGCTGATCAGCCGCCCGTCCATGAGCTCGGCGGCAACCGTATGAGCGGACAGGAAGGCGATTCCAAGACCGGCCATCACGGCCTGCTTGATGGTTTCGTTGCTGGCAATTTCCATTCCTATTCGAGGCGTGACGCCAGCTTCCGTTAGAACGCGCTCCATCAGAGCCCGCGTTCCAGAACCGGGTTCGCGGATCAGGAACGTCTCCGCGCCGAGGTCCGCAGGGCTTAAACTTGCAGCCTTCGCGAGCGGGTGGAGCGGCGGCGCAATGATGATGTGGGGATGATCACCGATAAAAGTCGGTATGACGTCAATGTCTGGGGGAGGGCGGCCGATAATCGCGGCATCTAAAGAAAAGTCGGCCAGTGCGCGCATAATCTCACCGCGATTGCCGATAACGAGCCTGACATCAATATCAGGATAGGCTTTTGAGAACGCCGCTATCGCGAATGGCGCGAAATATTTTGCCGTGCTGACGACGCCAATCGAAACGCGTCCGCCCGTCAGCCCCTGCATCATTTCAAGTGTGAGCGAGCAGTCTGTCAGCGCTGCATCGATGCGCTCGCTGAGCCGCATTAGCACGTCGCCAGCCTCCGTCAGAAGCATGCCGTTTGGCGTGCGCTGCAGAAGACGGGCCTCAGTCAGCTCTTCCAGATTTTTAATCTGCAAAGTCACGGCCGGCTGGGTCAGGTGAAGCTGTGCAGCGGCGGCCGTGACACTCTTGTGAGCAGCAACCGCTGCGAGCGCTCGCAATTGCCGGATTGTCATATTGCGAAGCTTGGACTGCATATTAGTTATTCTTTATCTCATGAGAATAATTCGAAATTTTCCCTAATGAAGAACCCGTGTCAATAATTCCGGGCGTCAAAAGAATAAGATGGCATTCGCAGTCCGGCCGTCAAAAAGCCTACCCAGGTGGGGAATTTCGTGCCCAAGGCAGTATCACTGAGTGCCTACTGCGAAGGAATGATCGCTCAAGGGATCAGCGCCGACGTGGTCGGGGTTGTTAACGCGCTGTCCGTCTCGGCAAAATCCATATCCCGTCTGATCGCGCTCGGCCCCCTCGATGAGCCCCTCAGTCGAGCCATAGGCGCCAATTCCGCCGGTGACGTGCAGAGCATCGTCGATGTGCGGAGCCATGAAATTGTAATGGCGGAGCTCGGCCGGGCTGGCGTCGCGGCGGTGCTTTCTGAAGAAGCCGACGACGTTATCGCGCTCAACACGAGTGGTACTTTAGCAGTGGCGGTGGATCCCTTGGATGGTTCGTCCAACATCGACACGAACATCTCCGTGGGCACAATCTTTTCAATTCTGCCCATGGATCGCTCATCATCATCACAACTCGGGCCATTTGGCGGCTCCGGCCGGCGACAATTGGCAGCCGGATTCTTCGTATATGGGCCGCAGACAACCTTGGCACTCACCCTTGGGCAAGGCGTCGCGATCTTTACGCTGGATCCTCGGGATGCTGAATTCTATCTGACCACGTCAGATGTTCGGCTTAAGGAAGGTGTGCGCGAATACGCCATCAATGCCTCGAACTATCGGCATTGGGCCTCGCCTGTACGCATCTACATTGATGATTGTTTGAGCGGCGAAGATGGCGTGCGGGGCACGAACTTCAACATGCGATGGATCGCTTCCTTGGTGGCGGAGGCCTATCGCATACTCACACGTGGCGGAATCTTTCTTTATCCGGCAGACGGGCGCAAAGGCTATGAGAACGGCCGACTGCGCCTCTTGTATGAAGCCGCGCCCATTGCCTTTCTCATAGAACAAGCCGGTGGACTTGCGTCAACCGGCCGAAATCCAATTTTGGACCTCGTTCCAACTTCGCTCCATCAGCGCGTACCGCTGATTTTTGGCAGCGCTGACAAAGTTCGACGACTGAACAAGCTGCACGAAGGGCCCGAACTCGATGCTGAACGCTCGCCCTTGTTCGTGACGCGCGGCCTCTTTCGAACCTGAAAGGCGCCTAGATGTCACTAGCCCACCCCATCATTTCAATAACTGGCTCATCAGGGGCCGGAACCACATCTGTCAAAAAAACATTCGAGCAAATCTTTCGCCGCGAAAACGTGAATGCTGCCTATATTGAAGGAGACGCTTTTCACCGATTCAATCGTCAAGAAATGCGCGACAGAATTCGATTGGAAAACGAGCGCGGCAATAAGCAGTTCAGTCATTTTAGTGCCGAAAGCAACCTGTTCGAAAAACTCGAAGCGACATTTAAATCCTACGGCGAGACCGGCACTGGGATCACTCGTCACTATATCCACGACGACCAGGAAGCCCAATTGCACGGCCAACTGCCCGGTACATTCACAAGCTGGGAGCCAATTCCCGAAAACACCGACCTACTTTTTTATGAGGGTTTGCACGGTGCAGTCCTGACCGAGTCGGTCAATGTTGCACGCTGGGCAGATCTGAAGGTCGGGGTGGTTCCTGTTATCAATCTCGAATGGATTCAAAAAATCCATCGCGACAAAGCTACTCGCGGTTATTCGACGGAAGCTGTGACCGACACAATACTGCGAAGGATGCCAGACTATGTTCACTACATTGTTCCACAGTTCACTCAAACCGATGTCAACTTCCAGCGCGTACCAACGGTCGACACATCCAATCCGTTCATTACCCGATGGATACCTACTCCAGACGAGTCAATTGTTGTGATCCGGTTTAAACAACCGCGCGGAATCGACTTTCCCTACCTGCTCGCAATGATCCCTGGCAGTTTCATGTCACGCGCAAACTCGATCGTTGTGCATGGCGCCAAATTGGATCTGGCCATGCAGCTCATCCTCACGCCAATGATTCTGAAACTGATGGATCGGCGCCGCCGCGCATAACCCAAGAGTGCCCCATGGCTCGCATCTCACTCAGACAATTGCTCGATCACGCAGCTGAGTACTCTTACGGTGTACCAGCCTTCAACATTAACAATATGGAGCAGACGCTGGCCATTGTGGAGGCGGCGCATGCCGTGGACGCGCCGGCAATCCTTCAAATTAGCCGCGGCGCTCGCTCCTATGCCGGAGACATAATGTTGTCAAAGATGATCGACGCGATTGAGGTTCTCTACCCGCACATTCCGATTTGTGTCCACCAAGATCACGGCAATGAAGAGGCGACGTGTCTCAGTGCGATTCAGCACGGATTTACGTCCGTGATGATGGATGGCTCGCTCGAAGCTGACGCAAAAACACCTGCTGCTTACAACTACAACGTGGCAATCACCGCGCGCGTGGCGTTTTTGGCGCACGCGGTCGGTGCTTCGGTCGAGGGAGAACTGGGCGTTCTGGGTTCCCTCGAGACCGGTCAAGGCGAAAAGGAAGACGGGCACGGTGCTGAGGGGGTGCTCGGCCACGACCAACTTCTTACGGACCCGGAGCAGGCTATCGATTTTGTAGCCAAGACGCGAGTCGATGCTCTCGCGATCGCGATGGGCACGTCACATGGGGCTTACAAGTTCAATCGGAAACCCGATGGCGATATTCTCGCGATGAAGGTTGTCGAAGAAGTGAACCGTCGGCTCCCAGGCGTGCATCTTGTTATGCATGGTTCTTCGTCGGTACCGCAGGAACTTCAAGATCTGTTCAACGCCAATGGCGGCAACATGCCCCCGACCTGGGGTGTGCCAGTCGATGAGATTGAGCGCGGGATCAAACACGGCGTGCGCAAGATAAACATCGATACCGACTGCCGTCTCGCCATGACAGCTCAGTTCCGAAGAGTAGCGCGTACCAGCCCAGGCGAATTTGATCCGCGCAAATTCTTGAAGCCGGCAATGGATGCCATGCGCAGACTTTGCCGCGATCGCTTCGAACAGTTTGGTGCTGCAGGAAATGCATCAAAGATCAAAGTTGTACCGCTTTCTGAAATGGCTCGGCGGTATCGCAGTGGCGCGCTCGACCCAAGCGCTAGTGCACCGGCCCAAATCAAAAGGACCTGAAACATGAATCAAAACAAAACCATTACGGGTGCCGAGCGCTATCGTTCAGGCGTTATGGAATATCGCAAAATGGGCTATTGGGAGCCCGACTATGTGCCAAAGGACACCGACGTCATCGCGTTGTTTCGCATCACTCCGCAGGACGGTGTCGACGAGATCGAGGCGTCAGCCGCTGTCGCCGGCGAAAGCTCTACTGCGACCTGGACCGTGGTTTGGACGGACCGCCTGACAGCGTGTGAAAAGTATAGAGCCAAGTGTTTTCGCGTAGACGCCGTACCCAACGCTCCAGGCCAGTGGTTTGCCTATATCGCCTACGACATCGATCTATTTGAGCCCGGGTCGATCGCCAACCTGACGGCCTCCATTATCGGCAACGTCTTTGGGTTTAAAGCGTTGAAGGCCTTGCGACTCGAAGATATGCGCATACCAGTTGCCTATCTGAAGACTTTCCAGGGGCCGGCGACGGGTATTGTCGTTGAACGTGAGCGCATGGACAAGTTTGGAAGGCCTTTGCTGGGCGCGACGGTAAAGCCCAAGCTTGGTCTTTCTGGGCGAAACTACGGCCGTGTCGTTTACGAGGCGCTCAAAGGCGGCCTCGATTTCACAAAAGACGACGAAAACATCAACAGCCAGCCCTTTATGCATTGGCGGGAGCGATTCCTGTATTGCATGGAAGCGGTGAACAAGGCGCAGGCAGCAACAGGCGAGGTAAAGGGCCACTACCTTAATGTCACTGCGGGCACGATGGAGGAGATGTACGAACGCGCCGAGTTTGCCAAGGAACTTGGTTCAATCATCGTAATGATCGACTTAGTCGTTGGATATACCGCGATTCAGTCCATGGCCAAATGGGCGCGCCGGAACGATATGATCTTGCACTTGCACCGAGCGGGAAATTCGACCTACTCACGCCAAAAGAACCACGGCATGAACTTCCGCGTCATCTGCAAATGGATGCGGATGGCGGGCGTTGATCACATCCATGCCGGTACGGTCGTAGGCAAGCTCGAGGGCGATCCTTTGATGATCGCAGGCTTCTACGACACGCTTCGAGAAGACAAGCTAAAGACGAATCTTCAGAGCGGAATATTTTTCGATCAGGATTGGGCGTCTTTAAATAAGGTGATGCCCGTGGCCTCGGGTGGCATACACGCCGGTCAGATGCATCAGCTCATTCACTATCTTGGTGAAGACGTGGTGCTGCAATTCGGTGGGGGAACCATCGGACACCCCATGGGGATTCAGGCAGGTGCAACGGCCAATCGTGTGGCGCTTGAAGCTATGATTCTCGCTCGCAATGAAGGCCGCGACTATCTCAATGAGGGCGAAGAAATCCTTCGCAAAGCGGCTGAGCATTGCGCGCCGCTCAAAGCCGCGCTTCAGACTTGGAACAACGTTTCGTTCAACTATGAATCCACGGATACGCCCGATTTCGTTCCGACTTCGACGGTCTCGGGTTGAGGAGCTGGCTATGAGAGTTACACAAGGCTGTTTTTCGTTTCTGCCTGATCTGACGGACGCGCAAATCACCGCTCAGGTCCAATATTGTCTCGACAATGGATGGGCGGTGAATCTGGAATTTACGGATGACCCACACCCCCGCAACACATTTTGGGAGATGTGGGGACAGCCAATGTTCGATCTAAAGGATGCGGCGGGCATAATGGCAGAGCTTGCAGCATGCCGCTCAGCGCTTGGCGAAAAGTACATACGCTTGACGGGTTTCGACTCGACCCATGGCTGGGAGTCGGTCAAGATCTCTTTCCTTGTGAACAGGCCCAAGAGCGAAGAGGGATATCAGCTGCTTCGACAGGAGGGAGCAGGTCGACGCATCCGCTATACGACACGACCTTATGCAACAGATTTGCCTCAAGGCCGGCGCTACAGATGAGCGTGTGCGGTAATGGCGGCGACTTGCGACAAGTCGATTTACGCGCCGAGTTCGCGTCCGCCGGCATTGGTGAAATTTTGGATCGACTTGACCGCGAACTTATAGGGCTCGTGCCTGTAAAGACGCGAATCCGGGAGATTGCCTCGCTGTTGTTAGTCGAGCGCGTGCGAGAAAAATATTCTCTGTCCAGTGGACCGCCGACCCTTCACATGTCTTTCACTGGAAATCCGGGGACTGGCAAGACCACGGTGGCACTGCGAATGGCCGGCATATTGCACAAGCTCGGCTTTGTGCGGCGTGGCCATGTCGTGTCGGTCACGCGCGACGATCTGGTGGGTCAATATATTGGCCACACCGCACCCAAAACGAAGGAGATTCTTAAGCGGGCAATGGGCGGAGTATTGTTCATTGATGAGGCCTACTATCTCTTTCGGCCGGAAAACGAACGTGACTATGGTCAAGAGGCCATCGAGATATTGTTGCAAGTTATGGAAAACCAGCGCGAAGACCTTGTGGTCATTCTCGCCGGCTACGCTGATCGGATGGATAAATTTTTTTCCAGCAACCCGGGTATTCGTTCCCGAATTGCACACCATATCGATTTTCCTGACTACACCGATCCGGAGCTGTTGAAGATCGCGGAGATTTTGCTGTCGCAGCAGAACTACCATCTTAGTGACGCTGGTCGGACAGCGCTCATCGAGTACATCGGGATCCGACGCACTCAACCTTATTTTTCGAACGCTCGTTCGATTCGAAACGCGCTCGATCGGGCGCGGCTGCGGCAGGCAAATCGGATCTTGGAAACCGGTGGAGTGCTGACGCTAGATGCTCTCTCTACGATTGATGGCGAGGATATTCGGGCCAGTCGAGTATTTAAGGACGCGCTGCAAATTCGCGCGGAGTTGTGATGCTGCAAGCTCTGATATTTGACGTCGACGGCACATTGGCCGACACCGAGAACGTTCACCGCGTTAGTTTTAATCGCGCTTTTGCGACCGCAGGACTTGATTGGCATTGGGACAAAACTCAGTATCAAGCGCTGTTGAAAATTACCGGTGGCAAGGAACGAATAGGACACTTTATTGAGACACAGCGCGCCGGTGCCTATACGCCGCTTGAGCAAATCGAGTTGGTCAAAAAACTGCACCGATCAAAAACGCGATTCTACGAACGGCTCGTCGCACAGGGCTCGCTGCGATTGCGACCGGGCGTGGCAGAACTGATTAAAGCCGCTTGGGCTGAAGGTGTTCGCTTGGCGGTCGCCACTACGACCAGTCCAACAAACGTCGGAACTCTGCTAAAGTTCACCTTGGGAGCAAACGCCGCAAACATGTTTGATGTTATTGCGGCTGGTGACAGCGTCGCACGCAAGAAGCCTTGGCCCGACGTCTATTGGAGCACGTTGGCCCAACTTGATCTGCTTCCTTCAGATTGTCTGGTGATAGAGGATTCCAAGAATGGCTTAAGATCTGCTTTGGGAGCCGGGCTTGTAACGATCATAACGCCGAGCACCTATACCGCTAGTGAGGACTTCAGTGGCGCCGCCAAGATCGTGCCGTCGATCGCTCATCTTGCGCAGCAGTCAGACCGCGTCCTTGACGGACGCGCAATCCTCAAGGCCATTCGCGCAATTCATAAGAAAGCTTATCCTTCTCGCTGACCCGATTGCGCTTGTGCAGCGATTCTGAGGTCGTCAGTCAAATTTTGGGCGTTCGACATTCTATCTTCGACTTGGATATCAGTGCATTCATATCGCTCAACACTTGATCGATACATGCCAGCCCGTTGGCCATTTCGTCAAACGAGCAAGATCCTTCTTCCCAAAGCAGACTGAGCATGCGCGCAACCGGTGCGATCGTTTCGACATAAAGTCGCTCTCGTGGGACACCCTGGTCGATTGAGTTTTGCAGCCGCACTATGATCTCGGTTTTTTGACCCGTCATAAACAGACGGGCAAAGTGTTTGCGATCTCCAATCGCATCTATAAGCGTGGTAGCTTCTCCGGATAGGGCAAGTGGATGTTGGTTTCGATGCGCTAAAAAGAGGCGCGGGATAATCTCGCCTTCAATGATCTGGATGAGTAACGAACGAGGTGTTCGCGGGGAACCACCTTCACGCCCCGCGCTGAATCCGGCGGAAGCTAGATGAGAATTGGGTTGTTCAGGCGGGACAGTTCCTCTCAGCAATCCTTCAGCTTTGTTTCCAATTTCCAGCCCGGTGTCGTCGAAATTAGCGCTCATTGTTTCCCCCAATCGGCAAACGTGAGCAAACTGCCTCACCATTGCCACCAAGTCGGAAGCCCAAACGTCCGGCGTGGCTTGCCGCACTCTCTTTGCGAAGGCATCCGTGTGCGGATCGGCACCATGCGTCAGTATTTTCACTGACACGTTTATGCTATTTTGCCGGACATGGTTTTGTAAACCTCAATTTCTCGGAATGGGGTGCACCAGCTGTGGCTTACTGATTTAGACGCGACCGGCACCGACGTTCGATTGTCTTTGTTGCAGGTGCGAAGAGGGCGCGTGGCGCAGCTAGTGCAGCGTCAACAAGGACGCGATACCAGCACTGTCTTCATCATAAAGTCGAGCGCCGAGCCCGATGAGAACGCTCCGCGCCCGATCGTCCTGTGGCGGATTAGTCACCAGACACTGGATTGTGGTGATCTTTGAGAGCTTCCGAACCGCAAGTAAAAGGGCCTCGCACTCACCCTTCGCGAACTTATAGTCAATCACCAATACGATAGGCGCCCTGCCAGCATTTCTGAGAATACGCTCCAAGGCGCTCTCAACAAGCCGCCCTCGGAACGCAAAGTGAACAAATGAGTAGATGTATTTCGATGACTTCAGGTCGCGTAGCAGAAGATCGAGCTGTTCGTCGTCATTCGACGCAAGATACAGCTCAACCTGGGCCGCTGCGGGATCTTCTACAAGCATTTCAGTACTCGATGCGGCGCTACACGTACCGAAGCGCACGTATAACAAGATTTGATGTGGGGGTTAGGCTATAAATTGGAAGCGGGTGAAAGTGGATAAATCGTCTCATCGTGTCAGTAATTACACCTACAAGCTCACCCGTTCTCCAACCATCCCTTGCTGATCGCATAGCGCATCAGCTCAACGCGGGTCTTGAACCCAAGCTTTTCCATCGCCCTGGCTTTGTAAGTCTCAACTGTTTTAACCCCTATATTCAGCTCATGAGCCATCGACTTGTTGCTGTGCCCAGAGGCCGTCAAACGCAACACGTCGATCTCTCGCTCGCTGAGTTCAGCGGTTTCGCTAGCGCCGGTTCCAATTAGGCGTGTGGGAGTGCCGCCAACGGCCTTTCCAGCGACGGCGGGATCGAGATAGAGACCGCCAGCAGCAATCGCCCGGATCGCGCGAACAAGCTCTTCAGCGGCGGACCGTTTCAAAAGGTAGCCTGCCACACCCAGCTCGAGTAGCTGCCGCAAATAGCCTCGATCTTCATGCACAGTGAGCGCTAGAACCCTGCAATTCGGGCAAGACGTACGAAGGGTTTCAGCAACTTTCACTCCGTTTAGACCTGGCATCGAGATATCCAAAATCAGAATGTCAGGTTTGAGTTCATTTGCCATGCGCAGGGCTGATGGGCCGTCGGACGCTTCACCAACAACTTCCAATCCTTCGTCTGCCATCACCAATGCTTTAACACCCGCCAACACGACAGGATGGTCATCGGCCAAAAGTACGCGCAGCGCGGGAATGGAACCGGGATCTCGAGTCACAGCGGCACGTGCACCAGAAGAGTGGTGCCTTTTCCCGGATAGGTTTCCACTTCGAGTTTGCCTTTAATTAAGTCGAGCCGTTCGCGAATGCCCACGAGTCCGAAACGCTGAGATCCAGCAGATTTTGTCTCCGACGAAACAAAGCCGACCCCATTGTCCTCAATGATGAGTTGTATCTTCTTTGAGTTTGATTGCAGGATCACTCCGACATGCGTCGCGCTTGCGTGCTTGACCACATTGATGATCGCTTCCTGTAGGACTTGATACAAAACCGTTTCCACAATCGCTGGCAGAGGCATGATTGGCAGAGCGACATGCAGATCGAACGAAAGCATAGAACGTTCGCGCCAATCCTCCAGAAGCCTGAGCGAGGCTTCTTTTAAGCCCGTGCTCGCCAGCAGCGGTGTACGGATGGCGTGTGTGATTAGCCCCAATTTGTCCTGCGCTTCGCTCGACAGGTCTCTGAGTTTGGCGATGCGGTCGCGCACAGCGGGCGGAGTATCAACACAGGCCGCGATGGCCGAAAATTCCAAACTGACGACGGTGAAAAACTGCCCTAAGTGGTCATGCAGGTCTCGCGCAATGGCTTCTCGCTCAGCTTCGAGACGAAGCGATACAGTTCGCTCGACCTGGGCCCGTTCTGCTTGTAGGGCTTCAACTTTTTTGCGAAGGCGCTCGGCCTCGGACTGTCCCAAAGACTTACCGCCCCTGGTGACAGGAGAACTTTTTGACTTCGATTTCCCGGGAGATTTGGACTCAGAGTGGGACATGGATCAGCAGTGTCGTTCCGGACCCGGGAGACGTTTCAACTTCCAACGATCCACCAACAAGAGCAAGGCGTTCGCGGACGCCAAGTAAACCGAGACGATCTGTTGAGTCAGTCGCGCCCGCTACCGCGTCCCAATTGAATCCCTTGCCGTCGTCTTCAATGATCAGGCGAACCTCAGACTGCGTCGCTTCGAGAATTACGCCAATTTGTTTGGCCTCGGCATGCTTCACCACATTTCGCACGGCCTCCTGAAGCACTCGATAAAGCGCGGTCTCTATCGGGGGCGGAAGCCTGCGATCGCTCAACGCAAGGTGAACCTCGAATTTCAGAGACGAACGTTCCTGCCATTCCTCCAGAAACTGCTGGATCGCCGTTTGCAATCCCAAATCGTCCAGGGCCGTCGGGCGAATCTCCCAAGCGAGTTGATTGACTTCTTGTCCTACGCCGGTCGTAAGGTTCTTGAGTTTTTCGACGCGTTCTCGAATGGACGAGCTCGCCCCGGCGTCCTTACCAATGCCATCCAAATCAAGTCGCATGACAGTCAAATATTGTCCGAGACTGTCGTGAAGCTCGCGCGCGATTCGCTGTCGCTCTGCTTCTTGTTCAAGCACCGTACGCCGCAACACTTTGGAAAGTTCAGCTTCAATGACAGCGCGCTGGTCGCTCTCGCGCTTGAGTTCGGCGGCCACCGACTCCCACTGTAGAATTCTATTGTCGAGCTCCGCCAAAAGCGCTTGCTGTTGTACGCGGGCCCTCTCACGCTCTCGGGCAAGTTGGTCTGTGTGTTGCAGGACGACTTCAAGCAGAGAAACTCTTAGCGACAACGCCGTTTTAGCATCGATACTCGACCATGGTTCGGACTGGTGCCGGACCGTCTGCTTCCATTCCGCAAAACTTTTGCGAGGTGATATGCGCGTTTCGTCTGACAAAGCGACGGTCGGCTTGTTTGGATCGCCGGCCCAAGTGACAGTCTGAATAACTTCAGGTCGAAACCAAATCACATAGTCCTTGGGCGTACGGGAAACAGAGAGCGCCAATATACCGCTCGCTTTGTCGGAGAAGGAAAGTGCCGGCGGATAATGCGCGGACAGCTTGTCGGTGTAATACACGCCCTCAGTCATCGTGTCGTTTAGCCATCGGACCAGAAGCGCAACTTCTTTGGCTTTTGGCGTCTTGCCTAAGCCACTGAAATGGCCGTCGATCCACAGGGCCAGTCCATTGGCAGGTATGTATTCTAACAAATTTGGGCGGAATCGCTTTAGTCCGCTGGATAAATTCGGTTCGTTTGCCAAATTGTTTATCAGCGCCTCACTCACCGATCGTTGTTGAAGGCGTGATCCCAGTTCCGCTGCCTCAAGCCGCGTTTCCAAATGAAAGGACGTCATCTGCGCAAAAAGTTCGAACGCCAGACGAAGTCTGTAGGGTAGAAATCGAGGGGATCGGTGATGGCAAGCGATAAGTCCCCAGAGTTTCCCACCAGTGACGATAGACAACGACATCGACGCGACAACGCCCATATTCGATAAATATTCGAGATGTATCGGCGACACACTGCGAAGTAGGCTTTGGCTCAAATCGATGACTTGGCTTTTTGCTTTGCTGGCTGAGGAAAGCAGAGGGGCCGGAACGTAGCGCGCGTCACCAATAAGGCGTGTCCAATTCTGGACGTACAGCGCTCGAGCTTGTTGTGGAATGTCGGAGGCCGGATAACGTAGGCCCAGATAGGCTGCAACTTGGAGATCTCGCGCCTCGGCCTCAACCGAGCCGCTGCCATCATTCAGAAAACGATAGAGCATGACGCGATCAAAATCTGAGACGTTTCTCACTTCATCGACGATAGACTGGTAAAGACTCGCCAGTGTTTCCGATGCCTGGATGCGCTGCATCATCGACTGGACGAGTGCTAGTGGATCCGCTGGCTCTTTTTCCTGTTGCGGCTCCAATTCCAAGACCAGAAGGCGGTCGCTGGCATGAAGCAAGGCGTCGACCTGACGTTCCCCTTCTGCGGATTGCAATGTAAAGACATGTTGTGGTCGCGCCAAATTGCCGATTGTCGAAGATTTGCTGCGCAGCCTTTCTAAGTTGCTTTGGGATATCCATTTGTCCAACGTGTTGTCGACAAGGGCCTTTGCATCGACTCCCAATAGCTGCTTAAGGTTGCCTCCGGCTGCCGTGACGCGCAGAGAATCTGGCTCTAGGGTGAGCAACGCGCCATGTGGCTGAATTGAGCCTGGAATGTGAATTTGTTCGCGGTCGCAATTCGTCAGATCAGCTGACCCGAATGCTATGGCACCTTCAGTCATCAAAAGTCCTCGAGCCTTGCGCAGCGTTAAATCGGAAGTCAGTGAACCAGCGATCGAATGCCGAGAACGTCTCGATGGCACCCGCAACAATTTGGTCGGTTGCTCGTGTCGAAAGACTGATCTCTTCCAACACTGCAAGATAGTCACGCCACATCGCGCCGACCTCGCTGCCGTAACTCGCAAAATAACGCCCCCCGCTATTTGGGGAAATCGAGAGCAAACGTTCGAGAGTTTTCAGGACGATCTGTCCTCCCAGCGTTGATCCTTCCATCACATACAAGGCGCCCAGCCCGGACTCTAGGCTGTCGAGTCGAGGGAGATCACGACATCGCTCCAGGTCGCAGATCGAATGATTTCCTAGTCCAAAGTGAGCCAGGTCTGTTTCGAGCCAGCCAGTCTTGCGCCGTTCATCGAGTGACAGCCCTGACGCATCCCAGTTGATTTTTTC
>Ga0265339_10002289_pt1 | contig 13813 bp, 12 predicted proteins | sample 4CB219metaG_FD_202085 | JGI IMG/M metagenome (GOLD analysis project Ga0265339, IMG submission 202085) | Rhizosphere microbial communities from Carex aquatilis grown in University of Washington, Seatle, WA, United States - 4-CB2-19 metaG | ecosystem: Host-associated > Plants > Roots >...
GCCGGCGACTAGTCTGGTTTCAACTTAATAGGGCGCATGCCGTTGCCATCCTCACCCCACATCTATCGGCATGCGCCTGTTGTCTTTTTGGGTGCTTTTCCCTCCACCAGCGCACGATCCAAAGCTCGTTTTTCCTGAATAGTCAGCGGACGAACGCTGCCCTTCGAAAGCTCCCCTAGGTTCAGCGGCCCGATGGAGACACGGACCAATCTCAGCACGCCAACATCGAGCGCATCCAGGAGCCGGCGAATCTGGCGGTTCTTGCCTTCGTCGAGGGTGATTTCCAGCCAACTGTTCTTGTCGCCATAGCGGAGAAGGCGCGCCTCTTTGGCCCGAAGACGATCGCTATCCACTGTGCAGCCTTCCGTGATTCTAGCGAGCAGGTCCGCATCTACGATGCGGTTCACTTGGACGTGGTAGATCTTGTCGAGATGACTCCTGGGATCCGCAATCCTGGCGGCCCACTCAGAATCGTTCGTCAACAAGAGCAATCCTTCGCTGGCTTTATCCAAACGCCCTACGGGACTAACCCATGGTGCGCCGGGATCGAGCAGACTATAGATCGTCGTGCGACCTCTCTCATCCGAGGCTGTCGTTACCAGCCCGCGGGGTTTGTTCACCACCAGATAGACAACCTCTTTTTGTACGACGCGCACGCCATCAACCTCGATGCGGTCATCCGGAAATCGGACCGGCTCCTCGGTGTCCCGCGCGATGCGGCCATTCACCCGGACGCGCTTGTCCTCAATCAACGCACCCGCTTGTGAACGCGAGCAATACCCCATTTTCGAGAGAGCGCGCGCCAAGCCGAATCTTCTCGGTCCTTTCACACGTCTATGCTAAATGCGCGTAAGCGGGGTTTTGTTGCTTTGCCTTATTCACAGCGGGCGCCTGGTGCGCAGTGCATCACCGGGCATGTTAGGCTGCTGCGGGGAGATCTTGGGGACGTTCGATTGATTGGCCGGGTTTTCAAAGCATTCCAATATCGCGATTTCCGCCTGATGTGGATCGGTGCCTGCACGTCCAGCATCGGCACGTGGATGCAGATCGTCGCGCAGGGCTGGTTGATTTACCGGCTCAGCCACTCCGCTTTTCTCCTGGCGCTCGACCAGTTTCTCGGTGGGATTCCCATCTTTTTGTTTTCGCTGATCGGCGGAGTGATCGCGGACCGGGTCGAGCGTCGGCGCGTGCTGCTCGCTTCGCAGTATGTGCAAATGGCGAGCGCGAGCCTGCTTACGATTCTGGTGGCGACCGGTGTCGTGCATGTCTGGCACATTCTTTGCCTGTCGTTTGTTTCGGGCTTCGCGCAGGCCTTTGGCGGGCCCGCATATCAAGCGCTGATTCCGACTCTGGTCGAGAAGGAAGACATGCCGAATGCGATCGCGCTGAATTCGATTCAATTCAACGTGGCAGTAATGGTTGGGCCTGCGCTGGCGGGGCAGGCTTTGGCGAAGCTGGGCGAGAAATGGTGTTTCGGGCTGAACGCTGTTTCGTTTCTGGCGCCAGTTATCTCCCTGTCGATCATTACGGCGCGCTTCCTGCCTCAGAAGACGACTGAATCCATACTGAAGAGCCTGAAAGAAGGCATCAAGTTTGTGCGCCGCCAGCCGTCGATGGAAGCGCTCATTATCCTCGCATTCTGCATGACGGCCTTAAGCATGCCGATGCGGACTTACATTCCGGTATTCGTGAAAGATATCTTTCACCGCGGCCCGGAGACGTTCGGCAACCTTCTCGCACTGATGGGACTGGGATCGATTTGCGGGTCGCTCGGCATTGCCGGCATGGGGAACATCAAGAGAAAAGGACGGCTCGCTCTTGGAGCGCTCATGACTCTGGGGGTGGGCATTGCTGGCTTTGCACTGTCGAAAGCCCTGCCGTTGAGCGGTGCGATGCTGGTGCTGGTCGGCGCATCCATGATGGCGGTTTTTGCGAACGTGAATTCGCTCGTCCAGCTAATCACGACCAACGAAATGCGCGGACGCGTGATGAGCGTCTACAACTTCGCTTTCCGCGGGGGCATGCCCATGGGAAATCTGCTCTCGGGATGGCTCGTGCCTATTTTTACGGCACCGGCGGTGTTAGGCGTCAACGGATTACTGCTCGTGCTGCTCGCTCTTTATTTTCTGGTCGTGCAGCGGCGGGTCGCCGCGCTCTAAACAACCGATGCTCGCAGTTGGTCTTTGGCGGAAGATCGTCCTCCGCTAGCGCATGAGGTCAGAGGGAGATTTCCGGAGCGCGCTGCGACATTCCTGCAACGTATAACGGCGCAGAATTTTGTCGGACGCATCGACTTCTGCGACCTGTCCGCCCTGTTCGGCTTTTTCCAGGGCTTCCGAAGCCTCTTTAAGACTGGGGTAACAACTGCCGTCAACCGCCTGACCATCGCGATGAATCTGAAAAAACATCGTACCTCTCATGCTTGTTTTGAACTTACTGGGTTAACGGTGGAACAGGATGCGCACGCCCCGGCCAGTTGCCTTGAGAATCCGCGTGCTGAAATTTTCGGAGTGTGCCGCAAAGATCGCTGCTTCAGCGACCTCACTGCGCTTTTGATGGGTCTTCACGCAGGGCTGCCCGGTGGTAAGGGTGCATTTCTCCCTTGGCAACGCTCTGCAAACAGGGCAGCGGACGGAGAGAATCTGTCGCAGCGGTAGCGCTTTCAAGAATGCACCTCGATTAACCGACTCTGGGCGGCGTGCCCGTCCCAAATTGATGCGGATGCGATTCCCGTGCGTGCTTGTTCATGGCCGTAGCCGCCTGAGTACGGCGATTCCCTTTAGCGTGGTCAAAATCCATAGTGTTGACGGCCTGTTCGCAAATAACACACTTGAATGTGCTACCGCCGTTCAATGGCTTGATGGTGTAGTTACGCACAACTTCATTGTAGGCTTCCGGGCGGGACAAGAATGGGGCAAGAGATGCTGGTCTTTCGCTTGGCCGGCGACAGGAATTACTGGCGATTCTCTAAAACCGCCCTGATTTTGGAGGCCAGGCCGTCCCGAGTGTAGGGCTTTTGCAGGAACGCGACGCCATCGTGAAGGATGCCGTGGCGCACAATCACGTCGTCGGTATAGCCGGAAACGAACAAAACCCTGATGTTGGGTCGAAATTCTCTCATCTTTTCGGCAACCACCTGACCGCTCATGTTCGGTAGCACGACGTCAGTCAAGAGGAGATCGATCGGGTTGGGATAAGCCTTGGCAACTTCTAGGGCCGCTTCGGGTTCGCCCGCTTCAAGGACGGTATAGCCGGAAGACTGCAGAAATTCACGGGCAAGTTCCCTTAATTGCTCGTTGTCTTCAAGCACCAGAATTGTCTCTGTGCCTCCGGACCCCTTACTTTCGAGCTGTGCGGGGGCATCCTCCTCGACGGAAGCGTGTACGCGAGGAAAATAGATTTTGAAGGACGTGCCCTGTCCTACTTCGCTGTAAGCCCAGATGAAGCCGCCGCTCTGCTTCACTATGCCATAAACAGTTGCTAAGCCAAGACCCGTGCCCTTGCCCATTTCTTTGGTTGTGAAGAAAGGATCGAAAATACGGACTTTGGTCTTTTCGTCCATACCTGTGCCCGTATCGGTGATGGCCAGGAGAACGTATTCGCCAGACGGAACCTGAAGATGCCGCTTGGTGTAGTCGGAGTCCAACACGATATTGGCGGTTTCAATCGTGAGCTTGCCGCCCGCGGGCATTGCATCGCGGCTGTTGACGGCAAGGTTCATGACGACTTGCATCATCTGCGCCGGATCGGCCTTGATGGGCCATAGGTTTGCCGCAGGAGATACATAGACATCAATGTCTTCTCCGATCAGCCTCTGCAGCATGCTGCTCATGTCGTTCAAAACCTTGTTCAGGTTCAACACTTTGGCCTGCAATACCTGCTGGCGGCCAAAGGCCAGCAACTGCCGCGTCAACTCGACAGCATGCGTAGCGGCGGTCTTGATCTGTTCGATCTGATTGCGGGAAGACCTGGTCGCATCGTCACTTTTGAGCAGCAGATCGCAATAGCCGAGAATGACACTCAGGACATTGTTGAAATCGTGGGCAACGCCCCCGGCCAAGCGGCCGAGACTCTCCACCCGTTGCACCATTTGCAACTGGGTTTCCGCACGTTTGCGGTCGGTGATATCGCGTACCGCGCTCGATACCAGCCAACCTTCATCGGTCTCTAGCGGGCTGAGCGTGATTTCTGCAGGAAACTCTGTGCCATCTTTTCGTCGGCCGCTCAGTTCGAGGAAAGTACCCATGGGACGCATCTTGGAATCTGCCAAGAATGTATTCGCCAGTCCTGCAGGCGCGCCCCGAAAGAAGTCGGGCACCAGCATTTCAACTTTTTGTCCCAATAATTCCTCGCGCTCGTATCCAAACAATTTCTCGGTCTGAGCGTTGATAAGGACGATCTCGCGTTGTCCGTTGACGACCACCATGGCGTCGGGAGCAGCTTCCAATAAACCGCGGAACTTTGCCTCGGCGCGCCGGCGGTCGGCCACCAGTTCATTCGCTTTCTCGAAGAGCAGCCGGTACCGCTCCTCGCTCTTTCGCAGATCTTCCGTGACGCGCTTTCTTTCGGTTATGTCTTGAACCACGCCGACCATCTTGAAGGGTCGGCCCCGGTCATCGAGGAAAACGTCGGCCTGGGCGGCAACGTGGCGCTCGGTCCCGTCGGGGCAGAGGATTCGATGCTCGGTTTCATAAGTAGTGCCATCCTGAGCGGCCTTCGACAATCGACTCAACAGCGCCTCACGATCGTCGGGATGGACAGCCTGTATGTAGTTTTCTACAGTGGGTTCGATCGCGCCGGGTTCGTAACCGAGGATGCGATAGACCTGCTCGGACCAGCGGACCGGCCCCCTGTATCGTTCGAAGCTCACCAGGTCAAGGCTCCAACTGCCCAGGTGAGCAACTCTCTGGGATGCGAGCAGGTTAGCCTCGCTTTCACGCAACCGTTCTTCAGCGTTCTTTCGCTCGAGCGCATGACGGACAGTTCGGATTAACAGAGGTTGCGAGAAATCTCCTTTGACGAGGTAATCCTGAATCCCCTCTCGCACCAACTGGAGGGCAAGCTCTTCGTCGCCGTTCCCTGTCAGGACAATCAACGCGATGGCGGGGAACCTCGAGCGAAGGGCTCGTGCAGTTTCTGGCCCGCGACTGTCGGGTAGTGCCAAGTCCAGTAGCACGACGTCAATTCCCCCAGTTTTCAGCACATCGAGAGCGGACGAGAGGCGATCGACTTGTTCGGTTTGAAAATGAAAGACCCGCGACTCTTCCAACATCTTTGAGATCAGGAGGGCATCGTCCGGGTTGTCTTCGACCAGTAGTATGCGGATGCTCATGGGGTCTTAGTGCGCCGGCAGATACTGGATCGCCATACAGGAGTCTTGGCTGTAATGAATTTGATCCGATTGCGCGGAGATCGTGAATTCTCGACGACAAATTGCACGCCACGCCGCTCCTTACAGGCAGCGACCGGAATTCCGGTTGGCTCCTTAGAGAACTTGTTGGCTTTCAGCAGGAGTTGCTTTTGCAGGCGCAAATTCGCCGTAGAATGACAATCGTTTTTCTTTCTCAGGTTTTGCGTCGAGTTAAGTCGAATAGAGCGCGAACTCACGCTGTGGTAGTCGGACACATCTGCATCCTACGCGTGTGGCGACTTGATCTAAAAGGGGAGAACCCAGGTTGCTAAGGATTTCTGTTGCACGGACACTTATGTGTACAGTTTTTATACACACAAAGTGTGTTCTATGCGGGCCCCGCAGCTTTATAACTCAGTTTACCGTCGGCGTTTTTAATGCGTGTCAACATTTCATACACCGTCGCTCGACTTATTTGAAGTATCTCTGCCGCGCGTGCCTTGTTCCCTCCGACGTTTTCCAAGACATGCAACAAATGTCGGTTTTGAATCTCTTCCATCGACTGCAAAGCGCCCTCCGAGTCTGTCGCTGCAGCCTGCGTGCGTAAAGGCTCAGGGAGATCCGCCAAGTCGATCGTAGTTCCGTGAGCCATCATCGCGGCGCTGCCGATCACATTTTCTAATTCGCGCACATTGCCTGGCCAGCTATGGCGCGCCAGCCTCAGTTGAGTCCGGCGGGTGAGGCCCTTGATATCTTTTCCGTATTGAGCAGCAAACTTAGCAACGAAATGGTTTTGCAACAACGGCAGATCCTCGGTGCGGTCCGCCAGTCGTGGCAGATGAATTTCAATCATCGAGAGTCGGTAGTAAAGGTCTTCGCGGAACTTGCCTTCGGCGACGAGCGCTCGCAGGTCTCGGTGTGTCGCCCCGATCACGCGGACATCCACGGCACGCGTTACCGGAGATCCAACACGCTGCACTTCCCTTTGCTGCAACACTCGCAGCAGTTTGGCCTGGGCGGAAAGGGACATGTCTCCGATTTCGTCCAGGAAAACGGTACCGCCATTGGCGGATTCGAAGAGACCGACCTTGTCGTGATTTGCGCCGGTAAAGGCTCCGCGCACATAGCCGAAGAGTTCGCTCTCTAGTAGAGTCTCAACCAGAGCGGAGCAATTGCAGACCGCAAACGGCCCCGGCGCACCTGGACTCAGGCGATGCATGGCGCTCGCGACCAGCTCTTTGCCGGTACCGGTCGCTCCAGTCACGAGAACAGTTTGAAAGTGCGGCGCGACGCGACGGATCTTCGCGAACGTATCCAGCATCGCTGGACTGCGGCCGATGATGCCTTCAAATTGATAGGCATCCAGAAGTTCGTGGTCGAGTCGATGAGTTTTGCGCCGTCTTTCCGCTTCCGCAAGAAGTCCCGCAATGCGGCTGCGAAGTTTGGTGAGATCAAGCGGCTTGGTCAAATAATCGCAGGCACCCTTTTGAATAGCGAGGACTGCGGAGTCGGTAGAGTAGTGCGCCGTCATTAAGACGATGTCTGCGCCTGGGTCGGCGGCAACCATGCGCTCCAGCAATTCCATCCCGCTGACGTTTGGCATCACCAAATCAAGCAGAACGATGGTAGGACGGATCTCCAGAAACAACTTCATGCCGGTCTCGGCGTCGCCGGCAGTCAGGATCTGCAAACTATCCTGCGCAAGAGCTTCCTTGATCAGTTCCAGGTTTTGCTGGGTGTCGTCGATCGCCAGCAGCGTTAAAGCAGGTTGGTCGCGATTGACCATGTGACTACTCCTATATAACTAACAAACTCTCAAACTATGAACCTGCAGCCACAGCTAGCGGCGCAGTCTTCGCGGCTCGAGGCAGTGTGAACGTGAAGCGACTGCCCTTGCCGATTTCGCTTTCTACTAAGATGGAGCCGCCCTGCTGTTCGACAAGACGCTTGGTGATGGATAGCCCCAACCCGAAACCCTTTTCAGTAATAACGGTGGGGCTTTCCACTTTCTGGAACTCTTCAAAGATGATCGCTTGATCTTCGGGACGGATACCAATACCCGTGTCGCTCACGGAGACGGAGACTGATTCTCCACTGTCGCAGCACGAAATTTCGATCTGGCCGCCATGCGGCGCAAACCGAACTGCGTTGCTGAGCAGATTGTGGAGGATTTGCTTGACGCGGACACGATCCGCACACACAAACGCCTCAGTTTCCCACTTTTGTTCCAACCTGATGTTTTTTACAGTCGTGAGCGGCTGGATGGTCGAGAGCACTTCGGGAAGCGCATCCTGGAGAGAGAAATTCTGTAAATGGATCTCCATTTTCCCAGCCTCAATCTTGGCTAGGTCGAGGATGTCGTTGATCAGCTTCAATAAATGCCCAGCGCCCTGTTTGATGTGAGCGACAAAACGTTTTTGCTTTTCGCCAAAGGGACCGTCCGTTTGCTCTGACAAGAGTTCGGAAAAACCCACAATGGCATTGAGAGGCGTGCGCAACTCATGGCTCATGCTGGCAAAAAGCTTACTTTTCATCTGCGTGGCGCGCTCGACTTCGCGATTGCGCAGTTCAAGTTCGCGGTTTTGATGTTCGATTTTCTCCGACCATTGCTTCAACTGGCTCACGTCCCGCGCGACCGCATAAATAAGGCGATGATCGCCCTCGGCGACGGCGCTCCAGGACAACCACTTATACGATCCATCTTTACAAACGCACCGGTTTTCAAAATCGATTGCAACCTGGCCAGACTGCAAAACTGTTAGTTTCTTTCGCGTTGCCTCGCGGTCATCGGGATGCAGAAACTCAAAGCCGGACTTGGATGTCAGCTCCGCCGCGCTGTAGCCGGTCAATTTTTCGACGCTGGGATTGACCCTTTTCAGGTATCCGTCGAACCCAATAATGCAGAACATATCCGCCGAGAGATCTATGAAACGGTTACCGGTCTCGAGACGCGCATAGAGCGATCCAAGCAGAGCGCTGGTGATGAGGCCGGCGACTGTGAAGATGAGGGCAAGCAACCCAACATGCTTTTCCACGGCCCAAACCTTCTCTCGCAACAGAGACGACGGTTGTTCAACCAATACGCCCCAGCCGTCTGCGTGCGCAGGTTCGTAACGCGTGAACCACGAGTTCCCAGCGCGAGAGAAAGTTCCCTGTCCACGACGGCCGGCGTGCAGCCTTTTGACGGGCTCATATTCCCCGAACTCGCCGATCGCCGAAGGAGATTCGGTATCACTATGAGCAATCAGGTGCCCTCGACTATCGACGAGCAGTACATTCCAGCCCTCGAGACTACTTTCCTCGAGCCGCTGACTAAGGGACTGGAGAGGATCTGCGCCTAGAAGAAAACCTACCGGCTCTCCCTGTTCGTTTGCCAAAGGAACGACAACGGCAGCGACCGCCTCATGCGGCGCGGGTATCATCCGAAACGTCTCGGAGATGTAAGGCCTGCCCCCATTTCGCTGAACCCCCTGGTACCAATCGCGGAAAGCAAAATTCTTTCCAACCAATTCGGGGAGCACAGGATCGCTCACGCGCAAGGTTCCGTCGACGCTATGGACGCTGAGAAACGCGAAATCGGGCCACTCGGATCGCGCCCTCTTTAGCTGTTCATAAACAGATCTGAGATCACCATCCTTCCAGGCTTTCTGCACCTGGGATTGGCGAGCAGTCGATTCCAGAAACTCGACCCTGCGGCGGAAGTGTCCGTCAATCTGTTGAACAGAAAGCCGTGCGATTTGATCGCTTTCAATCGTTGCTTGGCTCTCGACCTGCTGCGTCATCACCCGTCCGATCGACAATGTCAGAAGCGCGATTGGCAAGAGAATGAGAGCCAGAAAAAGTGCGGAGAGCCGCCACCGGCTTCGGGACACCCATTTTTCGATATTGGCGGCAATCGTCATAGTTCGTCTTAAACCTATTCCCTCGCATGGAGCAGCTTCTGCCGCTCGTATGGACTTATTCGGAGGTTGCTCTCTCCCTTTTCTCCCAGAGACGCCCCAATTCCGCATCCAGCAGAGCGAAATCGATTGGCTTGGCCAGGTACCCGTCAAAACCGGCCTCTAGCGCTTTTTCTCTATCGCCCCGCATGGCATACGCGGTGACCGCCAAGACGTGTAAACACATCGTCCCGGGGTCTTCCCGTATCTTTCGAACTGTGGTCCAGCCGTCCATCACGGGCATGCTGAGATCGAGCAACAGGGCGTCCGGAACCGATTCCGCGATCTTCTGCAGCGCTTCCTGCCCATCGCAAGCTTCCTCCACCACATAACCGCGCGCCAGCAACAGCTCGCGCAGCAATTCACGATTGACTGCGTTATCTTCGGCAATCAGTATTTTTTTCATTTTCTTTCGTGACACAAATAGCGTTTTGCTGGAACCAGCCTTGAGGGATAGGGCTGAGAATTCCGTTGTCGAAAACTTTGCAGCGCCGAGCACGGTCATCTACTCTCAATGACTCTGCGATTTCCTTAACTTCCTTTCCTGCCAACAATTCCGCCAGTTGAAGCACCGCCGTCTCCGCTCGCCGCCGCAGCCCGGGATCGAAGATTCACGGCACCGCTGTGAACCAGCTGCGCAAACTGCATGAAAATGCGCGGATCCCACCATCCTCGCGCTACTTCCTCCTTCATGATTTCGAGAGTCTGGGTGACTGAAAAGGCCGTCTTATAAGGCCTTGCCGTGGTTAAGGCGTCATAGATGTCCACGATCGTGAGAATTCGCGCCGTGATGGGAATTTCTTCTCCGCGTAATCCGTTGGGATAGCCCGAGCCGTCCAGTTTTTCATGGTGATGGCGGATGATTGGGAGTACCAGACGAAACGACTTCAACGGAGCGCAAATTCGCTCTCCAATCGCCGGATGCTCTTTCATGACCTTCCAGTCGTCGGACGTCAGCTTACCCGGCTTGAGAAGAATTGCGTCCGGCACTGCGATTTTTCCGATGTCGTGCACCACTCCAGCACGCCGCAGTGCGGTGATTTCATCTTCCGGGAGGCCCAGGTGCGAGCCGAGGGCTGCCGAATATTCCGACAGGCGCTCACAATGACCGTGGGTGTAGGGGTCCTTGCCTTCGATGCTTCGCGCCAACGTGAAGAGAACCGTCTCGGCGCGCTCCAGTTCATCAGTCCGATGCTTCAGCTTTAACAGCGATCCAACGCGAGCCAGCAGTTCGTTACGGTCCACTGGCTTGGTGAGGAAATCATCGGCCCGGGACTTGATCCCCTCGATCCGGTCTTGCTTATCGGAAAGAGCAGTAACGAGAATGACCGGAATCAGATCGGTATCTGGATTGGTTTTGATCTTGTCGCAGACTTCAAATCCGCTCATCCGCGGCATCATGACATCAAGAAGAACCAGATCGACGGGAGTTGTGCTCAAGCACTTCAGTGCGGAGTCTCCATCGGGAACCGTGATGACGTTGAAACCCTGCGAGGTAAGGAGCTCATCGAACAGGTCTCGATTCGCGGGCTCGTCGTCGGCCACGAGGATGGTTCCCGTGGGTACCCAATTTGACGCTAATAACACAGTTCACCTTCGCATCCTTGGCCTGGTTCTTATTAGGTTGGCATAACCAAAGTGGAACTGGGTAGGTTACTAGAGTTACCTTCGGGGCTTGCGAATCGATGCGGGAGCGAGCGCTACTGCTCTTCGGCCTGCGCGATGATGAACTGACGGATCTCGTCCTGGCCCTGGCTCGTCAATTTGGTGAACTTGATGCCTTGGCGATCTTCCTTACTCCAAACAACCGTGCCCAGGGCCTCAATCAGGGACAATGAGGTCGGCATGCTGAAGGACACGCGCACCTCTTCGCCCGGCGTCATGTCTCCGACTTCCAGCTGCATTCCGCCCTGACTGAGATTCCACGTTCTCCCACGGAGGGTCCGGGGACCGATTTTGCACGTTACCGGGGTCTGCATGGCGACACGAACGCTACGGCGGCGGTTCTCCAAAAGCGTTCCCCGGACGGTTCGAAATAGGCCATTCAGCTTCTGACGGTCGATCGGCTTCTGGAGGAAGAATGTGGCGCCCGTGGCAAAAGCGCGTCGCATGGTTTCAGGGCGATCATCTCCAGTCACGATGACGATTGGAGTTGTCTTGTTAAAGGAAGACTGACGGACCCGCTGTGACAACTCAAAGCCGCTAATCTTGGGCATGCCCAGGTCTAGGAAGATGCCGTCAAACTTTTCCTGGTTGATAGCGCCGGATGCCTTTTCGCTGTCACTAATCGCCCGCACTTCTGCCTGCTGGAGTGCGAAGACCTCGGTCATCAACTCCAGACTGGCAGGGTCGTCTTCGACTACCAACAGTTTGAGCAAAGCCATGCCATCCTCGCAGCGTCCGCGTCCATTTATAGATAACGAGCCAGGGCCAGGCAAGAGTTCTTAAGTTCACCGCCCCTGGGGCAGCCCGTCAACGGATGAACAAGAACTTAGGGGTATCGCAGAATACCGGTAGGCCGGATACGCAATATGGGGTCCACTTTTGCAGAGGAATGAAACAGGCGGCCACAGGGCCGCCTTGGCATGTTTCATCCTTACTATTTGCCTGCCGCCAGGGCGCGCACAGCATCCGTCGTCAGAGCCTGGCCACCAATACCCCACTCGCCGCTTCGTGCCTCTTCGATTACCACCCAAGTAACGGAGCGCATGTTCTCCCCTTCGATCGACACCATCGCATCGGTGAGCTTGGTGATGATCTGGCTCTTCTGCTCGGGCGTAAACACCTTTTCAATCAATTTCACTTGAATCAATGGCATTTTGAATCTCCTTTGTTGTTTGATTTGTGGATCGCGGCTGCCTTTTCCCGATCAGTTGACTTTGGGTCGAGCAACCTCGCGTACCGCATTTGCTACTTCACTTCACAAACTCACGGCCTTCCAGGACCTCACGCCCGTCTTTGCGCCCAACATCAATTGGGCCGGTTCAATTCGCCGTCGACACCATGTGCCTCGTGCAGGACCGACTCCTGCGAAGCAGTCGCGAGTCGGACATTCATTTCACGGCGCGCCCGATCAAGACGTGTCCGGACCGCTGCCGGGCTGATGCCGAGAACATCAGCAGCCCGGTCTACTGTCATCCCTTGGATATCGCACAATAGAAACACCCGCCGAAATGCCGTAGGCAGACGAAAAGCATGCATAACGATTCTCTCCAGTGCATCCCGGTCGGTGGCCATTCTCGTTGCCTGCTTATTGGTGGTTATGTTCATCGGATGTCCACAGTCAACCCAGTCATTCACACTTGAAGTATCGGAAATCGGCATGGAAAGGCGACACAACTGATTCCTCAACGGGCCGGTCCGTGACTTCCTTGCAAGGGAACGGGCGAGTTTTTGCCGTATCCCACCCTCTCGTCCGGGTCGTAATCCGTCGCTAGCGTGCGGGGAGGGTCGCTCGGCTTCTGATTGCAGAGTGCCAACCGAGCTTCGACGATCTTTTCGAGTTGCTCGATTTTTCGATCTATTACGTTTGCCACGAGTAGGCTCTCTCGGCTGCCAGACTTCATCTTCATGATTGGAGGAAAAAAGGGGACGAGGAACGGCGTCCCCCCACCAATGGGCGCTGCTGGTTTGCAGCCCACCAGTTCAACATACGGTCGGTTACGGCTGGCTTCCTTCAACCGTTTCACGAACTTCGGCAGGCGATTGTTTCGCCACGTTCGTGACGTGTTTGGTCGGAAGAAGCCGGAGGCCGGACGACTCCTGACGCCGCCAGACCTCGGTCAGGACGTACTGGCCGTCGACGGATTCAAACTTGAGCTTCGTCACGTCCGCTGGTGTAATGGAATCAACCCCATCCACCAAGCGCTGGGCAATGACCCGGCCGCCCGAATCGCGCAATGCCATCACGTTTTCCAACGGACGAATCAGAGTGTAAGCCCCAGCGGGAAAAGTCTGGTCACCGAAGTTGAATGCAAACGGAATCGTGACTTTCACAACAGGGGCGGACTGTGCCGACGCTGCGATTCCCATGGCCATCAGAGCGAGCATCAGTACCGTCAAAGTACGAACAAATGTCTGTTTCATAAAAACCTCCTAAAGGTTCACTGAGAATTGATCGGTCTCTACTTGGGATATCGAAAAAGGAAGGGAAAAGACGACAGCGACTAGAGCAAAACGAGAGGAGTGGACTATCGGACTTGAGTCTCCAGCTCGACGCTCTGCCGGGCAGCACGAGTATCAGCGTGGTCGGGTCCTAAAGTGCTTTGCAGATTGGCTACCGCCAATTGGAACGCGGCTCGAGCCTGCTCACGCTTGCCCTGGGATTGCAGGGCACGGCCCTGACCATAGAAGGCATGGCCGAGGAAGGTCGAAAATGTTCCAGGCTCGGTGGCTTTCTGCAAAATACTCACAGCCCGAGTTGCATCTCGCGTCGCGTCATCCACTCGGCCCAACTGGCGTTCAATATCAGACCGGGGAATGAGGACGTACGACAGATAATCGTCCCCTCCCGCGCCGGCCTTGG
>Ga0265339_10002290_pt1 | contig 13812 bp, 8 predicted proteins | sample 4CB219metaG_FD_202085 | JGI IMG/M metagenome (GOLD analysis project Ga0265339, IMG submission 202085) | Rhizosphere microbial communities from Carex aquatilis grown in University of Washington, Seatle, WA, United States - 4-CB2-19 metaG | ecosystem: Host-associated > Plants > Roots > Rhizosphere...
CCGCCTGGGTGACGAGCTGGCCGCGGCGGGCGTGGTCGCCGAGAACGAGCGCGGGCTGGCGGCGATCACCACGCGTTTCTCCGGCTGGATCCAGGACCTGCTCGTCGCCGAGACCGGGCGTCGCGTGACCAAGGGCCAACCGCTGGCGACGGTCTACAGCCCTGACGTGCTCAGCGCCGAGCAGGAGTTCCTGACGGCGCGCCGCTGGTCGGCGAGCGCGCCGCCCGCCGGGAGCGGGGTCTCGCCCGTGCACGCGCACGAGAGCCTGACCGGCGGCATGGCGGACGACGCGCGCAAGCGCCTCGAACTGCTGGGCGTGGCGCCGCAGGAGATCGACGAGATCGCGCGCACGGGCCAGGCGCAGCGCGCGGTCACGATCCGTTCGCCGGCGAACGGCACCGTGATCCGGCGCGGCGCGGTCGCGGGCGGCTACGTGCAACCCGGCAGTGAGCTGTTCGCGATCGCCGATCTGTCGACGGTCTGGTTCATCGCCGAGGTCTACGAGCACGACATGGCGCGGGTCCACGTCGGCCAGGCAGCGCGCATCGAGCTCACCGGGCTGCCCGGACGCGTCGTCACCGGGCGCGTGCAGTTCCTTTACCCCTCGGTGAGCGCCGAGACCCGCACCATGCGCGTGCGCGTGGAGGTCGTCAACCGGGGCGGTGACCTGCGGCCCGGCATGTTCGGGACCATGCACCTGGATCTGCCGGGCGGGCCGGTGCTCGTGGTTCCGGCCGAGGCGGTCGTCGACACCGGCGACGCGCAGTATCTGTTCGTGGCGAAGGCGGGCGGCCGCTTTGAGCCGCGACAAGTGAAGACCGGCGCGCGGGGCGCCGGCTACGTCGAGATCTGGGGCGCCGTCGCCGAAGGCGAAGTGGTGGTCACCACAGCCAACTTCCTCATCGACTCGGAGAGCCGGCTGCGCGCGGCGATCGAAGGCGCGCCATGAGCGAGGTGGAGGCCAGAGACAACGCGGACGCCAAGAGAGGCGGCCTGGTCGAGCGCATCATCGAATTCAGCGCGCGCCGGCGCGCCCTGGTGCTGGCCGGCGTCGCGGTGGCGCTCGGCGGATCGGCGATCGCGATTCGCAACCTGAAGCTGGACGCGATCCCCGACCTGTCCGAGCCGCAGGTCGTGGTGTTCACCGAATGGATGGGGCGCAGCCCGACGCTGATCGAGGATCAGGTCACCTATCCGATCGTCTCGAAGTTGATCGCGACGCCGGACGTCGCCGACGTGCGCGGCTATTCGATGTTCGGCATGTCGTTCGTCTACGTGGTGTTCAAGGACGGCACCGACATCTACTGGGCGCGCAGCCGCGTGCTCGAGTACCTGAACGGCTTGCGCGGTAGCCTGCCGGAAGGGACGGCGCCGGTGCTGGGCCCCGACGCCACGGGCATCGGCTGGGTCTTCCAGTACGCGCTGGTCGACAAGAGCGGCACGCACGGCCTGGACGAGCTGCGGACGTTCCAGGACTTCACGCTGCGCTACGCGCTCGGCAGCGTACCCGGCGTGGCCGAGGTCGCCAGCGTGGGCGGCTACCAGAAGCAATATCAGGTCACCGTCGATCCCGCGCGGCTGCGCGCCTACGGCCTCTCGATCCGCGACGTCAGCGACGCGATCCGCGCGTCGAACAATGACGTCGGAGGGCGGATCCTGGAGCTGTCCGGGCGCGAGTACTACGTGCGCGGGCGAGGGTACGTGACCAGCCTCGCCGACATCGAGAATATCGCGGTGCGCGCGGCGACGGGCGGAGTGGCGCCGGTGCTGGTACGCGACGTCGGTCAGGTGCGCTTCGGTCCGGATATCCGCCGCGGTCTCTTGGAGTGGAACGGCGAGGGCGAGGCGGTGGGCGCGATCGTCGTCATGCGCTACCACGAGAATGCGCTGGACGTGATCGGGCGCCTGAAGAAGAAGATCGAGGAGCTTCGGCCCTCGTTCCCCGCGGGGGTCGAGCTGGAGATCGCCTACGATCGCTCGGCCGTGATCGGACGATCGATCGACACGCTGAAGCATGCGCTGATCGAGGAGGCGATCACGGTCAGCCTGGTCATCATCCTGTTCCTGTTACACATCCGCAGCTCGCTGCTGCCGATCTTGTCGCTGCCGATCAGCGTGGCGCTGTCGTTCATCCCCATGGCGCTGCTCGACATTCCGTCGACCATCATGAGCCTGGGCGGCATCGCCATCGCGATCGGCGCCACCGTCGACGCCGAGATCGTGATGATCGAGGCGGCGCACAAGCGGCTCGAGCACGCGCCGCACGCGAGCGGCGCCGAACGGCACGCGCTCCTCGCGGCCGCGGCCAAGGAGGTCACGCCTGCGATCTTCTTCTCGCTGCTCATCATCGCGGTGGCGTTCCTGCCGGTCTTCACGCTCACCGGCCAGGCCGGGCGTCTGTTCCGGCCGCTGGCGTTCACCAAGACATTCGTGATGCTGATCTCCGCGGTGTTGTCGATCACCTTTGCGCCCGCGTTGCGCGACGTGCTGATCCGCGGGAAGATCCGGCCCGAGAGCCAGCATCCGCTGTCGCGGCTCATCATTCGCATCTACGAGCCGTTCGTCTACGTGGCGCTGCGCCGGCCCAAGTCGACGCTGGCCATCGGCCTGTGCGCGCTCGCGTCGGCGGGCGTGCTCGCGGGCAAGCTGGGGCACGAGTTCATGCCGCCGCTCGACGAGGGCGACCTTCTCTACATGCCGATCACGCTGCCCAACATCTCGATCGAGGAGGCCAAGCGCCAGTTGCAGCGGCAGGACCGGATCCTGCGCACGTTCCCCGAGGTCGACAGCGTCTTCGGCAAGGTCGGGCGCGCCGAGTCGGCGACCGATCCGGCGCCGATCACGATGGTCGAGACCACGGTACGCCTGCGCCCGCGCGACGCGTGGAGGCATGTCCCACACGCTCGCTGGTATTCGTCGTGGGCGCCGCCGGCGCTGGCCGCCGCCCTGCGCCGGATCTGGCCCGACAGCGGCCCGCTCACGCGCGATGAGCTGACCACCGAGATGAACCAGCGCATGCAGTTCCCCGGGTGGACCAACGCCTGGACCATGCCGATCAAGACGCGGGTCGACATGCTGTCGACCGGCGTGCGCACGCCGGTGGGTGTGAAGATCTTCGGCTCGGACCTCAAGGAGATCGAACGGATCGGCGTCGCGCTCGAGCACGTGCTGGCGCCGATCCGCGGCACGCGCACCGTCCTTTACGAGCGCAACCTGGGCGGCCTTTACCTGGACATCGTCCCGCGCGCGCCGGCGCTCGCGCGTCGGGGCTTGCGGGTTGCCGACGTCGAGGAGGTGATCGAGGGAGCTATCGGGGGCTTGCCGATCGGCACCACCGTCGAGGGGCGCAATCGCTTCACGATCAATGTGCGCTATCCCCAGGACGCGCGCGGCGACGCCGACGAGATCCGGCGCATTCTGGTGCCGGTTGGCGCCGGAGGGTTCGTACCGCTGGGCGAGCTCTGCGACGTGCGCATCGCCGGTGGCCCGCCGATGATCCGCGACGAGGCGGGCCTGCTGGTCGGATACGTCTACGTCGACGTCGACGAAGGCGCGCGCGACATCGGCGGCTACGTCGACGAGGCCAAGGAGGTGGTGGCGCGCGCGCGCGGCGCCGGTGAGCTGGCGCTACCGGCGGGGTCGTACCTAAAGTGGACGGGCCAATACGAGCAGCTGCAGGAGATGGTCGCGCGCATGAAGCTGGTCGTGCCGCTGACGCTGCTGATCGTCATCGTGCTCTTGATGCTCCACTTCAGGAACGCGGCCGACGTTATCATCGTGCTGCTGTCGATTCCCTTCGCGCTGGTCGGCAGCATCTGGTTGCTGTGGCTGCTCGACTACCGGATGTCGACGGCAGTGTGGGTCGGGATGATCGCGCTCACGGGGCTGGCGGCGCAGACCGGCATCGTCATGATCGTCTACATCAACCAGGCCTACGAGCGACACCGCGCCCTTGGGCGCATTCACGATCTCGGCGACATCATCGCCGCGCACATGGAGGGCACGGTGCTCCGCGTGCGGCCCAAGTTGATGACGGTGTCGACGATGTTGATCGGCCTCGTGCCGCTGCTGTGGGCGCAAAGCTCGGGCGCCGACGTCATGCGCCGCATCGCCGCGCCAATGGTTGGCGGCCTGGTAACGTCGGCGTTCCTGACCCTGGAGCTGATTCCGGTGATCGTGACGTACGTGCGGCAGGAAGAGCTGCTGTGGGAGCGGCTGCGCGCCGTTGCGCCGGGACGCCAGCGAGCCCTGGCGCGCTGGGCGGCGGTTACGGGCGCGGGCCTCGCGTTCGAGTTGCTGTTGTTCGCCTCGCGCGCCTACGTGACGTTGCCAGGACGAACGTTCACCGCGCTGCTGATCGCGGGCGCGGCGGTGTTCCTGGGCGCGCTCGCGATCTATCTCGCGCAGCGACGGCCGGCGTATGCGCAGATCTGGCCGGGTATCGTTAGGGGTTAGGGAGAGAGCGAGCCTTGCGTGTCGCGGTGCCCGCGGCGGCGCGCCAGCCAAAGACCCAGCACCGCGAGCCCACCGCTCGAAAGCAACCAACCGTCAGCCTCGCCCTGCGCGACCGCGCACCCCGACGACGACTTGGTCTTCCCGCCGGTCCCGGCATCCGCCGAGGTCGTGCCGCCGTCGGGCGGACCCGCGGTGCAAACGCTCATGTCCCACAGACCGAACGAGGAGACCTCATTCGCGCAGGTCGCCTGGCAGGCGTCCTTCACGCAGCCGAGGATCGCGGCGACGTGATCGTACGACAGCACCGACTGCCAGGTCATGCCGTCGTCGGCCGACACGCCCAGCGCGTAGCCGTCGCTGAATTCGTCGGTGGCGGCGTAGATCTGGTTGCCACGCGTCGACATTCCGCGCACGTGTGGCGGCTGATTTCCGAGGGACTGGAAAGTGACGCCGTGATCGGTCGAGCGGTAGAGCACCGGGCTCGTCGACACGTCGATGCCGCTCACCAGGATCGCGCCGCTCCCGGCCCGGGTTGCCGACGTGAAATAGCCGCTGGTGGTCATCGACAACGTCACGGTGTTGCCGCCGTCCTGGGTCTGGGCCAGTGACTGCGTCGTCGCCTTGAACAGCAGCAGAACCGACTGCGCGTTGGTCGGATCCACCCCGATGATGCTCGGTGAGCCGGTTCCCAGCACCGGCGTCAAATCGGTGAATTTCCAGGTGGCGCCGCCGTCGTTCGAGTGCCCGAGCATGGGCGCGTTGGTCGTCGCCGCTGTCAGCGTCACGTAGATCGTCTTCGGATCCGACCGCGCGATCTCGATGCCGGTCATGGTCGCCTTCGCGTCACTGGTGTAGAGCTTCGAGGTGAAGGTGGCACCGGCGTCGATCGATTGCAGCACCACGTACGTCGAGGATTTGGAGTCGAACGCCAGCGCCAGCACCCGGTTGGCGTCGCTCGGGTCGGGGAAGAAGTCGGTGGCGCCGAGCCCGGCGATCATGCCGTTGGCGATCGACCAGCCGCAGGTCGCGTCGTCGGAGAAGACCAGGTTCTGGTTGGCGACCGCGAACAGGCGGTTCTGGGGCGCGGCGTTGTATTGGTAGAGGTAGCCGAAGCTGTTCGTATCCTGCTCGCACGACCAGAGCCAGGTGTGGCCGGCGTCGCGCGACGCGACCACGCCGAAGTTGGTGACCAGCGTGATTTCGTTCGGCCGCGAGCTGGGCGTCAGGATGCCCTGCGCGTCGGGAAAAGCGCCGTTCGCGCGTGCGGTCCGCGACGCGAGTCCCGAGACGGTGCACGCGATGGCCACGACGAGAACCGGCGCCAGGCCGATTCTCGTCGTGCGGGCGCCGCGGCAGCGCGCGCGCTCAGGAACGTCCACGCCGCGACCGCCGGCGCAGGACAAGACCGATCGAGATCAAGGCCACCGCGGCGAAATCGAGCCCGCGCGCCATCGCCGCGGTATTCGCCGCGCTGTCGCAGGAGCAGCCGCCGCTGGCGCCGGTCTCGTTGCCGCCCTTGGCGCCCGCCGCACCGCTCGAGCCGCCAGCCCCCGTCGCCGCTCCTCCGGCGCCGCTGCTCGCGCCGCCGGTTCCTCCCGCGCGACCGCCGGTCCCCGCGCCGGTGCCGCCCGTGCCGGTTCCCGGCGCGCCGCCGGTCCCGGGCCGCGCGTCGGTCGGCCCGGTGACGCCGCCGTCGCCGCTGATCGTCGCCAGCGGACCGCAGCTGCTGGCGCCCGGACCCGGCGCGGTGAACGGCGTCATGTCGACACAGGTCGGGCCGGTCGTCCCAGTGCCGCCGGTGATGCTGACCGTTGCGCTGGTGTTGTCGATCGCCATCAGCGTGAACGTCAGCCCGCCGGCAGGGTCCGTATACGACTGACCCACCGTCATCAAACCGGCGTTGTTGAGATTGGCGCGGCCGGCCTCGGGCGTGAGGTCGAGCAAGTACAGATAGGGCGCCGCAGCGTTTTGCGTGGGGAAGCCGGCGCCGATCGAGACGATCACCATCGGGTTGGTCAGGTTTGCGTCGAACCCGTACTTACCGCGCATCTCGAGGTAGTAGTTGCTGAGCATCGGCGCCTGTCCCTGCCGCGCGTTTCCACCGGTGCCCGGTCCCGGCGCCATGCGAGTCTTCGGGGCGGACACTTGAAGCAGCTGCACGCCGTCGCACGGAAGCTCCTGCGGAACCAGCGTGAACGTACCGGCGCTGGCGGTGACCACGTTGCACTTGCCAATCCAGCCCTGCGCGTACTTGTGGTACGCGGACGGGTGGTGGGCGCCGCCGCCCATGAAGGAGAGCGAGTTGCCGTACTCGACGTGCGTGCACTGGGTCGGATCGTCGAGGAACGCCGCATTCCCTGGACAGGTCATGGTCGGCTCGTGGGTCATGCCGAAGTTGTGGCCCAGCTCTTGTGAGAAGCCGACGATGTCGTCGAACGAGTAGTTGGAGTAGACCGCCGGCTTGCTCGGCCGCCCCTCGTCGCCCCAGGTACCGCAGGATGAACCCTGCGGTGACGGCGTGCCGTAGAGCCAGAAGTAGTGGTCATAAGTCTTGGGCAGCGCCGCGATCTCCATCGCCACCGTCGCGCCGTTGCCGGTGCGGTCCGACGACGGGCCGCAACAGGCGATGGTCAGGCAGTTCTGGACCGGCAGCGTATAGGGGCCGAAGAAGTCGGTTTGTAGATCCTGAAGCCCGAACGAGCTCTCGACGAACATGTGCCGCTGCGACGTGCCCGAGCTCGTGATCAGATTGGTCAGCGTGGTCATGTTGGGCGGACCGGTCCCGATGTCGAACATCATCCCCGCGATCGTGCGCGTGCGGCTGGGCGTCGTCCCGATCAACGCCGATGTCGTGCCCGAGATTCGATCGCCGGGGTCACCGGTCGTGTCGCGGCCCTGCGCCTCGAATCGCGCGAGCCGGGTGGCATCGTCGAGCGATTCTTCCGGATTGCAACTGGCGGCTCCGATCGACGTGAGCGACGCCAGCGCCAGCGCTGCGAACGAGACCGAGGACCAAGCGCGCGGCGCGCTCGACGAATGGGTGCGAACCTTGCGGCGAATATGCATCGGGCCTCCCGAGACTGAGCCTGTCCTGGGTGGCAAGTGACACCCCCCGACGCGGGCGGCTCACCGATTGTTCGGCGTTCCAGGCGGCGGCGCGGCGCCGGGCGCGATCACCTCCGCGTGGGTGATGCGGTCGAGACGAAATTGCCGCGGCTTGTTCTTCTCGATGTCGGTGGCCTCGATGCGCGTCTCATGGCGATCCATCGCGACCGAAAGGATGAGGATGTCGCGCCGGCTCTCGATGTAGCCGCTGTCGACGTAAGTGATGCGCACCGGCTGCTGCTCGAACCAGGCGCGCTCGAGCGCTATGCGCACCTCGCGCTTGCTCGGGAGCGCCGGGACACCGTGAAAGGAGAGCTCTGCGATGCGCGTCAGCAGCTCGCGCTGCGCGGACGTCGACAGCGCTGCGCGCACCTTGTCGAGACCTGACTCCAGCGTACCCGCGAACGGCAACAGTCGCATGTCGATCGCGAAGCGGCCGAGCGCGACCAGCAACGCCGCCTCGCGCGCTGTGAAGTTCACCGGGGGCAGCGTGTAGCTCTTCTCGAGCGCGTAGCCGCCACCTGGGCCGCGCTCCGCGGTCAGCGGCAACGCCGCCTCGCGCAGAGCGTCCAGGTCGCGGTACATCGTTCGCACGGTGACGCCGAAGCGCTGGGCAAGCTGCTCGGCGGTCACGCCGGTGCGCCTGCTGCGCAGGTGCTCACCCAGCGCGAAGAGTCGTTCGGTGCGGCGCATGGCTGGATAATACCTGACACAAGGCTGTCAGAGCAGGCGCCTAGAGTCTTTGTCGTAGCCAACACCAACGACCAGGAGGGGCCCATGACGAACGCCGAGAAGACGACGACCGAGACCCAGACGACCCACGCGAACGATAACGCCCGGCTGGCCCCGGCCGTCCGGGTCCATCCCGGCAGCTGCCACTGCGGCGCGGTGCGCTTTCAGGTCGAGCTACCGGAGCGGCTGGGAGGCTCACGCTGCAACTGCACGATTTGCCTCAAGACCAATATCACTGGTGCGATCGCCAAGCCGGCTGCCTTCCAGTTGCTGGCGGGTGCGGACAACCTCTCCACCTACGCGTGGGGTGGCAAGACGGCGCGCCGGTACTTCTGCAAGATCTGCGGGGTGCACTGCTTTGCGCGCGGCTACCTGGCCGAGGTCGGCGGGGACTACGTCTCGATCAACCTGAACGCCATCGACGACGTCGAGGTCGCAGAGCTGCCGCTGGTCTACTGGGACGGCCGCCACAACAACTGGTACGCCGGGACACGCGCGACGCCCTGGCCGGTCTTCTCGTCGCCGCCGGCGGCCTGGTCGGACCCGGTTCCGCCCGCGCCCGCGCCAAAGTCCTGAGGAGTGGGGAGGGGCGAGATGGCTCCCTGGCGCAATCAGGGAGAGTGGGCGTCGAAGCCGAGCGCGCCCGCGATAGCAACCACGGAATCGGGCTCGCGGAGGACGACGTCGTGCGGGAAGCGTAGGATCCGGATGCGGTGACTGGTGAGCAGCCGGGTGCGACGCTGGTCGTACGCCTGATCGCTCGGCTGGTAGTGCTGGCCACCGTCAAGCTCGATCGCGAGGCGGCGTGCCGGGCAGAAGAAATCGAGGATGAAGGGGCCGGCAGGGTACTGTCGGCGGAACTTGAAGCCGGCGAGGCTGCGCGCGCGTAAGAGCCTCCATAGAGCGGCTTCGGCATCGGTGGGTTCGCGGCGCATGCGGCGTCGCCGGACCAGACGTGTGTCCATGCCGTCTTTTCGGCCGTGGGGCGCCGAAGTTTCGCAACGCACCGCCGGCCTCCTCACCCCGACCCTCTCCTCCACGCAGACGTGGAGGAGAGGGAGAAATTAGGGTTCGCGTCCAGTTGGAGCGCCACCCTGTGCTCGACGCGGCCGTGGAGAAGGCACCCTGTGCTCGACGCGGCCGTGGAGAAGGCACCCTGTGCTCGACGCGGCCGTGGAGAGGGTTCGCGCTTGCGTGCAGGTCCCCCTCTCCTCCATGTCCGCATGGAGGAGAGGGTCGGGGTGAGGAGGTCCGGTCGCTTCGCCCGACTACTTCGGCGCTTTGGCGGCCTGCAGCTGGCGGATGTCGCGCACCGCTCCGCGGGCTGCGCTCGTGGCCATGAGCGCGTAGGCCTGCAGCGCCTGGGACACCGTTCGGTCGCGGTTCGGCCGCCAGGCGTCCTTGCCGCGCGCGGCCATTGCCGCGCGCCGCTTGTCGAGCGCGGGCTCGCTGATCACGAGGTCGATCTTCCGCGCCGGGATGTCGATGCGGATCTTGTCGCCCTCCTCGATGAGGCCGATCGCGCCGCCCTCGGCCGCCTCGGGCGATGCGTGGCCGATGCTCAGGCCCGACGTGCCGCCGCTGAAGCGGCCGTCGGTGACGAGCGCGCACGCCTTGCCCAGACCCTTGCCCTTCAAAAACGACGTCGGGTAGAGCATCTCCTGCATGCCGGGACCGCCCTTCGGGCCCTCGTAGACGATCACGACCACGTCGCCGGCGACGACCTGGTCGGCGCTGATCGCGTCGCACGCCGCCTCCTGCGAATGGAAGACGCGCGCGCGCCCCTCGAACTTCCAGATCGACTCGTCGACGCCGGCGGTCTTCACGATGCAGCCTTCGGTGGCGATGTTGCCGTACAGCACCGCGAGGCCCCCGTCCTTGCTGTACGCGTGGGGCACGTCGCGGATGCAACCCTTGGCCTCATCGTCGTCGAGCGACGAGAAGTACTTGTCCTGCGAGAACGCGACCCGCGTCGGCACGCCGCCGGGCGCCGCCAGCGCGCGCTGCTTGGCCGCCGCCGTCGTCGTCGGGCGGCGGATGTCTTCGGCGTCGATCGCCTCGCCGATGGTCGCCGCGTGCACGGTGCGCGCGCCGCGATGGATGAGGCCGACCTTGTCGAGCTCGCCCAGGATGGTGAACACGCCGCCCGCGCGGTGCACGTCCTCGACGTGGTAGTGCGACGACGGCGCGACCTTGCAGACGTTGGGCACGCGCCGCGACATGCGATCGATGTCGGACATGGTGAAGTCGACGCCCGCCTCCTCAGCCATGGCCAGGAGGTGCAGCACGGTGTTGGTCGAGCCGCCCATCGCGATGTCGAGGGCGATCGAGTTCTCGAACGCCTCGAAGGTCGCGATGCTGCGCGGGAGCACGCTGGTGTCGCCCTCGATGTAATGGCGCCGGGCCATCTCGACGATGCGCTTGGCTGCCGCCTCGAACAGCTCCCAGCGCCGCGCGTGCGTCGCCAGCAGCGTGCCGTTGCCGGGCAGCGCCAGCCCCAGCGCCTCATTGAGGCAGTTCATGCTGTTGGCGGTGAACATGCCCGAGCACGACCCGCAGGTCGGACAGGCCGACCGCTCCATCTCGCCGAGCTCGGCGTCGCTGACCTTGGCGTCGCTGGACGCGATCATCGAGTCGATGAGGTCGAGCTTCCGCACCAGCGGCTTGCCGTCGCGACCGTGCGTGCCGACCATCTTTCCGGCCTCCATGGGCCCGCCGGAAACGAAGATGGTCGGGATATTGAGCCGCAGCGTGGCGAGCAGCATGCCCGGTGTGATCTTGTCGCAGTTGGAGATGCAGACGATCGCGTCCGCACAGTGCGCATTGACCATGTACTCGACGCTGTCGGCAATGAGCTCGCGGCTGGGCAGCGAATAGAGCATTCCCCCGTGCCCCATGGCGATCCCGTCATCGACCGCGATGGTGTTGAACTCCACCCCCCAGCCGCCTGTGGCATCCACCACGGTTTTGACCCGTTGGCCGACGTCATGCAGATGCACGTGCCCCGGTACGAACTGGGTGAAGCTGTTGGCGATGGCGATGATCGGCTTGCCGAAGTCGGCGTCGGTCATGCCGGTGGCCCGCCAGAGGGAACGCGCCCCGGCCATATTGCGGCCATGCGTCGAAGTGCGGCTGCGGTACCCGGTGCTCATGCCGCCTAGGCTAGCACGACAGCGAGATCACGGTCGTTCTCAGCCGGCGGCGCGACCGGAAAAAACCGGATCTGGTGACGGGATTGGGGATATATTCCGACGATATTTGTGAACGACCGCTTTTTGGACCGCCCCCCGGCGGCGCGGTTGGTCGCACAAACCCTCGCGTAGGAGCAGAGTCTATGAAGTCACCGCGGCGAACGACCTTAGCTTTGCCGATCCTTTTGTCGATCTTGGCTGGTGCTGCGCTGAGCACCGTGTCCTTCGGCTGTGCTGGCGTGAAGGCCCCAGGAGGCCCCAGCGGGGGCGCTGGCTCCGGCGGCACGGTCGTGGGACCCACGATCAAGGGGCTCATTTCGATCGACGTCTCGCCGCCATCCCAGACGATCTTGCTGTCGGCTTCCGGGAGCTCGCTAACGGGCTCCGCGACGTATGCCGCGACCGGGCACTTCGATGACGGCCACACAGAGGACATCACCAACCAGGTCGGCTGGTCGACCGGGTTCAGCTCCGCGAACGTCGCGCGCGGCATGGTGAACGTCAGCGCACCCGGCACCTACACGGTCACGGTGACTGCCGGCTCGGTCACCGGCATGGGGACGCTGATCGCGACGTTCCAGGGCAGCCTTCTCGCCACGGGCTTCGATCCGAGCGGCCAGGGCGCGCTCGACGGCACGCCGAGCGGCCCGACGCTGATCGCGTATCCGCTCAATAACGCGATCTTCCCGCCCAACCTCAGCCCGGTGACGGTTCACATCCAGAAGACGGCGGGACAGAGCACCGCGCGCATCAACTTCTCGGTCGATCAGATCGTGAACGTCAACTACTACGCGAGCTGCCAGGCTGCCGCGGGCAGCGGTTGCTACGTTGATCTGCCGCTGAGCCTGACCCAGCTCTTCGTCGCGGTCAGCGAGAAGAACGACGTGAAGGTGACCGCCCGCCTGGGCGGCTCCGGACCGCTCGTCGAGTCGGGGACGGTCAACGTCGCCTGGGCCAACGTGCCGCTATCGGGCGGCCTCTACTACTGGACGACGCTGGCGCCGGGCATCGTCCCCAACTACGTTCCGCCGATGAACGCCGACGGCTCGCCGGGCCTCACCGGCACCGGAATCCAGCGCTACGCCTTCCCCAAGGACGGGTCCCCGGCGGCGCCGCAGCTGGTGTACACGGACCGCGGTCGCGCGCCGACGTTCTACGGGTCTCCGCCCGCGACCGCCGACGGCGCCCAGTGCGTCGGCTGCCACGCGATCACCAACGACGGCAAGACCATGGCGCTGACGATCGGTGGCTCGGCCAATCCGGACTTCGCGCTGCTGGATCTGACCACGTTGTCCATGACCGTGCTCAACGCCGCGGCGTCGGGCGGCTCGACCAACATCATGGACATCAACTACTACAAGCAGTTCCGCGCCACCAAGGTCGCGACCGATACCACCTTCGGTCCCGGCGGCGACGTCATGGTCAACATGTACCAGTCGAAGCTGTACCTGCACGGCACGACCGCGAGCTTGCTCAACGAGGGCGAGGTCGCGGCGAACTTCGCCGATGCCTACAAGAGCGATCCGTTCTGGAGCCAGACCGGCAAGTACTTGGTCTTCACGTCGTTTGCCCAGCCCGACGCGGTCCCGCAGTACTACAACCCGACCGGCCTCAACGGCGACATGAAGAAGGGCGGGCAAATCGCGATCGCCTCGGCCACCGCCACCGGCATCAACAACGACGCGCGCGTGCTGGTGGCGCGCGAGAACAACATCACCAAGTACTACCCGGCGGTCAGCAACGACGACGCGCTGGTGGTCTACAACCAGAGCGCCTGCGGGCTCGACCCCGACGTTTACACCAACGTGACAGCGGGCGTCGGCGTTTACGGCGCGCAGACCTGCGACGGTTACGACGACTCGTCGGCGACCTTGTGGCTCACCACTCCGACGGGCGGGACGCCGCAGGTCCTCACCAATGCCAACGGCGGACCCAATGTCACCTACGACAACTCGTGGCCGCGCTGGAGCCCGGACAACGGCACGTTCCGCGGCACCAAGCTGTACTGGCTGGCGTTCTCGTCGCGGCGGCCCTACGGCTTGCAGGTGAACACCGGCGCGCCGCTGTCCACCAAGCCGCAGCTCTGGTTCGCCGCGGTGCTGATCGGCCAGGAGACGGTTCTCGACCCGAGCTCTCCGGCGGTGTGGCTGCCCGCTCAGAATCCGACGCCGGTCGGCGCACTGCCGAACTCGGTGCCGACGGGTAACCACGTCCCGCAGTGGGTCAAGGTCGCCGTCGAGATCCCCGGCTAGTATCGCGCGCCTTCTCTCGCGCCATTCCAGCCTTATGGTTCAGGAATGGCGCAACCACGCGTGTCAGCACGCGCGGC
>Ga0265339_10002293_pt1 | contig 13808 bp, 8 predicted proteins | sample 4CB219metaG_FD_202085 | JGI IMG/M metagenome (GOLD analysis project Ga0265339, IMG submission 202085) | Rhizosphere microbial communities from Carex aquatilis grown in University of Washington, Seatle, WA, United States - 4-CB2-19 metaG | ecosystem: Host-associated > Plants > Roots > Rhizosphere...
CGGGCCAGCGGGCGCGACGTGCGGTTCCTGACCGGCACGGACGAGCATGGCATAAAGATCGTCAAGGCGGCGGCGGAAAAGGGAATGACGGCCAAGCAGTTGGCCGACGACACGCACGTGCATTTTCGCGAGCTGTGGACGTTCCTGAACATCACCAATGACGACTTCATCCGCACCAGCGACGATCGCCACGAGAAGCGGGTGCAGGAGATCATCCGCCGCCTGGTGGCCAAGGACGAGATCTACCTCGGCCAGTACGAAGGCTGGTACGACGAGGGCCAGGAGGAATTCGTCACCGAAAACACCGCCCGCGACAACGAGTACAAGTCGGCCATTAACGGCAAGCCGCTTGTCCGCTACACGGAGAAGGCGTACTTCTTCCGCCTGGGTAAGCACGTGCAGGCCCTGGTCAAGCACATCCAGGATAACCCGCACTTCATCCAGCCCGATGCCCGCCGCAACGAGGTGATCACCAAGCTCGCCCAGGGCGTGGAAGACCTGTGCATCAGTCGGGCGGCAGAAAAGCTTGGCGGCTGGGGCATCCCGCTGCCCAACGACCCAACACACAGCGTGTACGTCTGGATCGACGCACTGAGCAACTACTACACCGCACTTGGCGAGCCGCCCATCGGCGACGATCACGACGGCAAGTTCGCCCGCTATTGGCCGGCCAATGTGCATCTCATCGGCAAGGACATCCTGTGGTTCCACACGGTGTATTGGCCGGCCATGCTGCTGGCGTTGGGCATAGAACTGCCCAAGTGTGTCTTTGCCCACGGGTGGTGGACCTCCGAGGGCAAGAAGATGTCCAAGAGCCTGGGCAACTTCATCTCGCTGGAGACCGTGCACGAGCTGTGCGCCGAGTACAGTGTGGACGTATACCGCTGGTTCCTGTTGCGCGCGGTGGCATTCGGCACCGACGGCGACTTCAGCCGTGAGATGCTCAAGCAGCGTTACAATTCCGAGCTCGCCAACGGCCTGGGTAATTTGGCTAGCCGCACACTGAACATGGTGGACAAGTACTTCGGGGGCGTGGTGCCAACGCCCGGCACGTACGCCGAGGTGGAGGCCCCGGTGCTGGCGGCAGCCGCTGCGCTCCGCAAGGACGCACCGGAGCTGATCACCGCGGTTCAGCCTCATCAGTACCTGGATCGCATCTGGGGCCTGGTGGACGCCACCAATCGGTTTATCGACGTGACGGCGCCGTTCAAGCTGGCCAAGGATCCCGCCCAGCAAGAGCGGCTGGCGACGATCCTCTATGTATGTGCGGAGGCAGTGCGGTTGTCGCTCTTATACCTATGGCCGGTGATGCCGACGACGTGTGAGAAGGGCCTGAAGCAGTTGGGCTGGCCCGGCGGGACGCTGGACATCGAGGCCCTGAGTGTCTGGGGCACGCTGAAGCCAGGAACGCCCGTGGTCAAGGGCGAAGGCCTGTTCCCGCGGAAGCTTTAGCTATCCGCAGATTGCGCAGATAAAGAAAGATTCTGAAGTCCGCTTGCGGTTTAGCGGGGACGGCGCGTGTGGCCATTTAGGAGCGCCCGCTAAACCGCAAGCGGTAATCTTTCGAACGGGGAACGGCCAAGGTCCATGTGGGGCCAAGGTCATATCGGGTCTGTAGGTTGTGACGCATAAAGCACCTCCTGCGGGCCGTCCATTTATAAGGTGATGGTCGCAGGGCGCGTTTGCTGTATTGTCAATGCGCATTGGGGCGAGTTCTGCGTTTGGTATGATGGTGCAGGACTATTCTGTGCTTATAGATGAACGGGCTCTTAGAGCCCTTGGCAAAGCCTTGAGGTTGCGTATGAGCATTTGGTTGCGAGTTTATGCAGTTGTGCTGACGGTGCTGCTGGCTGCGGGTTGGGCCAATATGGCGCTGGCCCAGGCCTCCAGGCCGGCATCCAGACCGGCCAACCCTTTCGTGCTGCCGTTTGTCGGCCCAATGGCCACCGAAACCAATCCCGCCACGCGGCCACAGGAGGCCGCCGGCAAGGACCTTGCCGCCTGCAAGAGCCAATACATGCGCGGTCAATACGCATCCGCGGCCGCCGGATACCAGGCGCTGATGAAGCAGGATGCCTTCCGCGTACAGGCCGCCGCGGGCGCCGCACAGGCGTTGGCCATGGAAGGCAAATACGCCGAGGCCCTGGCCGTCTTGGACAAGGCCGGATCGGCCGCCGAAAAGGACTTCCGTTGGCAACTCCAGCGGGCGGACGTTTTGGCCACCATTGGCGACTATGAAAAGGCCCTCAAGGCCGCCGACGCCGCCAACAAGCTCAAGCCCGACTTTGCCCCAACATTACTCGCCCGCGGACGGCTGCTGGAGACGCTTGGCCACAAGAAGGAAGCCATCGAAGTTTACAACGGCATGAGCAGGGTCATCGAGGCAGGCAAATACGAAAAGGACGCAGAACTCCTGACTGCGCTCGGGCAGATCATGGATCGTCAGCAGGTTCTGACGGCCTCCAAGGCCTCCAACCAGGCCGAGAATATCCTCAAGAACTACTTCGACGAAGCGTACATGAAGGCGGACAAGGGCTACTGGCCGGCTGCGGTGGCGGCGGGCGTGTTCTGCCTGAGCAAGCACCGCATAGACCTCGCGCAGCAGGAGTGCAAGGTCGTCAATGCCCTCAACACTCGCGTGCCGGACATGTACGTCGGCATAGCAACCGCTGTCCTGGAGGAGTGGCAGTTCGAGCAGTGCCTCAACTACGTCCAGCAGGCCCTGGCCATCAATCCCAATCACACCGATGCCCTGATGGTCGAGGCCGTCTGCCTCATGCAGTGGCGCCGTTTCGATGACGTCCCCGCCGTTCTGGATCAACTGCTCAAGATCAACCCCAACCATCTGGACGCACTGTCGCTGTACGCGGCTTTGAAGATCCGCCTGTATAAGGATGCCGAGGCCAAACCCTTCATCGACCGCGTCAAGAAGATCAATCCTGAGTATCAGGGCCTGCCTCAAGCGATTGGCGAGTGGCTGTCGGCGGGGCGGCAGTTTAAGAAGGCCGAACCCTACTTGCTGGAGGCCGTCCGCCTGGCCCCCGAGAGCGCCAGCACGCTGACCAGCCTGGGCGGGATGTACATGCAGACCGGCCAGGAGGACAAGGCCCGCGAGTACATGGACAAGGCCTTCAAGATCGACGACTACCGCACCGACACGCTGAATTATCTCAACCTGCTGGACCGCCTGGCGAAGTTCAAGGTCCGCCAGACCCAGCACTTCATTATCAAGGTCAACCCCGAGGTCGACGCGATCTTGCTGGACCAGGTGGCCGACGCGGTCGAGCAGATGGGCAAGGAGATCTGCAGCGAATTCGCCTACACGCCCGCGGAGAAGACCATCGTGGAATTCTTCCCGACCCACCAGCAGTTCTCCGTCCGCGTGACGGGCAAGGGCTGGCTGGGCACGGTGGGGGCGTCCACTGGCACGGTTATCGCCATGGTGGCTCCATCCACCCGCGAGGAGGCCGTGTACGGCAATTACAACTGGCTGACCGTGCTGCGTCACGAGTACACGCACACCGTCACGCTGGGCAAGTCCAATAACCGCATCCCGCACTGGTTTACCGAGGCCTGCGCGGTCTTTGAGCAGCCCGACCGCCGCAACTACCAGGCCACACAGGAACTCGTGCGGGCGTACCGTGCCAGTCGGCCAGGCGTGGCCGTCACGCCCGGCGCGCGCCCACTGTTTTCGGTTAAGGAAGTTGACTGGGGCTTCATCCGTCCAAAGGCCAACGCCGACCGCAGCCTGGCCTACGCCCAGAGCGAATGGATGATGGAGTACATCATCGCCAGCAGGAAGTACGAGACAATCCTGAAGATGATCGACGCCTTCGCCGCCGGCAAGAGCCAGAAGGATGTCTTTAAGGAAGTCCTGGGCCGCACAGAAGAGCAGTTCGACACTGACTTCCGCATGTGGGCCAAGGACCAGATCGCCAATTGGGGATTCGATCCCGACCCGCCCACGGATCAGGCCGCCTACAAGAGCCAGGTGGACGCCAACCCCAAGGACGCCGCGGCGGCCGCCAACTATGCGTTCGCGCTGCTCAACGGCACGCCGCCAAACCCGCCAGAGGCGGAGAAATGGGCCCGCAAGGCCCTGGAGATCGACGAGCACGAATCACGGGCGCTGGGCGTGCTGACCATGTGCCTGTATATGAACCACAGGCAGGATGAAGCCTTGGACGTGGCGTTGCGGCTGCGCAATGTTGATCCGACTTCCAAGGCGGCCTATCGGATACTGTCCGAGGTGTACCTGGAGAAGCGGCAGTGGCCAGAAGCGATAACGGCGCTTAACGAGTACAAGAGAGTCGCCCCGCTGGATGAGTTCAGCTATGACCGCCTTGCCAAGTGCTATGTGCAGATGGGCGAGCCCGCCAACGCCCTTCCTAACCTCATCGAACTGCACGTGCACACGATGAACAACCCAGCCTACGCCCGCCAGATCGCCGACCTGTACCGTTCGTTGCGGCCCACGGACCCGGCCGAGAGGCAAAAGGACGTGGCCGAGGCCTTGAAGTACTATCGCGAGATCACCTACATCAACCCGTACGACAGCTCGGCATACCAGTCGATGGCGATGATCTATCTGCGGGACATGAGGGATTACGCGCAGGCCATCCGCTGTGCCCAGGCAGTCACTGTGCTTGAGCCCACCAGCGCCGAGGCGTTCTTGAACCTGGCGAAGATGGAACTCTGGGCCGGCAAGGCGCAGAAGGACGCCAAGCTCCTGGTCGCCGCCCAAACCGACGCCCAGACCAGCGACAAACTCGAACCCTCCGACGACACCAAGGAGGAGATCAAGAAGATCGAAGAAGCCGCCGCCGACCTGAAGTGAGTGATCCGCGCAAGCGATCGGTTGATCAGTTCAACAGTCGAACAGTTGAGCATCTATTGCTCAGCCCGCCCAGCGAGAGTGGCCGAAGTCTAACGACGCTGAAAGGCAAGCCGGCATGCGAGTCCTGCAAAATGCGGACACGGGCTTGCCTTTCAGCGTTGTTCGCATCGGACAGACTACCGCCACTAACGCCTTTCCATCTCCGTACGTCTGCGGTATCCTTTTGTGGCCGCTGACGGAAGGGACGGGATTGTCTGCACCGTCTGGCGGTCTTGAAGGAGCGAGTACTATGCAAGGACGCAGCACATTAGAGCCGGTGAGAGGTTCAGAATATCCAATTGCCTCAGAGGCAGGGATTCCGCATTTCGCATTCCGCATTCCACATTTCTTTTTGCCGTTTTTGTTGCCCGCCATCTTCACTCTTGGCGGGTGCTTCAATTACATAGGCAGCGACGGCAAGCAGGACTTGGAGAACGCCAGCAAGAGCTATTCCGCCGGCGACAATGCCGCCGTCATCCGTTACACCGACGACTTCCTCAGCAAGTACAGCCGCTCCGATCGGGCCGACGAGGCGCACTACCTGCGCGGCGTGGCCAAGTACAACCTGGCCAAGGGCGGCGAAGTTGGCCTGTACACGTCGGCCGTTGCGGACCTGCAGCAGGCCTTCGCCGTGAGCGACAACGCCGACCTGCGTCCCAAGGCTGGCTTTGCACTGGGCAATGCCTCATATGATACGGGCGACCTGGTGATTGCCGAGCGGGGCTATCGCGGCGCCCTGGTGGGCTCGGACAAGAATCCCGAATTGGCCTCACAGGCCTATTATCGCCTGGGGCGAACGCTCCAGCGTGAAGGCAAGTGGCGAGACGCCGACCTGCAGTTCCAGAAGGTGATTCACGGCTATCCCGCCAGCGAGGCCGCCCGGGCGGCATCGGGCCTGATCAACGCCAACGCATGGACAGTGCAGGCGGGATCGTTCCGAAAGCCAGAGGACGCCAAGAAGGCCGCCGATGCCCTGAGCAAGCGAATCTCGATGATCGCCCATGCAGTGCCAGTGATTGAGGGACAGCCCAAATACCTGGTCCTGGTCGGACGCTACGGCACCTACGACGAGGCGATGAGTACCCTCCACAGAGTCCAGGCCGCCAAGTCTGACGCGTTCGTGACCGTCACCAGGTAAAGGGGTGGCATGAAACGTCTGCTCCAGGTCGGCTCGATGTCCCAGGCGATGGGCGTGTACGTCTCGGCGAGTGTGGCCGGCAAGGCGGTTGGCTTTGGGCGAACTCTGGCGTTTGCGTACCTGCTGGCCCATGCCCCTCAACAGTACAACGTCTGGGCAATCGGCTCGATGCTCTTTGGGTGGGCATCCAGCGCCCTGTGCCTTGGCGCCAATCACGGACTGGCCCGATACGTCAGCGTCTACCAGGCCCGCGGGGAACTGTGGGCCTTCTACCGGCGCGTCGCACCCTTCCTGCTGATCCTGCCCGTGGTCCTGGTCCTGCCAGCCCTTCTGGCGGCATGGCCCCTGGCGGCCGCACTTGTCGCCCAGCCGGCGCAGGGCGTCCAGCCTATAGACATTCACATCGTCCAACTGAGCCTGGCTAACGGCGTGCTCTTGGCGTTGTTCGTTGAGATGACCGGCCTGATGTACGGCCTGCGGACCTACCGATTGTCGGCGGTGGTCGAATTGGTCTTTGCGGTGCTCTTCACAGTGGTAGCGATGGTCTGGCTGAAGCTGACCGGCAGCGGCCTGGACCTGCTGTGGGCCCACTTAGCCTGCCTGGGCGTGATGCTGGCAAGTGGCCTGATGCTCGTGCACCGGGCTGTGCGACTGCATGCCGGCGATGGCGAGGGTAGTGGTGAGGGCGTCTCGCCTGCGGTTGAGGCCCCGTCGTCTTCGCGACCCGTCGCTTCCGCTCTGGGCTCGCATGAACGTCCAGAAGGCATCACGTCAGCATCCGTTCCAGCGCCGATGGAGCACGCGTTGCGCGGCCTGCTATTCTTCGGTATGCCGGCACTGGGCGGGCAGTTGGCCTGGCAGGCGGCGCCGTTCGTCAGTTACTACCTGGTCAACCGCTACCTGGGTGCGGAGTCCGCCGGCGTGTTTGCATTGTGGATGCTGCTTGCCCAGATCGTCTCCTTTGCAGCCAATGCCGCGTGGCAGGTCCTATACTCCCACGTCGCCCGCCGACATGCCGACAACCCCGGCGACGCCATGGCTCAACTGCAAACCTCCTACAAGTTGCTGGCATTGTTGGCGCTGGCTGCGAGCGTAGCGATATACGTATCCAGGCCGATCTGGTCGCTCGTGCTGCCAGTGGGCTTTCGCAGCGGACAGGATCTCCTTGGCGGTCTCCTCATGCTCTACGCGGCAATGACGCAACTGGCCATCCTCACGATCACGGCGAGGCTGAAGGATCAGCCGCTGGTGACCGGCTTGGCTGCCCTGGCCGGTGGGGCGGTCAGTGCGGCCTTGGCGATGTGGTGGCTGCCCACGCACGGCGCAATCGGCGCCGCCTGGGCCGCCGGCATCGGCATGCTCACTGGCGGGTCCGCCGTCGCCATCGCATGGTTCGCCCTGGGCCGCGTCAGGCTCAACCTTGGCACGTGGGTCGTCCTTCTATCACCGGCCATCCTGCTGGCTGGACCAGTGGGGTCAGGCGTGCTGGCGTTAGGCTTGATGGCCGCGGCGACCCTTACGACGTTAGTGTTTTCACACGAGGAGAAGGTTGCGGTTTGGCAAAGAATCCGAGGGTGCCACGGCTAAGTCCGTCGTTTGGGCGCGGCCGTGCCGACGGAGGCTCGCACTGCCGCGCGGGCAAACGGCGCCATGCTTAGCAGCGGCGCCCAGCACTATGTCCCATCCCCAGAAATTTGCCCTTTTCCACTCCTGCCCCTGCGCATATAATGCCCCCTCGTTATTTGGGTCGTATGAACGAGAAGGCTTGGCGATCGTTGGCCCGGCCGCGAAGAATACCCCCGGAATCATAAGCGAAAGAGGCACAACATGCTCGTACCGATGCGAATTCTGCTGGACCATGCCGCCGAGAACAACTACGGCGTGGCCGCCCTGAACGTCAACAACATGGAGCAGATCCAGGCCATTATGGAGGCCGCCAAGGAGACCAACTCCCCGGTGATCATCCAGGCCAGCCGCGGCGCCCGCAAGTACACCAACGACGCCTACCTGCGTCACCTGATGATGGCCGCCGCCGAACTGTACCCCGAAATCCCCCTGGTCATGCACCAGGATCACGGCAACAGCGCCGAGACCTGCTTCAGTGCAATTCAGCAGGGCTTCACGAGCGTCATGATGGACGGCTCCTTGGCCGCTGACGGCAAGACCCCCTCGACCTACGAGCAGAACGTCGCCGTCACCAAGAAGGTCGTCGACGTTGCACATGCCTTCGGCGTGACCGTCGAAGGTGAGATCGGCGTCCTGGGCGGCATCGAGGACGGCCACGGCGCAGGCGGCAGCGGCCTGGAGCATGTGACCGACCCCGTGCAGGCCGAGCAGTTCGTCGCCGCCACCGGCGTGGACGCCCTGGCCGTCGCCATCGGCACCAGCCACGGCGCGTACAAGTTCGCCAAGAAGCCCACCGGCGAAGTTCTCAAGATGAGTATCATCGAGGATATTCACCGCCGCCTGCCCAACACTCACCTGGTGATGCACGGCTCGTCCAGCGTGCCCCGCGAGTTGGTTGACATGATCAATAAGTACGGCGGCAAGATGAAGGAATCCTACGGCGTGCCCCTGGAAGAGATCCAGCGTGGCATCAAGCACGGCGTCCGCAAGATCAACGTCGACACCGACAACCGCCTTGCCATCACCGGCGCCATCCGCAAGGTCTTCGCCGAGACCCCGGATAAGTTCGACCCCCGCGACTACATGGGACCGGCCCGCGAGGCCATGAAGGCCGTCTGCAAGGAACGCATGATCGCCTTCGGACAGGCCGGCAATGCCGACAAGATCAAGTCGGTCTCTCTCCAGACGATGGTGTCCTACTACAGCAAGAGCAGCAAGTAAGTAAGCATTCTTCGAAGAAGCAAGAACGCCCACTGGAGTGAAACCCGTGGGCGTTTTTGCTATAGTGATCCTCATGAACATCGACTGGCAAAATCCTTACGAAGACGTCTCCGGTCAGTGGTACAAGGGCAACCTGCACGCGCATACGCGCGTGGGTAGCGGTTGCGGCACGTTGGACGTGGACCGCGTGCTGGAACTGTACGTGCAGGCCGGCTACGACTTCCTGTCCATCAGCGACCACATGAACCTGACGCTGGCTGCTGACCACGCGCCTGCGGCCCTGGCCAGCCGCCTGGCCATGATCCCGGGCATCGAGTGGAATGCCACCGGCGGCATTGAGCACACGGGCGTATATAGTTTTGATCTGGACCTCCTGCGACGATGTACCCGGATCAATGACCAGGCGCCGCTCCTGGAGAGCCTGGCCACGGTCGACGCTCTTGTGATCTTCAATCATCCCAATTGGCAGCTAACGCCGCACTATCGGCGTGAGAAACTCCTCGCCCGCCAAGGCTACCACGGCGTGGAGGTCTATAATCACGTGATCGAGCGGCTGGACGGCTATGCCATCAGTAGCGACAAGTGGGACTTCCTGCTGAAGTCAGGCCGGCGAGTGCTGGGCTTCGCCAGCGATGACTCGCACAACGAGGCGGACATCAACGGTGCAGCCCTGCACGTCCGGGCCCCGCGGCGCGATGCCCGGGCGATCTACCAGGCCATCGGGCGCGGCAACTTTTACGTCGCCAGCGGCGGCATGACGCTGGATAAGGTCACGCGACAGGGGGATGTGGTGACAGTCGTGGCGCCCGCCGCCCAGGAAATCCGCGCGATCGCCAACGGCGGCACGCGTATCGCCCGCAAGCGAGGCACGGAGCTGAGCGTGAAAATGAGCGAAGTTCCTGGAGAATACGTCCGTTTCGAGGCCTACGGCGAAGGCGCATCAATAGCGTGGACCCAGCCGTTGTTCAAAATCGCCTAACAAGAGGGGCTCCGACGCGCAAAAAAATGTGCCGGGCGAGCGTGTCCCGTGACGAGCCTGTGTTGTGGCGAGGGCGTCCCGGCCGCGGTTCTTCTTTCTCTATAGCGAGGGCAAGATGCCCTCGCGACACGCGGGCGAGACGCCCGCGTCACAGTGCAATCACCCCATCCTCAGAATAGCTATTGGCTTTCTGGTGTCCCTCCGTTATCCTGTGGCGTTCTTGCCCCGGTGGGGCAATCTTAGGTGAGATATGAACGTTTTGATTACCGGCGGGGCCGGGTTTATCGGGTCGCACCTGTCCGAGTCGATGCTTGCACAGGGCCACAGTGTCTGCGTTGTTGACGACCTCTCGACTGGGTCGATCAAGAATATTTCGCACCTCTTGGGCCGCACCGGCTTTAAGTTCGTGCGGGAGAGCGTCCGCAACGCCACCACCATGACCGCGATGGTGGACCAGTGCGACATGATCTACCACCTGGCGGCCGCGGTGGGCGTGCAGTTGATCGTCGATCAGCCGGTGCACACCATCGAAACCAATATTCACGGTAGCGAGGTCGTGCTGAACCTGGCCAACAAGTTCGCCCGCCCGATCCTGGTAGCATCCACTAGCGAGGTGTATGGCAAGAACACCAAGATCCCCTTCAACGAGGATGACGACACGACATTTGGCTGCACCACATTCACCCGTTGGAGCTATGCATGCTCAAAGATGGTGGATGAATTCCTTGCGCTTGCCTATCATGATCAGTTCGGTCTGCCGGCGATCGTGTGCCGTTTCTTCAATACGGTCGGTCCGAGGCAGACGGGGATGTACGGCATGGTCGTGCCGCGATTCGTCCGAAAGGCAATGCGGGGCGAGCCGCTGGAGATTTTCGGCACCGGCACGCAAAGCCGCTGTTTCTGCAACGTGCTGGACGTCGTCGATGCGCTTGGCAAGCTCATGAACTGCCCCAAGGCCATTGGGCAGGTGATCAATATCGGCACTACCGAGTCGATCACCATCGAGGGTCTTGCAGACAAGATCGTTGAGATGACCGGCTCGAAGTCCACCAAACTCTTCAAGAGCTACGAGCAGGCCTACGGTCGTGCGTTCGACGACATGCTCGTCCGCGTGCCGGACCTGACAAAGGTGCACAAGCTGATTGGCTACAAGCCCAAGTACACGTTGCAGCAGACGCTGGAGATGGTGATCGAGCACGAGAAGAAGAACGGATAGCTGCATAGCCACATAGCGAAGTAGCGACGTAGCGATTAGGCATATAGCGGACGTTGGCACTTTGGCACATACACTGGGTGGGTGCGAAGATGGCTGATGCTATAAAAAGTTATCGAGATCTGATCGCATGGCAAAAGACGATGTTGCTATGCTGCCGCGTGTATGATGCGACGAGCTTGTTTCCCAAGACTGAGGTTTTTGGATTGGCCCAGCAGTTAAGGCGGGCTGCGGTTTCTGTGCCGTCCAATATCGCCGAAGGCTGGGGACGTGGCATTTCTGGCGACTATGGGCCTTTCCTCCGAACAGCACGCGGCAGTTTGGCGGAAGTTGAGACCCAGTTGACTATTTCCAGGGAACTTGGGTTCTTGTCAACGGAGCGCGCCGGCGAACTGCTTTCGTTTAGCGATGAATGCTCCAGGATTCTTCAAGGCTTGATTTGGAGCGTAGAACGCAACTAGGAAATCGGGCAATGCATGGAATTGCCTACGTCGCTATGTGGCTATGTCACTACGTGGCTATTTGGCGGCGCGACTCGGGCACTGTGAAAGGTTATCAAGAATGTCCAAATACCTGGTAACGGGCGGGGCGGGATTCATCGGATGCAACCTGACGAGGTTCCTGCTGAAGAAGGGCCACGACGTGGTTGTGCTGGATAACTTCTCCACGGGCAAGCCGGAGAATATCGCGGCTATCCGCAAGGACATCACCTTTATTGAAGGCGACATCCGCAACCGCAAGACGTGCGACAAGGCCGTGCGGGACTGCAAGGCGGTCTTTCATGAGGCCGCCCTTGGCAGCGTACCCCGCAGCGTCGACGATCCCGTGACCAGCCATGACGTGAACGTCAACGGTACGATCAACGTCCTTGAGGCCTGCCGGGCAGCCGGCGTTAAGCGGGTGATTTTCGCCGCCAGTTCCAGCGCCTACGGCGACCAGCCCAAGAGCCCCAAGTACGAAGGTATGGTGCCGGCGCCCATCAGCCCCTATGCCGCGAGCAAGATCTGCTGCGAGGCATACCTCCATGCCTACGCCGCCTGCTTTGGCATGCAGACCCTCTGTCTGCGATACTTCAACGTGTTTGGGCCGCACCAGGACCCCAAGGGCGCCTACGCTGCGGTTATCCCCGCGTTCGTCAGCCGCATCTTGAAGAAAGAACGCCCCATCGTCTTTGGCGACGGCGAGCAAAGCCGCGACTTCTGCTTCATTGAGAACGTCTGCCAGGCGAACTACCTCGCCGCACGCGCCCCAGCCGCCGTCTGCAAGGGCCAGGCCATCAACATCGCCTGCAACCGCGCGACCACCCTCAACCAGATCCTTACCAAGATCAAGAGCCTCCTGGGCAGCGACATCAAGCCCATCTACAAACCCATGCGAAAAGGCGACGTCAAAGACTCCCTCGCCGACATCTCTCTGGCCAAGAAAACCATCGGCTACGAACCCGCCGTCTACTTCGAACAAGGCCTGGAACTGGCCATCGACTGGTACAAGGCGAATTTGTAGCAGCGGCGGCGAAAACGGCGTTGATTCGTTGACTAATTAATTCGTTAACTGGTTGACCAGTTAGCTCATTGACGCGTTGACTCGCTTCGACCCTGTGTTCTGTTTTACTTTTCTGGGTGCCGCAAAGACACCCCAAGCCGGCACTGCGTGACGGGGTGGCACGGGAGGACCATGGCGCGTCCTCGGAACTGGATGAAGTGGCGGTCATATGAGTACAAATCAGCCCAGTTTGTCCGATGTTCTTGGAACGAAGAAGGCTTTTCTTTTCGATTTGTTTCATACGCTGACTGCCTTAGAAATTACCAGTATCGCCGGACGGACATCGACGCACCAGATATTGGGCGTCGACAAAGCGGCATGGAATGAGCAATTGGAGAGGATGTCGCGCGATCGCGTGATTGGAAGAACCACGGACCCGTTGGCCATTATTACGAACATGGCTCATGCCATAAACCCATCCATATCGGCGGAGCTGATTCAGAAGGCCACGAAGAACCGCATGGACGTTTTTGCCGGGGCGATCATCCGCATGCCTGCTCAGACGCAACATGTGCTCAGGACCTTGAAGAGGAGTGGCAAGCGAATCGGGCTTGTCAGCAATGCAGATGTCATGGAAGTGGCCGCCTGGGCCAAGTGCTCAATCGCGGATGTATTCGATTCCACGGTGTTTTCGTGCTCTGCCGGGTGTGCAAAGCCTGAGCCCGAGATCTACGAGATCTCGCTGAGGGAACTCGGCGTGACGGCCGACGAGTCGGTGTTCATTGGCGATGGCGGGAGCAACGAACTGCAAGGGGCGCGCAATCTTGGTATTACGACAGTCATGATAACTGGAATAATCCAGCAGCTATGGCCGGAGAGGATTCCCGAAAGATTGTGCCATGCGGATTTCGTGATTGATGCTCTTGCCGAGTTAATTGACGGTTGAAGCAGACGGCGAGGCTGTCGGTGGGGCCATAGCAAAGTCAGTGGTACATCCTCTATGCTCTGTGTGTCCGTTGGTATCTGGGACCGGTTGAGTGCACAATACTGGTTTCTGCATACAAACAAGCGATGACGCCCACATCTATGCGGACTCGAATCCTCCGCCGTTTTGGCTTGACCGTAGTATCATAGACTGATACTATTAATAGCGTGAGTAAACACGAAAAGACACTCCGAGCTGTCTTCGCCGAACCTGTCCGGGCCGGAATTCTCTGGTCGGATATTGTGGCATTGCTTAAGCATCATGGAGCAGAGATAACCGAAGGCGAAG